>MDTD01125510.1_pt1 | contig 15874 bp, 16 predicted proteins | sample 811221 | NCBI WGS metagenome assembly MDTD01 (sample SAMN05326646, study PRJNA326480) | marine metagenome | isolation source: seawater | place: Pacific Ocean: South West | collected 2011
GCTCGCGCTTGTCGCCCCACTTGGAGCGGAGGCGTTCACGCTTGCTGACGCGATGGTCGCGTTCGTGGTGTCGTTGTTCCCTGGCGATCGCGCGCTCGTGGAACGTGATCGCTCGCGAGCGCTGGGAGAGTTGGAACACCCCCGCGTCCTGGTGAAACAGCCGGTGTGACAACGGCACCGGACGCTTCTTGTGTTCGATCACGGTCAGCTGCTGCTGACGGACCTCGCGCACCCAGTCGCCGAACTCGTGGAGGTTGGCGATGGTCGCGCTGAGTCCGACGAAGCGCACGTGCTCGGGCGCGAAGATCAGGCTCTCTTCCCAGACCGTGCCGCGCTCGACGTCGTCGACGAAGTGGACCTCGTCGAAGATGGCGAAGTCCGTGTCGCGGAACCTCTCCGGGTCCTCGAACACCGCGTTGCGGAAGATCTCGGTCGTCATGATGACGAGCGGCGCGTCGGGGTCGAGCGTGAGGTCGCCGGTCATCAACCCGACCCGTAGGCCGTCGTTCTTGAAGTCGCGGAACTTCTGGTTGCTGAGCGCTTTGATCGGGCTGGTGTAGATCGCCCGCCGTCCCTGCCGGACGGCGTGCTCGATCGCATATTCGGCGACGAGGGTCTTGCCTGCTCCTGTGGGGGCTGCGAGCAGGACGTTGTGGCCGTCTTCGATGGCTTCGGCCGCTGCGACCTGAAATGGGTTGAGCGTATAGCCCTTGAAGGAGACGGGCTCTTGCTGGCGTGTCGGCACGGGTGGCGAGCATCGCACACCGGCCGCGCCGTTGGAATCGCGCAGCGCGTGCTAGATGGGTCTGCGCCGCAATCTTCCACAGGTATGTGCAGAGTTGCCAACAGCCGAGGCGGAGCGCGCGCGAACCGTGCTCTGGTTTGCGCGCGGCTCGCTCGCTATGCTCGGTGCTGTTCCGTCAGTCAGCGGGACATTTCGCAAGCAGCGGCTTAGTGCGACATCGTCAACGAACTGCTGCTCCGGTCTACCAGCGGTGGTGGTCACCACCGCACTCCTCCCTACATAACGCTGTCTGAGAAAGCAGCGATTGGAGCCTATCCATGGAAAGCAAGCCCGAAGTCAACGTCGGCAAGTTCGTCGGACGTCACCTCTCCCAGCTCAAGATCCTCACTCGTCTGCTCGACCATGAGCTTGACGCCTCCAAGGGCGCTCGCGAGATCACGCTCGACCGCGACCTGATCGAGAACGTCATCGACACGCTCGAGATCTTCACCGACGACTGCGAGGTCGTCAGCGGCGGAAACACCGAGCGCGCCGCGAAGGGCGAGCAGAAGCCCGTCGTCGCCCGCCTCAACTGATGTTGTTCGGGGCCCCCTCACTGGAGGCCCCGCGCTGCGCCCGTTGAGCAGGGCGCGATGGAGTCCTTCAGATGACTTCAACCCCATCACGGTGGACCGCCCGCATCCTGGTGCTGGCTGGATTCGCTGCGACCCTCTGGCTCTGCGGCCCTCGCGCCGCAGAGGTGCTCGCCGCCCGCTTCACTCGGGATGAGCCGCGAGGGCCGACGGTCAACCTTGACCGCGTGGGGTTCGTCGAGCGTCCAGACTGGATGACCGACGACATGCTCGTGTCGGTCTCCGAGATGATCTCGCCCTGGCTGTCCGATGAAGTCGGCATCTTGGACGAGGTCACAGCGTCTCGGCTACGCGACGGGCTCATGTCTACGCCGTGGGTCGAGAGCGCGCGGGTTGAGCGGATCTTTCCGGACCGCTTCCGCCTCAAGTTGGAGCTGCGGCGACCCTCGATGGCGGTCCACGCTGGCGACGATAGCCCTCTCTGTCTCGTCGACGACGCTGGCGTGATGCTGCCTTGGTCGCCGACCGAGTTGCCGATCGTCCGCCTCTATCGCGACGGCGGCAGTCCGACGATGGCGATCTCGTTCGGGGAGCGCGCCCGCGAGCGTCGGGTGATCGTCGCGGCCATGATCGCCGCCGAATGGCGCGCCGAGGTCGAGCCCTTGGTGTCGAAGTGTCCTGCGTTGGTTGAGGTCGACGCCACCAACCTCGGGGAGCGATGGATGGTGGGACCTCAATATCCAGAGATCCGCGTCGTGCTCGCGCGCGGCGATGGCGAGCAGGTCATCTTCGCCTACGGCCGCCCCCCTGACAGCCCGTTGCCGCGCGTGCCTGCGCGCACCAAGGCCCTGGTCCTCGACAACATCGTGAGGAAATACCAAGGTCTCTCGGGGTTGGTGGCCGGAGATCTGCGTCTCTCGCGGCGATGGCAGGACTACCTGCAGCCGCGCCCCGAGAACGTCCCGGACCCGATCGCGCCGTGGAACAAGTAGCTGCTGCGATCGTCGCGGGCAGCGGCAACGGCGTCGGCTAGCGACAGGCTTCGTGGACCGCGCCAAGGAACGCCGGCAGCGGGAAGTTCTGCCGCTTGGAGCAGCCGAGGCGGACGATCACCAGCTGCGCGGAAGGGCTCATCACTACGTATTGGCCCTCATGGCCGCTCATGTGAAATAGGTCGTTCGGCAGCGCTGGCCATCGCCGGCGTCGAGGGCCTGCGCCGTCGGGGTCGAGGTTTAGCCACAGCTGCCACCCGTAACGGCCATCGCTTGCCGGTGAGGCGTCCCGCGCGGTCGAGCGAGACACCCACCCGGCTGGCAGGATGCGTTCACCAAACATGACGCCGTCCTGCAGATACAGCAGGCCGAGCCTCGCCCAGTCCCTGGCTGTCGCGTAGCAGTAAGAGCTACCGACGAAGGTGCCGTCTGGGTCGGTCTCCAAGACTGCGGAGCGCATGCCCACGCGCTCGAAGAACCTCGCGGGCATCTGCCAGTAAGCGAGGTCTTTGTTGTAGGCGATGCGCAATTCCTCACAGAGCACGTTGGTCGCTCCGCTGCTGTATTGGAAGGTCGTCCCGGGGGCTGCCTGCGCAGGCTGCTGCGCGTAGCGCGCGGCGTGGTTACGAGAGAAGAGCAGCATCCGTAACGCGTCAGACTCCGGTTCGTCGTAGTCCTCGCTCCACGTCAGGCCGGTGCTCATGCCGAGCAGGTGGCGATTGCGTAGCAGGGCGCGCACGTCGCCTTCTTCGCGTCGATCTGCCGTGAAGAACGGGCGCGCCTCGACATCGAAGGAGCCATCGCCAACGTGTACGCCTACCAGCGCGTTGGTCAGCGTCTTGGACATCGACCACCCAGGCAACGGCATGTTCGCGTGGAAGCCGGCAGCGTAGCGCTCCGCGATCAACTCGCCGCGGTGCACGACAAGGACGGCGCGGGTGAAGCGAGGTTTGCCGCGGTCTGGCTCGGCGAAGGCCAGCGCCAAGGCGCTCGCCAGTTTGGCTCGGTCTACGCTCGGCGGCGGCGGGACGGCGCCGCCGTCGCCGGCCGGCCAAGGTCGCCTCGCGCCGGTCGCGGCGAGGTCGAAGCGGGGCAAGGGCACGGCATACCGGCGTCGGTTCGGGTCCACGGGTCCGCGCACGAGCGAGCACCCGAGACCTTCGTGGTAGACGGCGGTCGCGAGCCCGACTCCCAGCCGACATGTGACCCGGCGCGCGGATCGGTCTACATCGAACTTCAGCAGCCGGCCAACCACGGCGTCGAGCGGTCCGATGGGCGCGAACTCCTGTTCGACGACGGACTCAAGGGTCCTCCCGCTCACGAAGATGGCCGACGCGGTCACCTTCGCGGCGTACGCGGCGACGGCTTGCGCCATCTCCCGACTCGGGGCCTGCGCGGGTAGCGCGCTGACGGCGGTGGCGGTGATCAAGACGCCCAGACTTCGCATCCGCGCATGGTAGCTCGGACAACGCCAGATATCGTGCGCGCATGCGCGTCGCCTTATTGATGTCGATCGCTCTCTGGGGTGCTTGTGCACGCTCCTTCCCGGTGTGGTCACCAGAGCGCCTGTCTTCGACCCCGATCCGGGTCGTCGGTGACGGTGAGTCAGGTGTCGCCTTGTCCTGCTCGCATCACGTCGCCGCCGTGATGCTGCAGCAGCCGGTGCGCGTCGACGACGTCGCTGAGTGGCGCGTCATGTGCGAGACCTGCGCGGGTGGCCTCGCGCGCGCGGCCGAAGCACCGATCGCGTCGTTCGATGATGACTACGTCGTCGTGGTCCCGCTTGGCGCTGGCCTGTCCCCGAGGCAGGTCGTCGTCAGCAGCGAAGAGGGGGTCGATGTCGTTACGGTGGACGTCGAGGACGGCGCTGCGCAGGCGACCAAGGAGTTTGGCGTCGCGATCCTGCTGCTGGGCCGCCGACCGAACCAGTTAGCCGTCGTGGTCCGAGACCAGGAGCGCGGCACCGAGCGAACGGCGGCGATCTATTCGCCCGAGTGAGGCCGCGCTGGCCCCTGTCTGGGCGCGCAGAGTCGCACGATCGGGGCGAACGGATCAGGGTCATCGTCGGACGGCCACGCCAGCTCACCGATGCCGTCTCCGGAGGGGGCCAGCACCGCGACGACGGCGCTCATGGCAGCTTCAAAGCCTGCCGCGGGCTCTCGCGCCGCGTCGGCGCGGCCGGTGACGACGAACGGCGCGTCGCCGGTGGAGAGCATCCTCAGCGCTTCGCGGAGACCTTCGCCGGGTGACTCGTCGAGTACCGAAATGCTGACAGTCGGTCCGCGCAGCTTGTAGCGAAGCGCGACCTCGCCGAGGCTCGTGCTGGTCAGCGAATAGGGGAAGATGCCGGCCTGAACCACGTCCTCGCTCAGGGAGCGCTGGAAGTCGACGTCCGTCGTCAGGGAGCCCAGGGCCGTCTCGACGCAGATCGCGGTCTGTTGGCGTTGGGCTTCGGTCAGGACGGCGTCGATCCCCGCGGCTTCGCAGGCAAGCACCAGCGCGCGAGATGGATAGTCGATACGCCGGAACGTCGTGTCGGTCTTGCCCGAGACCTTGTGGACGGTGCGGCCTGTGCCGGGTGGGTCGGCCTCCAGCTCTGCCCACGTGACGGCCGTACCGTTGGACCCGTAGATGCCGCCGCGGTCGAGCATGCCGCAGGCGAGGACGGTCGCTGCGGGGATCATGCGGAGAAGACCATGGCGCCCTGCACGCCTCCGAAGCCGCTCGCGACCTTGAGCGCGTGCCGCGTTCGTCGAAGGGGGCGCGCGTGCCCTCGTACGTCGAGGCGTTGGTCGCAGTCGCTTTGGCGGAGCCCGAGGTTCGCCGGGACCGTCATGCGCTCTAAGCACTCGATCGCCAGCAAGGACTCGATCACGCCCGCGGCTCCGAGCGTGTGCCCAGTCTGACCTTTGGAGCCGAACGCCGGCGGCGTCGCGTCCGCGACTTCTGCCCAGAGGTCGCCGAGGCCGATGGCTTCGCTGCTGTCGTTTGAGCGGGTCCCCGTCGCGTGCAGCTGCAGCGCGTCGATGTCTTCGAGCTTTAGGCCGGCGTGTTCGACCGCCCGTCGCGCGGCTAAGCCGACGCCGAGGCCGTCGTAGTCGGGGCCGGTGATGTGGCAAGCGTCGTTGGCCCCGCCGTAGCCGCTGATGCGCACGCCCACAGACTCGCTCTCGTGCGCGGTCAAGACGACAGCGCCCGCGCCGTCGCCGAGTGAGACCCCGCGTCGCTCTTGGTCAAAAGGCCGGCAGGCGCCGGGATCCAACGCCCCCAAGCCGCCGAAGCCGCGAAGGATGAACTCGTTGACCGCGTCTGCCGCGACCACCACGAGGCGTTCGCACTCGCCGCTGGCGATCCGGCGCGCGGCGGAAGCCAACCCGAGCACGCCCGAGGCGCAAGCGCAAGACAGCGCCGTCGGGCGCGCCCCGAAGCCGAAGGCCTGGCTGACGAGCACTCCTAGCCGCATCGGCGAGCCGAGCCCCGCGCCGCTCCCGCAGATGCCTGACATGTCCCCCTTGGTCGTGGCTAGCACGACGCCGATCGTCATCGGGTCGGGTTGGCCGGCCTCGGCCAAGGCCTCCTCGGTCGCCATGATCGCGGCGCGCAAGGGGAGGTCTCGCTCGGGCTCTTCGACGTTGCAGATCGTGCCCTCGGGGAACTCGCCGCAGACCTCGGTCTCGGCGCGGAAAGCCGCGGTGCGACGTCGCGTGCGAAGCGCGGTTTGCCCTGAGAAGATCCCTTCGCACAGCGCGTCGAGGCCGGCCCCGAAGCCGGTCACGGCGCCGCGGCCGGCGACGAAGACTGGCCGCCTCACGGCTGCGCCTCCTGCGGAATCCTTGTCTCGTTGTGGGTGACGATCTGCAGACGATACCCGAACCAGCCGTTGTCGAGCGTCGCCAGCGTGGGGAAGGTCCAGTCGTCTCGGCCCCATTCGTAGCGGATTCGGATGACGCCCTTTGGCCCCCCCGCGTTGCGCGTGAACGACCGCTCGGTCAACCTGCCGTCCTGCCAGCGCTCTAGCACCTGCTCTCCGTCGCGCACGACGACGCGGTCGCCAGCGGCGTCGACCTCAGCAGCGTCGATCCAGGGATAGAAGGTCCGCTGCACATCGAGCAGGATGAACCTGGGCGGCAGCACCATCTGCTCGGGGATGTTGTTCTCGATCTCGACGCCGTTCGGGCTCTGCTCGATCGAGAAGCCGACGGAGCCCATCGGGGAGAGGCCGATCACAGTTAGGCTGTCGCCCCTTCTCTGGACGGCAGCGCCGAACCCGCGGGTCTGCTCGTTGCCATCGGGGTCGGACCACGTCGCCGTGACGCGCTGCTGCCAGACCGCTTGGGTCGCGAGCGCGCCGGGCGGCCGCAACGTCCCCGGGTAGTCGCTCGCGGCGAGGACCGATGGGCGCGCGCTCCGGCAGCCCGCGTTCGCGAGCGGCAGGGTCGCGCAGAGCAGCGCAATAGGGGCAGAGCAGTTCACGAGAGGGGCGCGTCGGTGGGCTGTGCGGGAGTTGTGAGCGCACAGACCGTGGGAGCCAGCAAGAGGCACAGTAACACGCCGACGGCGGATGTCAGGCCGATGTGAAAGAGCGGCGGCTGAGACGAGAAGGAAAGCAGCCCAAACCCGAGCACTGTTGACGCGCCGGCGAGGACGACGGCCAGCAAGGTGGCGTCTCGCGCGGCGCTGTCGGCCCGGTGTTCGGCGAGGAAGACTCCGTAGTCGACGCCCATGCTCACGACCATCAGCAGCGCGACCAACGAGAGCATGTTGAGCTCAAGGCCGAGCAGCGAGAGCGTCGCGGCCGTTCCTGCAGCGCCGAGCACCGCAGGGGCGTACGCGATCAGGGTCGGGCGGACGGCGCGGTGACGTAGGCCTACGAGGAGCAGGATCAACGCCAGTCCGATCATCCACAGCTGCAGCAAGCGCTCCCGGTATGCGCCGTAAGCGCCGCTCAGCGCCGCCTCGATGTCGATCAGGCGGCCGCCGTCGACCTCGCCGAGCGCCCGCTTGAGCGCCGGTTCGTCGCGGAGCTCGTGAAGAAAACTGACGAAGCCGACGCCGCCGCTGTAGGTGAAGCGGAACGGCGCGATCAGCTGCGACAACGGGGTCGCCGCTAGATCCGCGTAGCGCAGCGGCAGCGGCGGCGCGGCTGCCAGGAAGGCGCGCCATTTCTTGAACGCTGCTGGCAAGAAGTCGTGCGTCTGCAGGGCCTTGTCGAGGCGGTCATTCAGCGATCGGTCTTGTCTCACCGCGCGGTCGACTGCGCGTTGCGTCGCTGCTGAGGGCAGCATCGTCGCGATGCTGCGGAACCCCGAGAGGGCGCCGCTGTCGACCAGCCCCGACAGCTTGCGCGCGACTTCATCGTTTGCCTCCAGCGCGGCTTGTTCGTTCGCGCCAGTGGCGACGACGAGCCGTCGCTGCTCGAACCGGACGACGCGCGCGCGCACCGCCTCGTCCTTGGCCTGGATGACCGGGTCGATTTTGTTCAACCCGGAGAGCCCGTCGTTCCACCGCAGCCTCGGGAGACCGACGGAGATCAGCACGAGGACTGCGACGATGGGGGCCGCCAGCGCTTGTTTGCTGCGTCCGGGGGAGAACCAGACGCGGCGCAGCTGTCGCGTGAGCCATGCCGCGGCTGCCGTCGGCTGCGCGCTGGGGCCCGCGAGCGCTGGCAGGAACAGCCACGTCGAAAGCGCCGCGGCGCTGATGCCGAACGTCGCGAACGTCGCCAACTGCCGCAATCCGGGAAAACTGGAGGCGAGCAGCGCCAAGAAGCCCGTGATCGTCGTGAGGGCGCCGAGCCCGAGTCCAGGCCAGACTTTTCGCAGCGAGTCGCGCGGCGCAGCGTCGCGCTCGCTGTGCAGGTGGTGGCAGTGAAAGTGCACGCCATAGTCGACGCTGACGCCGATCAGCGCGGCGCCGAAAGCGAGCGTCAGGCCGTGCACGGAGCCAAAGCATGCTAGGCAAGCGCAGGTGCCCGCCAGAAAGCCTGTGAGCAGGACCGGGAGCACCAAGGCGATGAGTCGAAGCGAGCGGAACAGCAGCAGGAAGAGCGTCGTCAGGCCGATCGCGGAACCTATGGAGACGCGCTGGATGTCGGCGCGGATGCCCGCTTCTGCAGCGGTCGCGAAGAGGTGCGTGCCGCTCTGGTGTAGCCGAAGCGGGTCGCCGAAGCTGTCGGCGACCCGCGCGAACGCGCGGTCGATCCCGTCGAGCAGCGGGCGCATCGCGGTCGCGTCCGTCATCGGGATGGCGCTGGTCAGGAACAGCACGGCGCCGTCTTCGGCTTCGGTCACGAATCGCCCATCGACCAGCTTGAGCCCAGCACCTCGGCCTGCCATCAGCCGCTCGAAGAGCCCGGGTAGCAGGCGCAGCGGATCCTCGGGCGCGACCTTGGTGAGCAGCGTCGACATCGGCGTCTGCAGCTCGCGACGCAGGCTCGCGATCGAATCGTCGAGCGCTTCGTCGGTTAGCAGGGCGCGCGCCGCGTCGATGTCCGGCGCAGCGAACCCGATCCGGTGGGGCTGGTAGACCTGCCAGATCGCGTCTTCGACTTCGGGCCCGGAGCCTCCAAAGAGCCGTTGCACGCTGCCTGCGAACGCTGGCTCCGCCGACAGCTCGTCTTCGAACGCGCGGCTCGCGGCCGCCGCCGTCGCGGCGTCCGGCGCGTCGATCAGCAGCACCATGGTGCGGCTGAGCTCGCCTGCGGCCAGCTCGCGGGCGAGGTGGACGTCGTCGTGGTCTTCGCCGCGCGGCAGAAAATGCGTGATGTCGGTCGCGACCTTCATCTGCAGCGCGAGCACGCCGCCTAGCGCCGCCAGCAGGGCGACCCCGAACAGCAGCGCGCGGCGTTCCCTGCTCACTTGCGCGGTCCGCCCTGCTTGTCCGGTCGCAGCCCGAAGATCTCGCGCCGCTCCGCTGTCGAGAACGCGCGCTTCGGGTTGACCTTCACGACCTTCGTGACGGTGCGGTCCCCGCTGGGCTCTTGTAACACGATCCTCGTCACCGCGGGTCCCTCGCCGAGGAGCGTGAGCTTGGTGAGGATCTTGTCCAGGGGCGCTTTCTTTGGAGATAGGTCCAGTCGCCAGGCGCGCGGCTCGGCCTCATCCAGCGAATAGCGCACGTCATAGTGGTGTCCGAGCGATTCGCCGTCGCCGCGGAATACCTGCATCAGCGACGTGACGAACAGACGGACGCGGTCGCTCTGTCGCAGGTCGATGACCTGTGTGCCGCGCTTGTCGGTGACGCGCAGCTCGCGCTCCGTGACGGTGAGCTTGCTCGGGTCCGGCTTCTCAACCACGCGCACAAGCCGGCCGTTTTTGCCGTCCTGATCCGTCATGTAGTGCAGCTTGCCGCTGCTAGTCAGCGGCACGGCCAGCAAGCTCAGGTGTTTCTCCTCGGTGTAGCTCGCGGACATCCCCCGCATCGCGCGGAACTGCGCGAAGAGCGCGGCGACGTCCTTTGGACGCGTCGGCTGCGCCGGCGCGACCTCCTGTGCTTGCGCCGCGGCCGCGGCGCACGCGATCAGCAGCGGGATCAGCCTCTTAGGAGACGGGCAGTCGTGCGAGGATGCCATCGGGAGTCGTGCTGTGGAGGTTGCCTTGGACGTCGGTAGTCGCGAGCACGGTCACGGCGCGCGCGCTCCAACGGTCTGCGTCGAGGTTGTAGACGTCGTAGGCCACCTTGATGAGCGGCGCGGCCTGACGGAACCATGCGGTTATCGCGAGGTGCTGATCGTAGACGATCGGCGCCATGTAGCGACAGCTCGCGTCGACGACGAACATCTTGCAGCCGAGCGCCATCATCGCCGGCACGGCGAGGTCGACGCTGCGGAACAACTCGGTGCGCGCCTGCTCCAGCCACTCGAAGTAGCGGCCGTGCCAGACGACGGCGAGCGGGTCGCATTGATGCAGGCCCGCGCGGAAGTTGACCGTGATCGCGTGGTCTGGACGCTTGGGACGGCCGCTACCTGCCGGTGGTTGCGGCGCTTGAGGATTGGTCCCTGCCGGGTGTGTGTTGCCAGAAGTCATAGAAGTTGAACCAGTTGTAAGGGGCCGAGCGCGCGAAGTGCTCTAGGCGATTGGCGTATCGCTGGACGATCTCTTGCAGCGCTTGGTCTCGCTCCTTGCGCGGGAGCTTCAGTTGCTCTGCGAAGGGCTCGCAGAACAGCTCGTAGGTGTTCGGGCGGCGATACAGGCCGAACGTCAGGTAGACCGGGCACTTCATCAGCGCGGCGAGCAGGAACGGTCCAGCGGGGAAGGACGCCGTCTCGCCGAGGAAGGTCGCCGTGACGGTGCGCTCATTGAGCCCGGTGCGGTCACCCAGCAGCGCGACGAAGTCACCGGCCGCGAGCCGGTCATGGACCCGGGCCATCTGGCCGACGGGATCGTCGCCGATGTGGATGACGGTCGCTGCGCGCTCGGGGTCGAGCTTGGTCAGCACGGCGTTGATCATCCGCGCGTTCTCGAAGTGGCCGAGCACGTTGATTTGGACCCGGTCCTCTTCGCCGCCAGTCCGCATCGCCTCGAAGCTACCCAGGTGGCCGCCCAACAAGACGGCGCCTTCGCCGGACGCGAACTGTGCTGCGATGTGCTCGTTGCCAGTGCGGGTGAAGCGGAACGGGCGACCTTTGCCTGAGATCAGGAAGACGCGATCAAGGGTCACCTGGACGAACGTGTGCAGGTGACGGAAGGTTTGCCAGAAGGTGGCGTCGCCTCCGTGAACGCGGCGCAGCCACTCGCGTGACGCCCGGACGGCCTTTCGGTCGGTCAGTCGGTAGTAGAACGCGATGATGAAGACCAGCGGCTTCATCATGGTGCGCCCGAAGAGCTGTGCGAGCCGATACGTGGCGTGGATCAGAAAGACAGTGCCCCGCTCGCGCTGGCTCAGCCACTCGGCGCCAGCAGGCGCACGCGCAGCAGCTGTCGGCTTGTCCGTCACGGCGTGGCCTCGCCGCGGTCAGGCCTGCCGAACGGCCAGAGCGCGCGTCGGGTCCACCGGATGCACCCGGCCGTGCAGAGCTTGCTGTGCATCCAGGCGAACTTCAGGTTGTCTCGCAGCGGGTGGAAGTGAGAAACCCCGCCGTCTGCAGCCGTGAGGTAGCGGACAGCGACCGGGAGGTTGACGGCTGGAGCGCCGCGTCGGACGAGCTCGACGGCGACCTCGATGTCGAAGTCCATGCCGTCGCCGACGTGCTCCAGCGGGACCGTCGCGGCGAGCGGATAGATCCGGAAACCCATCATCGCGTCGCGGATCTTGCCGCGACCGCCGACCTCGACGGCGACCCAGAAGTTGGTCAGACCCCGCGCGAATCGACGCGAGAACGGCGCGGAGGCGTCGTACTCCGGGTAGGCGAAGACAACCGCCGCTGGCTCGGCGCGCGCGGCGTCGAGGAACGGTTGGATCGCGTTGACGTCGTGTTGTCCGTCGGCGTCGATCTGGAAGGCGTGCGTGTAGCCGAGCGCGGCGGCGTGTCGGAAGCCGTCCTTGCACGCCGCTCCTTTGCCGCCGTTTCGCGGGCGGTGCAGCACCGTCGCGAGCCCTTCTGCGGCGAGCGCCTCGCACGCGCGACGGCCCTCGGGGCCGCTGCCGTCGTCGACGACGATCACGTCGAGGTCGCGGCTGCGGATCTGTTCGACCACGCCGCGCACCGTGCGCGGGTTGTCGTAGGTCGGGACGAGCGCGGCGACCTTCATCTCTCGGCACCCAGTGTCGTCAGCGGCGCGAGCTCCTCGCTGAAATGCAGCCTGCCTGTGGTGCAGCGCGTCTCGCCTCTTTGGATGGCGAACGTCGCCCGATGCGCGTCTGGCTGGCGTTCGAGGGTGAGCTCCAAGACGTCGCCTGGCACGAAGCGCGCCAGGAACTTGACGTTGTCGAGTTTTTGGAGCGTCGGCAGCTCGCCGATCAGCGCTCGCAGCTGCGGCAGGACAAGCTCATGCAACTGCACGCCGCCAGCGAGCACGGGGTAGCCATCGAAGTGACCCTCGTAGAAGAGATAGTCCGGCGGGATCTCGACCTGCACGCAGGCGCGGTCGGCTGTGCGAGACAGCAGCTCGCAGCGGACGTCTCTGGAGATCGCTTGGCCGTCGCGGCCGAGCCCGAACGCGAGGCAGAGCTCAGGGCGGAGCGGGTGGCCGTTGGGGTCGCGGGGGATGACGTCGATCGCGCGCGCGCCGTCTGTCGCTGCGGCCAACGCGGCGGCGCCGGGGCCGACGAGCGCGAGCCGCGGGCGCCCCTGTTGGTCGTGTACGACCGCCGCGTCTTCGATGTCTGCGCGTTCGAGCAGCTGCGTGAGCTGCGCGCGGTGGCGGCTCGCGACTTTGGGGGCGCCGCGGACCTCGAGGTCGGAAACGCGCCTTGGCGCCGGCTCGAACGCCGCGTCGCCGCGGAGCCACGCGAGGGTGTCGGCGAAGAGCGACGCCAACAGGCCTGGTGTCGCCGCGGCGTCGCTGCGCGTCGGCGTGAGCCCGGCGAGTTCGTCGCAGGCGGCGGTCAGTTCGTCCGGCGTCCAGCGGCACCAGTGCAGGTCGCCGTCTTCGGTCTGGGCGTGCAGGACCAGCATCTGTGCAGGCAGCGCGGCTGCCGCGACGGCGTCGCTGGTCGGTTGCTCCTCGGCTGCGAGCAGCGACGGTACCTGGAGGGTGCGCCCGGACCCGGTGTCGTGTAGCAGGTAGACGACCCCCTCGCGCTCAAGCACTGGCATGATGCGTTCGCGAAGCGCGTTCTCCACGACCGCGGCGCCGTGGCCTCGCAGCCAGCACGCCAACAAGCTCGCCGCGAATGCCCTGCGGTCGTGGCCGAACGCGAGCGCGACCAGAGAACCGTCAGAAGGCGGGGGGAGACGACGCGCGATGACCTCGGCTTCGCGCACGAGCCGCGCTCGGTCGTCACCTTCACAGCGGATCCAGTCGTAAGCGTTCATCGGTCCTGTTCCGCCGCGCGGCGCGCTCGCAGGTCGGGGAAGCGCCGCCTGCGGAGCAACCATTCGAGCGAGAAGAGCGCGCCGATCAACGCATAGGCGATCCCTCCGTTGTAGAGGGCCCACGCGCGTAGGTCGGCGAGCGTCGCCAGCGTCAGCGCGACGGCGCCGTTGGCGACGAAGAACGCGCACCAGATCTTCGTCCACGTGCGACACCACTCCTGCTTTGGCCCGTCGAGGACTGGCTCTTGGAGCCGCGCGAACCGTTCGATCATCGGGACGCTTCCGCGGCGAAGGGTCCCGCCGAAGGAGATCAGCAGCACGACGTTGGCGGCCACGGGCGTCGCCCGGATGAAGTCGGCGCCGTCGAGCACGGCGGAGACGATCAGCAGCCCGAAGATGGTCAACGGGACGGCCGCGAGCCCAGCGCCTGGGCTGCTCGCGGGCTTTGCCTTGCGCAGCAGATACGCTGGCGCCATGAGCGCTAGCAAGACGATGGCGACTTGACGCGGCGACCCTGAAGAGAGACCGAGCCAGACGAAGCCCGGATAGGCGATCATCGCGGCTGCGGCCAGCGCGCGCAGGACGACGGACCAGACCTTCACGTGGGCGGCTGCAGGGCGGTGTGCGCCTGCTACGAGGCGGTGGTCGCTGCTTCGGCTTGCTTGGCTTTGATGAACGCGACCAAGGACTCGACCGAGTGGTAGTACTCTCGGTTCTTCTCGTCGTTCTCCTGTGTGCGCACGCCGAACTCCTTGTGGAAGGCGAGCGCCAGCTCGAGCGCGTCGATTGAGTCGAGTCCGAGCCCCTCGCCGAAGAGTGGCGCGGCGGTCTCGATGCTCGTCGGCTCAACGTCCTCGAGCGCGAGCGTTTCGACGATGATCTCCTTGATTCGGGTGGCGAGTTGTTCGTCTGACATGTTGATTCCTCAGCGAGAATCCTAAGTTTTGGGCTTGTGCGTCGCAACCCTGTTAAGCCAAACGTCGTAGAGCGATTCAACTTTCGCTCTTAGCGTCCTGCTAGACGTCCCTGCGCCGGGTCGCTCGACGGCCAGCGTCTGCACCTCAAGGCGCGGCATCGGGTGCGGAGGGCGCAATGGCGGCGCTTGCTTAGAGAGGTAGAGCGGTTCGCAGGTGACCCCGAGCACGACCAGCGGCACCTGGGCCCTGCAGGCGACCTCGAACGCGACCCTCCCGAAGGCGTGGCGGCCGCCCGGCGGAGAGCGCGTGCCCTCAGGAAAGATGACGACGGGGATGCCCCACGACAGCCGCTCGGCGACTCGGTCGACGACCCTGCCGGCGCGGATGGGGTCTGCGCCGGGGCCTTCGACGTGGCCGAGGCCTAGGAGCAGCGGCCGGATCATCGCGCGGCGATACAGGCCCGGCTTGACGATCGAGATGGCGCCGCCGAGGGCCGCGGTGATGGCTGTGACGTCGATCAGCGTCGGATGATTGGCGATCACGACGCACGGCCCCGAAGGCAGGTCCACGGCGGCCTTCCGCCAGTCGAAGGACGTGATGCGGGTCCACGTCAGCCAGTCATGCATGAGGCGGTACGCGCGCGACGTGATGGTTTGCAGGCGCCGGGCGCGCTTTTGCGGGTGGCGCCGCCACAACGCGCAAAGCAGCGCCAAGCCGGCGTAGCCAAACGGCGCGAGCGCGGAGTAGATCCCGACCGTCAGCAAGACGGCCAGGAGTCGTCCCTGGCGCAGGGCGAAGTTGAGCGGGCTGGACCGCATACGGCTTGTCGCTACCATGAGACCGCGGGCCGGCATCATCCGCGCCCGTCCACTCTCGCACCCTATGTCCCAACAGACCATTCCGTCCACCCAGGACGTCGTCATTTGTGGCGGTGGTTTGGCCGGCTTGCTCCTCGCCCGCCAACTCCGTCAACAGATGCCTGAGCTGAGCGTCGCCGTCATCGATCGCATGGCGCGGCCGCTGCCCGACGCCGCCCACAAGGTCGGCGAGTCTTCCGTCGAGCTCGGCTGCCAGTATCTCGAAGAGCTCGGTCTCAAGGAGTATCTGCTCGACCAGCACCTCGTGAAGCTGGGCCTGCGGTTCTTCCCCGGCGGCGGCAAGCTGCCGCTCCAGGAGCGCCTGGAGATTGGCCCTTGCTCCGAGCCCGTCGTGCGCTCCTACCAGATGGACCGCGGCAAGATCGAGAACGACCTGCGCGAGATGAACGCAGCGGACGGCGTCACGATGATCGAGGGCGCCAAGGTGGGCGCCGTCGACCTCGCGCCGAGCGGCAGCGACGACCCGCACCGCGTCGCGTTCTCCGGGGACGTGGAGGGTGAGATCTCCGCGCGGTGGGTCGTCGACGCGACCGGCCGGCGGGCGCTGCTGCGCAAGCGCATGAAGACGACCCGTGGCTCACCGCACCAAGCGCACGCGAGCTGGTTCCGAGTCAAGGGCAAGGTCGACCTCGAGGACATGGTCCCAAAGAGCGAGGTCGATTGGCACGAGCGGCCGTGCAACACCGAGCGTTGGCGCTCGACGAACCACTTCATGGGCCACGGCTACTGGGCGTGGCTCATCCCGCTCTCGACCGGCTACACCAGCGTCGGCCTCGTCATCCACGACGACCCACACGGCATCGGGCCGATCAAGAACCTCGACGCGACGATGGACTTCTTGCGCGAGCACGAGCC
>MDTD01045520.1_pt1 | contig 15873 bp, 4 predicted proteins | sample 811221 | NCBI WGS metagenome assembly MDTD01 (sample SAMN05326646, study PRJNA326480) | marine metagenome | isolation source: seawater | place: Pacific Ocean: South West | collected 2011
CTCTACTGACGGCGGCGGTATTTACAGTGAAGGTACTTTCTACGGAGAGAACTCAACTGTTTACGCCAATACAGCTGACAATAATGGCGGCGGTGTTTATTTTGATTCAGGAATGGCAACTTTCCTGAATATGACTGTTGCCTATAATACCGCCAATATGGGCGGTGGTGTTTATATCGCTACTGATGCCAGCCTTACATCATATAATAGCATTATAGCCTATAATACCACATCTGACAGCGGAGCATCGGTTTCATGGAATGACCTCTATGCATCATCCACCGATAACTATTCGATTGAGTCTTCTTACAACCTAATCGGATATTCTTATGTCGGATCTGCAGAAGGATATTTCAGTTTTGATTATTCCAGCGACCTGTTCTCTGGACTCCTGGCTGATAACGGTGGCTGGACAAAATCCCTTGCTCTGGCTAACTTTACTGGTACACTTGATGGTTGGTCTTTAGTTGACGATGAATATTATGCTTCACCGACAAAGGTGCCTGCCAGTGTCTGGTATGAGCAGGGCGATGATATCTACTACTTGACTCAGGGGGTTCTAGGTTCTCTCTCGCAAGGTCAGTGGGCCTGGGATAGTTCTTCTATGCAGATTGTTGTCCGGTTGCCTGGAGATATTAATCCAGATACGGTGACTGTTGGATACAGAGCCTATAACCCTGCTCTTAACGGCGGAAATTACTCCATTGCCGTAGTTGCAGATCAACGCGGATACCTAACTAATTCAACCCGCGATATTGGTGCTTACGAGTACGATGGCTACATTGGTTATTACATTTCTGAAGGTACTACCAGAACTACCAGTGTATATGTCTCTTCAATCCAGGAGGCTTTGGACGATTTCTCTCTTGATACTAAACATGGTTCTCATACGCTTTACCTGATCAACACCAGAATTAAAGAAAGCGATATCACCGCCGAACTGACCTACAGTGTCAAGGAAGGCGACAAATGGGTATATAAAGCTAAGACTATTACAATAATCGGCAGTTCCGAGGGCAATACCGTAATCAGCGCCGGCGGCGCAGGCAGGGTATTCTACCTGACCAGTCATTATGTTACTGGAGGTACCTTGATTCTGAACAACGTCCAGCTGGCTGACGGTATAAATATGATCAAGCCTGATCCTGTGAGCCCCCCCTCTGCTGATAACAGCTTCGGCGGTGCGGTTTATGCCAAGGGTGCAAATGTTGAGTTGAATAATTCTTCCATTGTCAATTCACTGGCGGGAAGAGACGGCGGCGCAATTTACGCTATCAATGACAAGTATGTTGATGGTGAAGGCAAGGATGTTGATATCAAGGCTTCAATCACCTTGACCGACAGCTATATAGGTTCCAACCGTTCCGGTCGTCTGGGCGGCGCCCTGGCTGGAACAAGTACAATGACTGTTACCTCATCAACTCTTTATGATAATATATCCGGCGGCAGCGGTGGAGCCATCGCCCTGACCGGTACTTCCACTTTGGAAATCAGCGGTTCAACAGTCGCCTGGAACCTTGCCATGACCCCGAGCGGTGGTGGGATTTTCGTTTCAGGTGGAGACAGCGGCGGTGCTGTAACCGCGGAAAACAACCTGATCGATCGAAACTACCAAGGCCTGAATCCTGACCGTGATGCCGTCATCGTCGTCAGCTTCTCCACCGGGGATGCTGTTCCGGATGATGTCGATGGTAATAATGGTGATACTTATGTTGTAATCAATGATGCCCTTGAAGAAAATGGTAATATTTATACTAAAACTGCCGGAGAATGGGTTCTCGGTAATAACCTGACAGAGACTGATGCGGCCGCAATTATTACCGGCACAGACTCAACATTTAATGATGAGACCGGCGAGTGGGAGCTGAACTCCACTGAAGGTAATGACGGTGATTATTATGTCGATACCGCCCGCGGGACCTATTGGGTCAAGGACAATAATACCTGGGTATATCTGACCGTGAATAATGTTGAGGGCGGCGTTAATATCGGTCCAACGTCAAGTACTCCGATTGTCGTTGGAACTGAAGCTCCAACCGACAGTACTTCAGGTAATTACTATATGAATACCACTACCGGTCAATTCTATTTTAATAATGGAGCACAGGCGGATAAATGGGTCGAAGTTGTCGGCTATAATATTCCGGTTGGCGGGACTACGATTCTTTCCGGAACCGTTTATCCTAATGACGCTGATGGCGAGAATGGAGATTTCTACTTGAACACCGATTCCGGTGAAGTTTTTCTCAAGTCCAATGGCTTGTGGCGTAGAAGCATCGATCAGATCGGCGGCGAAGCTGACAAAAATACTACCGGCATGGATTATTACTATGTCAACGGCAAACTTACTGACGGCGGCTACAATCTGGTCGAGTACCAGAACGGCAGTGTCCCGACCAGCGAAGATGCTAATCAGAACTTCTTTGGAGCCAAATATACCAAGTCTGATGGCAAGACTAAAGTTGATATGCATGACATTGTGCGCGATGGTGTGGACATTGACAATTCTGTTTTTGAATATGTCTTTGCTACTGATCGTGCCGCTGATAATGGTGGTTGGAGTTGGTCCCTTGAATTGGCGTCCAACAGTGCCGCGGTCAATAAGGGAACCGGATCTGACGCCGACCAGCGCGGCTATGGAGCTTACGGTACTGCTGATATTGGCGCTTATGAGCTTTATGGTACCGTTGCCTCCAACGGCTCAAACAATTATTCCTCAATACAGGATGCGATCGATGCCGCTGCGTCCGGCGATACCATTACCCTGAATGCTACCAGAATATTGGAACATGATATTCAAATCAACAAGTCTCTGACTTTCAGCGGCACCAGCGGTTCAGGTCTCTTGTACGGTTCCGTTATTGATGCCGGGCAATTAGGCAGAGTAATGATGGTCAAGAGCTCAGACAAAACTGTAAGTCTCAGCAATTTGATCGTAACCGGCGGTTACGCCATGAGCTCCTCTCTTGAAACTACCGCAAATGCGGCAGGCAACGGCGGCGCCATTTTCTCTAACAGCGAACTGACTCTGACAGATGTCCAGATTAGAAACTCTTTCGCACAACGCTCCGGCGGTGGTGTTTATAGTGCCAATGGTTTGAATATTTATACCGGATCCAATAACGCAATGGATTTTGCCACCGGAATATACGGCAATACCGCAGGCGTAGCCGGCGGCGGTATATTCTCTCAAGGTACGCTCAATGTTAAAGGCGTACGCTATAACGGTATGGTTTATGACCGCGCTTACTTCATGGTTCAGTTCCATAATAATACCGCCTGGTCAGGTGGTGGTGCGATATCAATCCAGGGATCGGCTGATATGCAGTACTTCCATGTACAGTATAATGACGCCACTAACGGCGGCGCGATCTCAATGACCGGTTCAAATGGCAATACCGTGTTGGCGGACTACTTGATTGAGGATAACTACGCAATGAACAACGGTGGCGCTATCTTCGTCAATAACTATGGTGATCTGACTCTTGAGACTAACGGTAATAGAGATATTGTTTATGGCGCAAGTTATTATTCTGTGCGTATTGAAGATTCTTTTGCTGCCGGCGATGGCGGAGGTATTTATATGAACAACTCCGGCACTTTGAGTATTGCTTCTCAATCATCTACGGAAAGCGGCTCTACTCCGGAATATATTTACGTTTATGGAAACACCGCTTATGGTGATGGTGGCGGTATTTATTTCGCCAATTCCCAGAACATCGACATGAATTATTACGTTTACGTGTCTTATAATGCCTCTCATGAAGATGGCGGGGGGATATATTTCAGCGACTCCAATAATATTTCCATTTCATTTGATTGCCACCTTAGTTCTAACTACGCATACAATAACGGTGGTGGAATTTATATGCTGAATAGCAATATGCTGTCTACTAAATATGCTACTGATATCAACAGTAACTATGCGTTTGGAATGGCCAGTGGCAGTGGGCTTGGCGGCGGAGTGTATGCTGAAGATGTTAATTATATCGATATGTATTATACCTCCATGGAAGAAAATTATGCATCCAGCCATGGTGCCGGAATATATCTTTCAGATGTAGGTTCAGTAGCCCTCAACGATGTCGATATTTACAACTCTCAGTACACTGAAGGTATTTATGCCGTTGGTGACAGTGATATCACGATTAAAACCAGCGGAGTTAACGCCTCCGGCGGAACTGGAATCTGGGTTGAAAAAGGCTCTCTGGTTTTGGAAAATGTTACTGTTGCCGAGAATGGGGACTCTTTCTCTTCTGTCGGCGGCATATATCTAGGTTATGGTACTCTTGATATGAATTTCTGTACAGTGGTTGGCAATATGGCATCAAGCGCTTCTGGCACGGCTTCAATCTCGATTGGCGCCTCTGGCTCCGCTTCCACAATAAGCATTGTCAATTCAATTGTACAGGGAGCTCAATATTTCAACTATGATGTATCTTTTGGTTCGGATGTAAATGTATCCAGCAGTCACAACAATATCTTTACGTTCTACAGTGACGGAGCAACTTCTTATTACAATAATGCATCCGATCTGGTGAACCCGGGATATTCAAATATATATAATGTTCATGGCGCATTGGCCGGAGCGATTGACGGCAGGAATAATATTGTGGGCTACACCGCAGCTTTGAGTGCAGCGATCGTCGATAATATTAATCTCGATACATCGCTTAAGCTCCATGCAAACTACCGTTCACGCGCCTATTCATTGTTGAACAGCGAGAGTATCGCTTATGGCTATTACAAAGGAACGACTGGAACTGCCGGAACCAACTTTGTCCGTACCGGATCAGTTGACAGTGATGTTGTTTATGATCAGCGCGGTAACCTCCGCAGCGGCGTTGAGGTTAGTGTGGTTACAGACGAAGATTCGGATGATTATGGTAAGACCGTCTATACATTCTATGAAAAGGTTGAAGGGGAATGGTATAAAGTTGTAACCATCGAAGGCAAAAGTCCGGTCGCATCTGTTGCTACAGAGCCTCCCGCTCCTAGTGTAGGCGCATTTGAACCGCTATTCTACACTACTGTTACTTCCAAGACGGATGAAAGTGATAGTAATAATATGGTTAATTATATTACAACTAACCCAGACGCTAATAACGTTCATATAAGCACAGCGATTATTAATGGTATGACTCTGCGCGAGGCGGTTTACTGGATTGACTCTTATAATCCTGAGGATGCTGTTGCTGCGGGGGAAAATATCGACTATGACCGGTATGTGAAATTCTCAGAGACAGTATTTACCTCTACTGGAAACAATACCATAAGTCTTGAGTATGATGACATCTTCATCAAGAAAGATATTCTAATCAGTATCACTCCTGGCTACGGCGGCTATGCTTATACTGCTGACGGTTTCTACATGGCTCAGGATGATTCTGCACGTATCACTGTTGACGGTGGTGATACATCCCGCATATTCTATGTTGAGTCCGGCTGGGATGTTGTTATAAGCAACCTCACAATAACCGACGGATACGTTGCAGGATTCTACTCCGGCGGAAACGTTGGCTATGGCGGCGGAGCTGGCGGTGGCATCTATAACCTTGGTAATCTCACTTTAAATAATGTAGTCGTTAAAGATTCAACCGCGACAAACAGCCATGTGGCTGGCGGAGACGATTTAGCTTTGGGTGGAGGTATCTACAATGGATCTGGCGCAAGTTTGACTTTGAATGATACAACCGTAACCGGTAATAGTGCTGATGGGGTAAGACAGAGTGATGGGGATAATCACATCGGTGTCGGCGGCGGTATTTACAATGTCGACGGTACCGTTACAATCAACCGGTCTCTTATCTCTGAAAATACCGCGAGTGGTTTTAATTATGATAAAGACAAAGCCAGCGGAATAACTGCCGGTATCGGCGGCGGTATCTTCAGTTCCGGCGGGACTTTAACCATTCAGAACAGCACCATTACTCAAAATTCACTGGGATCATCTACCAGCAGTGCTGGTTCAGCCATTCATTTGACTGGTTCAATAGAAGCTTACCTTTACAATAACACCATTGTTAATAATACAGTTCCAACTGATCAAGGGTCTGGAGACGGAATCCCAAGTTCTATTGTCAATAAAGGCAGCGCGGTTTTCCTCAGTGACGGCACTACTGTGACAATGCTCAATAACATTATTGCCAACAATAGCCAGACCGGCTCTGTTTTCATTGGACGTGACCTTTATGTCTATTCCACTGCAGTTCTGACAGAATCCAATAATATTATTGGCGCATACCGCGGTACATTTACTCCGGACTCAACGGATAAAATAGGTAAAGGCAATGGAGTGGTATATAACCTGAACTTAGCTAGTGAACTGGCCTATCTCGGCGGCAAAACAATGAGCTATCGGGTACTTGCCAACAGCGTGGCTATTGATAACGGAACTGTTATTGCCGTCGTCTCTGGCGACCAGCGCGGCAACGTTCGTCCGGCTTCCGGCTGGACCATCGGTGCTTATGAATTGCTCAGGGATATTACTATTATTGTCGATACTGACCCGGCCGCAATTGTTAATGATGACATTGGCTTCGACTTCTCCGGCAACCAGGCCGGTTGGCTGACCAGCCTGCGGGCGGCAGCGTTCCTCGACGATGCCGGGACAGTGACGATAGATCACTCTACCTGGAGTGATGCTACAATCAATCTGCTTTATGGTGGAATCAGAATTGCTGGTTTCGATGTAACTATTGAAGCTGCCGGTTCTGCTGTAACAATCGATGGCAGCAATAGCGGCAGAATATTCAACATCGATTCTGTCAGCCCTATTGTTGCAAGCGCGACTCTGAGCAACCTGATACTTCAAAATGCTTATGCCGGATCACAAACAAACGACCTTTATATTGATGTCGATACCGGTATGGTTTATATCAGATGTGCCGATGGCTGGACAAGTGTCAGCAGTGTAATTGGTACATCCGCTGAACTGTCCAAAGGCGTTGGCGCTCCTGGTGCCGACACTGAAAACAGTTACTATCTCGACATTGCTACCGGTGATGTATATGCGAAGAATGCTGATACCGGCAAATGGGCTATTTACAAAAGAGCCGATGGAAACGATGGGATCAAGGCTGCTTATGAGCCGGATATCTATGTGATTGGAACTGAGTATACCTCCAAAAATGGTGATTATTTGATTAATCAAACCACAGGAGAACTTTATCAGCTGATCAATGGAACCCAGACTCTGATAAAAGACTTGACGGATGGTTTTGATGAAACTCTCTATACTGGCACCACTGAACCTAAAACGGTCGAAGGTAGCCAGAACGGTGATGTCTATGTGGATACTAAAACGGGTGATGTTTACCAGAAGGCAAATGGTGTATGGGTACTGGAAGATAATAACATTATAGGAACCTATAATACTACTGCAGGATCAGGTTCTCCATATATGCTTAATGGTAGCGGAACCCCGTCTCTGGGCAATGGCAACGGCGGAGCGATTTACAGTAACGAAAACCTTACATTGAGTAATGTCATCGTTCAGAATAATAATGCTGCAAACAGCGGCGGCGGTGTGTATGTCACCGGAGCTAACCTGACTATCACTGATGGTTCTTCGATTACCGGAAACAGCGCCGATAATCAGGGTGGCGGTATATATATTAATGCCGGTAACCTCAACCTGACAGGCAGTGCGTCAGGCGGAGTTTACACTTTTGTTGACGTATCCTCCAACAGCAGTGAACTTGGCGGTGGTATATATGCAATTAATGCCAATGTCATACTCGACATGGCCAAGATTCACTCTAATGATGCTTCATTTGGCGGTGGACTTGACCTCGACAGTAGTCTTTTGACTATGACAGATTCTGAAGTTTACAGTAATACTTCCACTTATGACGGCGGCGGCCTACTGCTTATTAATGCGGCTAAAGCTGACGTTGAGACAAGTACGATTGCCGATAACGAAGCCGGAAGATATGGCGGCGGTATTTACGCGACTGTAAATGAACTTAATGTCATCAATTCAACTCTTAGCGGCAATGAGTCAGGATCTTATGGCGGCGCTATATTCTTCGCCGGTCAGGATGCTCTCAACCTGACCTATTCGACTATTGCCAACAATATAGCTAATACGTCCGGAACCTCAGGTGTTACTTACGCTGGCGGCGGTGTTTACCAAACTACCGGAACGCTCAACATGGTTAACACTATTCTGGCTCAGAACTATCAGACATTGGCTCAGGACAGCTCACATGATGATTACTATGGATCATCCTCTGTCAGTGCCGGGTCAATCAGTTACAGTATCATTGGAGCAAATAATGCTTCGACATTCTTTAGTGGAGCTGGTATGATTGTCTTGGGAGATTCTACTCCTTACTCAAGTCTTGGAGTAAGTTCCGTTCTCGAAAACCTCGGAGGTCCGACTCGGACCCTCTGGATCAGCAACTCCAGTGTTGCAGTTGAAGCCGGGACAATACAAACTGCCTCCTCGACTGTTACCACTGACCAGCGCGGTATTTCCCGCGTCTATTCTCCTGCCGCTCAATCGACGATAGGAGCCTATGAAAAGAATATTGTTACCTATGTCTTTACAGATGCTACCGGCGACCATAATGTCTACAATGTCGATAACTGGGGAGTTGGCTTTACCGGAGACTTCTTTATTGCCGATGCGATTTATCAGATTGCTGCAGGAACTGCTGAAATCACCGATGCTAAGGCATGGGATATAGGGTATCAATCCTCTGTTACGGTCTCTAACGACAGTACCCTGAAAATTGATTTGGATGCTTTAATGACTTCTCAAGATATTACCGTTGAAAATACCGCTTCAATGATTATTCTGGGAACAGTGACTTACAGCACCGATCGTTTGGGATCTGCAAACACCGGATTGAAAGTTAACGATACAGCAAACCTTACCATCGGTACTAGTGATGATAATATTGAGAATGTTGACATCAGCCTTGATTCAGGTAGATCAACTACTGTTCAGTATACTTATGTCGGTGACCAGACCGTGCGTGATCTCGCTAACTACGGGAATGTAGTTGTCAGTAATGCCGGTATCAAAAGTCTTGTCGCAGATTTGACCGCTGACTTGACTCTAACCGTAAATAACGGCGCCACCCTTAACGTCGGCGCTTATGATGTAACAGTGGAAGGAACCGCTGCTACAGATGTACTTAACATTGAAGACTCTTCTTCTTTTGTATCTACCGGAGCATTGAGCGTTAACGAAGGTAATGCTGTAATAGGTGATTCTGCGGTAACGGCCAATTCATTCTCTGTTGTCGCGGGAGATGCCACATTGACCTCAAGCACTTTGACCGCGCCGACAGTTTACGTTGGCGGTGATGCCACGTTAAAGGCAAGTACGGTTACTTCGTCGTCCTCGGTCGTAGTTGGTGGCAACCTGGAAGCAACTGGCGGTTCAACTTCGACCTTGACCTCTCCTTTGATTTCAGCTAGTACATATATTGCCAGCGGATCCGGAACCAGGTTTGAGATTGACTTCGTAAATAGCGATTTCAGCATCAACGACGCCAGTACTATAATCGACAATACGCTTAGTGTGGGAACTGACTCGACATTGTCATTTACCACTACTAACAATGCATCGTTGAATTTTAACAATCAGGCCTTAAGTACAATCCTCGGTACACTTGAAATTCATGCCGGAACGATTAATCCGATTACCATGGCGAAACTCAATGGCAGCCTCCTGCTTGATTCTGCCATCACACTGAACAGTTCTCTTGTCGGGGCTATTGATGTTGGTCAAACCTTGACTTTCGCCGGAACCGTACAGTTGGCTTCTGATATAAGCCTCAGTGCCGGTTCTGTTGTATTCAGCGATACAGTTACCGGGAATAATTATTCTCTTGATGTAACTACTGATGTCGGAGATGCGGCTTTCCAGGATGTAAATGGAGTGAATAACCTTACGGTTGATTCCTTTGGTAATATTCTGTTGAATGGTAACATTACCGCAACCGGAGCAGTTACTATGATAGATCAGGTAATACTTGGTGGAAGCACTTCAGTCTCTGGAAATACCTTACTCTTTGAAGATAACATATCTGGAACCGGAACTCAAAATCTTACGTTGGTAAGTACTACTTCGACCGAGGTTCAGGGTGATATTTCCGATATTCACAATCTGACATCTACAAGTCCTGATGCTACTTTCCAGAACGCGACCCTTAGCGGAAGTCTGACAGTAAATGGAGTAGCAGTATTCGACAGTGTTGACCTGGGTAGAAACTTGACCAATAATGGAACGCTGGAAATGAACACTCTTACTCTGAGCGGTTCAACCATGCAGAGTGTTGCAACCAATGGAGGCATGACTGTTACTGATGTGCTTTTGGAAAATACTGCCGGAGCAGGTTTGACTAACGGTGACCTGACCATTGAAAATCTGGTATTTACTGATGCATTGGCCGGAAAATTCTATCTGAATAATAACAACTTGACGGTCACTGGAGGTGTTGCTGTCTTTGATTATGATACCCAATGGATCGTTACTAATGGTATTGGTTCTCTTTACCAGACCGTTGGTACTGGAAATAAAGACTTCTACCTTGGAACTGAGGACTCTCGCATTACAGTTACCCTGGCCCGTCCTTCAGGAGATAATCTCATTGGAGTTTCAGTCTATGAGGGCGTTAACTCCAATGGTCAGGTGAATGGAGAGCCGATTCTCGGTATACAGGATACCGCAGGATTTACCATTGCAATCGACGCTCCGACCGGTCAACTTAATTTGATCGGTGGAGATGGAAATACTGAATGGGATCCGGCCTTGAATGGCAGCAATTATGCAACTGCACCCAGCGGAACCTTTAATTCATACACTGGTGGTACATGGACCACGGATCCCGGCAGTTACGGATTAACGACAACCAGTAGCGGTAATACTACATTTACCGGTGATGCCGCATTGTCTCCTGCATCTCCGCTGTCAGTGGTCCCCACGTTGCCGGGCGCTGACTTCAAACCTTATGTATTTGAAGGCCTGAACGGATTCCAGGAACATGATTACGATGGTGGCGTTGCTCCGATAGAATATCCGCCGCCGTATAATCCGTATAACGGCTTCTTCTTCTATGAAGAGGGCAGTCTCGATTCACTGACCCGTTATGAATGGCTCCCGGGTATCATTACCGATCCGACCCGAATGGATCAGTTGAATATTCCTGGACTTGGCGGTGAATTCGGATTCTTCCCGTTCTCTGGTACCTGGTTCAACAATTACGATCAGTGGGAAATGATCTCCATTGACGGCGGTACTTTCCACGGTATGCCGAACGGCGAATACTCATTCCCGAATAATGGCGGTGGTTCACAGGGCCCCGACGTGCCGGTTCTGCCGGAAATCCTCGAAGAAGAGGAAGAATGGCTGGAAGACTTCATGGGACTTGCCCATGTTAATGTCAATGAGTTGTTCAACAAGCATGAAATATGCAAGTCTGACCTCGATAGAATGTTGGACGCACTGGTGAACGCCGGCTAAAGACGGAGTACAAAACATGAAACAACCTGCCGCGATTCCAAATCAAATGGGGTCGCGGCAGTTTTATTTTTTCAGGAAATGGCTGCTTGCCCTTACATGTTTGAGTTTTATCACGACTGGATTTTCAGTTTCCGCTGATCCGGTTATCAAGCGGGTTGTTTTCAATAACGCTTCGATTCGTGACGTGATTAAGTACCTTAAAAAGAAATACGTTTTCAATGTCGTATTACGTCTCGACAAGGAGGAGGAGAAAAAGCTGCCTTCTATTAGTTTTGACTTCAGTTATGTTCCTCCCGGAGTCGTGATCAAATATGCCTGCCTGGCGGCCGGGTTGAACTATTATTCTGAAAATGGGGTGTTGATAATCGGAAAGAATCTGAAGATCCCATTTAAGTACTACCCTGCAGATTTCAAGAATCGCAGGCTACTGGAAGAAGTTCCGGCATGGTCCGGAATAACGGTTGGGACTACCTACTATGTTCCGCTTAATGCCGGACAGCCGCAGGTTGTGACCAATGGTAATACGGTTACAGTTACCACCCCGCCTGTGAAGTGGATAAAGTTTCAGAGCGGAACTTCGCTCGGAGATATTGTTAAAGAACAGAATGAAGCCAGTCGCCAACCCAGAGTCAGAAAACGACGCTCCAGACCTAAACAACCGGCCGGAATCGTTATCGCCAAAAGCAGTCCGATAATGGAACGGCGTCTGAGGCAGATAATTATTCCCAGAATAGATATTGAAGACATGCCGGTGCCGAAACTTGTTGAATTGCTGCATAAGCTAAGCATTAAGCATGATCCGTACAGGCGCGGCATTAATTTTTATCTGGTGAAGACTGCGGCGGCCAATGATACGTTGATCTCCGGAACGCTTAATGAAATGACACTGGGTAATGTCATAAAATATCTATTTATGCCGACTGGAATCGATTATATGCTGGATCATTACGTTGTAGTTTTATATTCAGGGCAGGAGCCGGGAAAAAAGTAACATATTATCCGCATTTCAGATTGCATTAATCCGGAAAACAGTTATATATAAGTGATAAGACGGTCACAACAGGAATTAATAATATGAACGATGAAAAAATGTTGCTGAGCGATCAGCAGATATATGAAAAAATCGATCAGCTTGCAGATAAGATCTGTCAGGAATTCTCAGGTAAAGACGATCCTGATTTTGCTTTGATAGGGATTCAGGTCAGAGGTGTTTTGTTTGCAGAGAGACTGAAAAAGTCCATAGAAAAAAATCATGGTATTAGTCCTGAGATGGGGACGCTTGATATCAATATGTATCGTGACGACATCGGCATGAAGGATAAACTGCCGGTCATCCATGAAACCGATATCCCGTTTGATTTAAACGACAGGAATATTATTCTTGTTGACGATGTTCTTGCCACCGGCAGAACTATCAGGGCTGCGCTTGATGCGCTGACCGGGTTCGGCCGCCCGGGCCTTATCAGGCTGGCCGTGCTGGTTGATCGTGACGCCAGAGAGTTTCCGATACGGGCAGACTATGCAGGAGCGATCCTGAAGGACCAGGATGGGCACCGGGTCAAGGTCTGCTGGAAGGAAATCAACGAGCGCGACTGCGTTTTGGAAGTTGAATGGAAAAATAAATAATAATGTTGTCATTATGAGGATTAATATAAATATGCGGAAGGCTCAAGCATGAACGATAACTGGACCAGAAAGGACCTGTTGAGCATCTATGACCTTACGGCGGAAGAGATCAGGCTGATCCTCGATACCGCTGAAGAGTTCAAAAAGGTCTCAGAGCGCAATGTCAAAAAAGTTCCCGCACTACGCGGTAAAACGGTCGTCAATTTCTTTGTCGAACCCAGTACCCGGACAAGAATGTCCTTTGAACTGGCAGAGCAGCGCCTCAGCGCTGATATCATCAATATTCAAGCCAGCACCAGCAGTCTGAAAAAAGGTGAAACGCTGATCGATACGGTAAAAAACATCGAAGCGTTGCAGGCGGACCTGATCGTTATGCGGCACAGTGCACCGGGAGCTCACTCCCTGATCGCTCAGCATACGAAATGCGGTGTGCTGAATGCCGGAGACGGTGCTCACAGCCATCCGACTCAGGCTCTGCTGGATATCTTTACCATGCGCGAAAAGTTCGGTAAAATTGAAGGCTTGAAAGTTTCCATTATCGGTGACATTCTGCATAGTCGCGTGGCAAGGAGTAATATCTGGGGGTTAATTAAGCTTGGTGCAGAAGTAACTGTTGCCGGACCGTGTACTCTGGTGCCGAAAGAATTTGAGAAAATTGGAGTCAGGGTCTGCCATAACCTGAAGGATGCGCTGGTTGGCGCAGATGTAATTAATTTACTGCGTATTCAGATGGAGCGTCAGGACGCCGGATTCTTTCCGAGTATCAATGAGTATTCAAAATTCTTCGGGTTGAATTCGCAGACAATGCAGTATGTCAGTCCTGAAGCTCTGATAATGCACCCCGGCCCGATTAATCGCGGGGTTGAACTTACGTCCGAAATAGCTGACGGACCGCAGTCAGTCATCCTGGAACAGGTGACCAATGGCCTTGCGGTGAGAATGGCGGTATTGTTTCTGGTAGCGAGGTGTGTGAAAAAATGAGTAATGTGAAAAATATAATTTTGAAAGGCGGCAGGATCATCGATCCGGGCCGCGCCGTTAATGAGGTAGCCGATCTTGCTATTATCGAGGGAAGGATTGTCAGTCCCGAGAATGCTCCGGCGGATGCCGAAGTGGTTGATGTTTCAGGAAAAGTTATAGCTCCCGGATTCATTGATATACATGTACACCTGAGGCAGCCGGGAAATACTTCCGCCGAGGATATTGCCAGCGGTACCGCAGCTGCGGCTGCGGGTGGTTTTACCTCCGTTGTAGCGATGCCGAACACCAGCCCGGTGGCGGATAATACCGGTTCGATCGATTATATGAGACGCCACTCCCAGAATACTCCGGCGCGGGTTCTGCCCTGCGGCGCGATGACTAAAGGTCTTGGCGGTAAAGAAATGGCTGGGATCGGTAGTTTGAAGACTGCAGGAGTCGTAGCGGTATCCGATGACGGTAAATGTATCCAGAATCACGCGCTGATGCGCCGCATTGTCCAGTATTGCAAATACTTCAATTTGCCAGTACTGGATCACTGCGAAGAGGAAACAACCGGAGCTGAAGGAGTTATGCATGAAGGAACCTGGTCAACTCTGCTTGGTATTCGTGGAATCCCCTCTGCTTCCGAAGAGATTATTATTTCACGCAATATTATTCTGGCGCAGTTGGAAGACTGGAAGATCCACATGCAGCATCTCAGTACTGCCGGCGGCGTGGAAATGATCCGCAGAGCCCGTAAAGACGGAATCCCGGTTTCAGCTGAAGTCACCCCGCATCACCTTGCGCTGACAGATGAGAATATTAAAAAGTTCGATGCTAACTATAAGATGAATCCGCCGTTGCGCTCCGAAGAGGATCGTCAAGCTTTGATTGAAGGACTCAGGGACGGCACTATTACGGTTATCGCCACCGACCATGCCCCGCATACGGAAACCGCCAAACTGGTCGAGTTTGATTATGCCCCGTTCGGCATTGTCGGCCTTGAGACCGCGATTCCGATCTGCCTGACCAAGCTCTATCATACCGGTATCCTTTCCATCAGTGAACTGGTGGCTAAATTTACCACCGGTCCGGCGGAAGTGCTCGGACTTGAAGCTTCACTTGCTCCCGGCAGTGTTGCGGACGTTACTATACTTGATCTCGATACAGAATTTGTTATCGATAAAAAAACTTTCAAGTCAAAATCCCGTAATACCCCGTTTGACGGCATGAGCGTCAAGGGCAAAGCGGTCGGAACAATTGTCGACGGTGTGTTTACCTCACGGGATTTTTGATCCGTACGACGGATGGCGATGTCCCCCACGTTGCTAAGGCTATGTGGGATTGCCGCTTCAAGCATCGCACTATGTTCAGGAAGCGGAAATGGTGTAAAATAAATAGAGGATTTAATTCTTTGCCCTTTGAGGCGTAAATGTCCCGATGCCTGCATTTGGGAATGATAAGACCGAAAGCAATATTTTTATTATGGAAAAGAAAAAAATTAACCGGTTCAGTAATGAACAGATGTTGGTTGCGCCTTCGATTCTGGCTTCCGATTTTGCGAAGCTGGGCGAGGACTGCGCAAGAGTCGCCAAGGGCGGCAGCGAACTGCTTCACCTTGATGTTATGGATGGACACTTTGTTCCGAATCTGACTATCGGGCCGCCTTTGATCAAGAGTTTGCGCAAGGTAAACGACCTCTATTTTGACGCTCACCTGATGATCACCAATCCGATAAAATATGCTCCTGTTTTTTCTGAAGCCGGAGCTGATATGATAACCTTTCATGTCGAATCCGATGATGATCC
>MDTD01034719.1_pt1 | contig 15872 bp, 15 predicted proteins | sample 811221 | NCBI WGS metagenome assembly MDTD01 (sample SAMN05326646, study PRJNA326480) | marine metagenome | isolation source: seawater | place: Pacific Ocean: South West | collected 2011
CATTAGTATTTTTTATGCCAGCTAGAGATTTAGAGAAAAATTCAGAATATCTAATTAAATTTTTTCCAAAATCCCACTTTTTGATTGCTCGCGAGATGACCAAGGTTCATGAAACTTATATTAGCGACATTATGATTAATATGAAAAGATATATTCAAAATAACAAAAAGGGTGAAATGACAATAGTTATAAATAATATTGGTGAGGAAAAGAATGATATTAATATTGATCAAGAAATTGACTTACTCATAGGTAAAATGACATCTAAGAACATTGTTGAATATCTTTCAAAAAAGCTGAAAATAAGCAAAAAGATAATTTATCAGAAAGTAATTGATTTAAATGAATAGATTTTTATTATTTGGATCGTTTTTTTTATTTTTATACTCTTGTGTTCCAATTATAGGAGTTTCCACTGTCGGTATTGTAAAAACAAGTGTTAAAATTGCAGATGATCCCAGAACGTTAGGAAGAATAGTTGATGATAGTGTTATCGAAAAAAAATTTTTATTTAAGATTTCCCAAATTAATGAAAAATATTTATTAAAAATTAAATCTAAATCAATAGATGGACGTTTCTTATTGAAGGGCAATGTCGATACGATTCAAGAAAAAATACAAATGACAAAAATTGCATGGGAAACTGATGGTGTTAGGTCTGTTGAAAATATTATAAAAGTTGATGATCAGTCTTCTTGGAAAGACAGGGCTAAAGATTTATTAATAACGTCTCAATTTAAAGTAGCCATTCTTGCTCATGATGATGTTAAATCAAACAATTTTAGTTTTACTACAATTAATAAAAATTTATATATATTTGGAATCGCAAGAGATGAACGGGAAAGAAAAATAGTTGTTAATGAAGCAAAATCAGTTGAAGGGGTGTCAGAGGTTATTTCAAGTATATTTCTTAAAGATGATCTTTCAAATAACCAAAGGATCGCTAATTAATAATTAATAACCTCAGACGAGTAAGCTGCAATTGAAGCAAGGTTTAATATTTCAGAACTGGATGATCTTAAAGGAGCAACTTCTATTGGTTGAGCTAGTCCTATAAGTAAAGGACCAATGACTTTGCCACCACCGAGTTCTTTTAGCATTTTTGTTGAAACAGCCGCTGCGTGAATAGAAGGCATTATTAATACATTTGCATTTCCAACAATTCTAGAGAAAGGATATGCTGATTTAAATTTAGGATTTAAAGCAACATCTGGCTGCATCTCACCATCAAATAAAAATTTAACTTTTTTCTTTTCAAGCATTTCTACAGCTTGTCTTACTCTCTTTGTCCTTTCAGTTTCTGGCTGACCAAAAGTGGAATGAGATAATAGGGCAACTTTGGGGTCAAAACCTAACATGTCTGCTATTCTTGCGCTTGAAATCGCTATTTCAACCAGCTCTTCAGATGTAGGATACTCAATTACGTTTGTATCAGCAATTAATATAGTTTTTCCCTTTGTTACATAAAGGCATAAACCAAAAAGAATTTCCTTTTCTCTGGTACCTACTGATTGTGCAAGTTTATCAACTGTAGCAGAAAAGTGACGAGTGTTACCAGCAACCATACCATCTGCATCACCACATGCTACCATGCAAGAACCCCAAGTTACACGATCTGACTTAACCATTTTTTCACATTCTTTTTCTAAAGTACCTTTTCGTTGAAGTTTTTTATAAAGATAACTCTTGTATTTTTCAGATTTTTCTTTGTCTGTCGAATTTGTAATTTGAATTTTAAAATTTTCATCTAGACCAATTTTTTTTAGTGACTTTTTTAATTTCTCTTCATTAGCTATAAGAATAGGTTCACCTAAACCGTAATTTTTAAAAGCAACTGCAGCCTTTAGACTTTCCTCATCCTCACCTTCAGCAAATACTATTCTTTTATTGGTTTTTTTTATTTTAGAATTGATACCCTGCATAATTCCCACTGATGGATCTAATCTAGCCTCTAATTCATTAATATATTTATCAAAATCTTTTATTGGTTTTTGTGCAACTCCACTCTTAATTGCTGCTTTTGCTACAGCGGTTGGTATTGTGGTTATTAATCTTGGATCAAAAGTTGAAGGTATAATATATTCTTTGCCATAATGTGGTCTATCACCCCCGTAAGCTGCAACAACCTCGTCAGGAACATCTTCTCTCGCAAGTTTTGCAATTGCTTGAGCGGCGGCTACTTTCATTTCTTCATTAATCGTTTTTGCTTGCACATCAAGGGCTCCTCTAAAAATATAGGGAAAACCAATGAGATTATTTACTTGATTTGGATAATCTGATCTTCCAGTTGCAATAATTGCGTCATCTCTAACTTCTAAAACTTTTTCTGGCCTTATTTCTGGTTCGGGATTTGCGCAAGCAAATATAATCGGATTTTTTGCCATTGACTTTACCATATCTTGTGTGATTGATCCTGCTGCGGATAATCCTAAAACTACATCTGCACCATTTATGGCATCCTCAAGAGTTCTATTTTTTGTTTCGATAGCATGTTTAGATTTCCACTGACTTAATTCACCTGGTCTTCCTCGATATATTACACCTTTCCTGTCGCACATAATGACGTTTTCATTAGGTACTCCAGAGTTTTTAAACAATTCAGTGCATGCAATCGCCGATGCTCCAGCACCATTAACTACAATTTTTACTTCTTCAATTGATTTTCCAGAAATGTCTAACGCATTTATTAAGCCTGCAGTCGTAATTATTGCTGTACCATGCTGATCATCATGAAAGATGGGAATGTCTACTAATTCTTTTAATTTTTGCTCGATAACAAAACATTCAGGTGCACCTATATCTTCTAAATTTATTCCACCAAATGAACACGCAATATTTTTAATTGTTTTAATTATTTCTTCTGTATCTTTGGAGTCCACTTCAATATCAATAGAGTCTATATCTGCAAATCTTTTAAATAAAACTGATTTACCTTCCATTACTGGTTTAGATGCAAGTGCACCAAGATCACCCAGCCCTAATATTGCTGAACCATTACTAATGACAGCTACAAGGTTACCTTTGCTCGTATAGTCATATGCAGTTTGAGGATTTTTTGAAATTTCAACTACAGGAACTGCAACGCCTGGTGAATAAGCAAGCGAAAGGTCCCTTTGTGTTGATAGTTGCTTAGAAGATATTATTTCAATTTTACCTGGCTTGCCTTGGATATGAAAATCCAAAGCTTCTTTATCAGTATATTTTTCAATAGTTTCTTTTTTTTTACTCATACAAAGTTTTGTCACAATATTGTAGTGGAAGAGTAATAATGTAGAAGATATGAGGTGTAAACATATTATATGAATATTCTTAAAGCTGTTGGATCGTTTGGATCTTTAACCCTTCTCAGCAGAGTCTTAGGCTATTTTAGAGATATTCTGATTGCAGTTTTTATAGGGACGTCTTCTTTAGCAGATGCATTTTTTGTAGCTTTCCGTTTACCTAATACTTTTAGAAGACTATTTGCCGAGGGAACATTCAATGCTGCATTTATTCCAATTTTTACAAAACTAAGCATCAAAAACCGTTCGGAAAATTTTACTAATTCAGTTTTTAATTTTTTATTAATTATTCTTTTGCCACTTACCATTATTGCTGAAATATTTATGGGCGGTTTTGTATTTTTAATTTCCCCTGGATTTACTAATGAACCAGAAAAGTTTAAACTAGCAACTGATTTAAGCAGAATTACTTTCCCCTTTTTATTGTTTGTTTCTTTATCTTCCTTTTTCTCTGCAATCTTAAATTCGAAGGGTAAATTTGCAGTAGCAGCAGCTGCACCTATTATTCTTAATATATTTTTAATATTTTCCATTTTTTATTCAAAGTTTTTTGATCAGTCTTTTGTAAAGAGTATGTCACTTGCTGTATTTTTTGCTGGATTAGTTCAAATGTTAATTTTAATTTTATATTGCCGCAGATATTACATACCAAAAATAAATTTAGTCATAAAATTTAATGATCAAATTAAACAATTTTTTTCAAGGCTTTTACCAAGTATTTTCTCATCAGGCGTTATGCAAATTAATATTTTAGTAGGAACTATTATTGCTTCATTTCAATCGAGTGCAGTATCTTATTTGTATTATGCTGATCGTATATATCAATTACCTTTGGCAATATCAGGTATAGCAATTGGAACAGTAGTGTTGCCTGTTTTAAGTAAAACTATAATTAGCGCAAGTAGAGAAAAAGTTTTTTTTATACAAAATAGATCCATTGAATTATCTATACTCTTATCTGCTCCGGCAGCTGTAGGAATTATTGTCGGCGCTCAAGAAATAATATCTTGTTTATTTGGATATGGATCATTTGATGAGACAAGTGTTTTTAATACTTCGAATGCTTTGATCATTTTTGGCTTTGGTCTACCAGCCTTTTCACTTTTAAAACTTTATTCAAATTTTTATTTCGCTAGAGGTGATACAAAATTTCCATTTAAGGTTTCAGTATTCACAGTTTTAACGAATATTTTAATAAGCATTATTTTTTTTGAAAAGTATGGGTTTTTATCTATAGCAGCCGGTACAACAATTTCGTGTTGGCTTGCCACATTTATTTACAAGTATAATTTAAAAGTAGATAACTTTCATTCCTCTGATAGAATTTTTATAGAGAGATTTGCAAAAATTTTTGTCTGTTCTCTAATTATGGGTTCATTATTGTATTATCAATTTTTTTATTTTAAGGATTATTTTGCAAGTCCAGAATTAATCAAAGTTTTATATTTACTGTTTATAGTCGGCAACTCAATTTTTGTTTATTTTATTCTGACAGTGATGTTTAAAGCTTTTAGTATTAAAGATTTTAAGTTAAAAAATTATAATGAGTAATAAAAGAGTTTTATCTGGTATACAGCCTACAGGTAATTTGCATCTTGGAAATTATTTGGGTGCGATAAAAAATTTTGTAGCAATGCAAAATGAATTTCAATGCTTCTTTATGTTGGCTGACTTGCATGCGTTAACGGTAAAAACAGATCCAAAAATTCTAAAAGAAAATATTTTGAATACAGCCGCTACTTTCCTTGCTTCAGGTCTCGAACCCAAAAAAAATGTAATTTTTTGTCAATCTAAAGTTAGTTCTCATGCTGAATTATCATGGATATTAAATTGTACTGCTCGTGTTGGGTGGCTAGGTCGCATGACGCAATTTAAAGAAAAAGCAGGATCAAATAAAGAAAAAGCAAGTGTTGGTCTTTACACCTATCCAATACTTATGTCTGCAGATATTTTAATTTATAAAGCAACACATGTTCCTGTTGGTGATGATCAAAAGCAACATTTGGAATTATGCAGAGATATAGCAACAAAATTTAACAGTGATTATAATAATAATTATTTTAATTTACCTGAGCCAATAATACCGAAATTTGTTGCTAGAGTAATGAGTTTACGTGATGGTACAAAAAAAATGAGTAAGTCAGAAGAGTCTGATCTTTCAAGAATTAATTTAACGGATACAAAAGATCAAATTATTCAAAAGATAAAAAAAGCTAAAACTGATAATTATCCAATCGACGAGACTATATTTGGTGTTACGTCAAAAAGATATGAGGCACAAAATTTAATAAAGATATATTCTAATCTTAAATCAGAACCCCCTGAAAATACCATAAGTGATTTTCATGGAAAAACATTTTCTGATTTTAAGAAAGATTTATCCGACTTGTTAATCGAAAAAATATACCCTATCTCAGAAAAAATTAAACAGTTTAGAAATGATGACAAAGAATTAATTAATATTTTAGATATTGGTTCTAAAAAAGCAAATGCCACTGCAGAAAAAACTATTTTAGAGATTAAAAAAATAGTAGGCTTAATTTAATGAAAAAAAAATTTTTAGTAGTAATTGATAATAGCAAAGAATTAGAAAACGCAATACAGTTCGCTGCACAAAGAGCAAAAAATACAAACGGTACTTTAGCAATGTTGTATGTCGTTGATCACGCAATTAATGCTCAATGGTCAAAAGTAGAACACCTCATTGAACAGGAAGAAACAAGCGAGGCAAAAAAAATTTGCAGAAATTGGGCGCAATTAATTAAAGAGAAATTTGATATTGAAACGGAGATTATTTTGAAACTTGGTAACAAAAAAGATGAAATTTTAAAACTTCTTAAGGAAGATAAAAATATTAGGTTTTTGGTTTTGGCCACTTCAGGAGATGGCGAAAACCCAGGACCAGTGATTAAATCTCTTTTATCAAGTAAAATGAGAGACTTATCCATACCCATTGTTTTAGTTCCTGGTTCTATGGACGAAAAAGATATAAATTTGATTGTCTAGATATTGAAAAATTAGCTTAAAAATATTAATTAAGCATATATGATAAATGTAGTTGATACACCCAACCCGGATACAAAGAAGTTTGTTTTTGACAAAACTATCGTTGAAAAGGGATCAAGAGAATTTAAAGCTAAAGATGGTAGCTTAAATCTAGTTGATTGCCTGTTTGACATTGGAGAGATTGAATTAATTTTTTTAGATAAAAATTTTATATCAATAAGAAAATCGAAAAAAGCAATTTGGGAGCAACTTACTAAAAAAATTATTGAATTATTAAATAAAAATATAAACAAAGATTTTAGTCCATTGATTTTTGAAGAGGAGAATAAATTTACAGATGACATATCACTTAGGATTGAAGAAGTGCTTAGTGAAAAAATCCGTCCAGCTGTTGCCATGGATGGAGGAGATATTAGATTAAAATCATTTAAAAATGGTGTTGCAGAAGTAATGCTTAAAGGTGCATGTGCTGGATGTCCAAGTTCAACGATAACATTGAAACATGGTGTCGAAAGAATGATAAAACACTATGTGCCGGAAGTAAAATCAGTAGAAGCAATTAATATAAATGACTAAGAGAAAATATAGTTATCTCGATCATTTGATTTTAACGGCAAAAAAGTATGAGATTGAAGAATATCTTTACTATGAGCAAAAAGGTAGAAAATTAACAGCTAAACAAATTGAATTAATATTATTACGAAATGGAGTTCAAATTCCAAAAGATGAAACTCCAAAGATTTCTAAAGAACAAATTAAAAAAGATGCATACTCAAGTTTACTGCAAGCAGGGGGGTTAGTTGCTACGATTTTTGCATTCGTTTTATTACCGGGTGTAATCAAAAAAAATACTGCATTAGTAAAATCTACTTATAGCCAGAAAGATACAGCATCATTAAAAATTGACGACTTACAAAAAGATAAAACCGATCGATTTTTTAAAGATAAAGATACCAGAGGTTTCAATACACCACATGCAAGAAGTGTATTAGCTTTATTTAATGAATTAAAGTACGATTTAAGAGAAATTAGAGATGGCAAACCAGTGAAGCCAGTTTTTTTTACTCAATTACCCAGAGGAATAAACGAACTTGATAGCATCAAAAATAGAAAACAAATTTTCATTCAAATAGTTCTTCCGTTAGTTCTCTCTGAAAATGAAAGTATATTAGCAGAAAGAAAAAAAATAATATTTTTATCTAAATCAAGGAGCATTTCCAAAAACGATCAAACATGGTTAGACAAGAAATTTAAATATTATAAAGTTAAAAATAGAAATTATGAAATTCTACTTAGCAAAGTTGATATAATTCCTCCATCTTTAGCAATAGCGCAAGCAGCTTATGAGAGTGGTTGGGGTACATCGAGATTTGCGCTAGAAGGAAACTCACTTTTTGGACAAAGAACCTGGTCATCAAAATCAGGATTAGTACCTTTAGATAGGGGTCAAGACCAAACTTTCAAAGTAACAAAATTTGATATCATCAGAGCTTCGGTAAAAGCATATAAAAAAAATCTAAACACTCATAAATCTTATGAGAATTTGAGATCAGAACGAAAAAAAATGAGAGACCAAGGTAAAGAAATTTCTGGAATAAGATTATCACAGCACCTAGATAAATATTCAGAAATTAAAGATAAATATGTTTTTTATTTACAAAAAATTATCGAGCAGAACTCTTTAACGGATTTTGATAAATCGATACTACTCCCAACAAAAAAAATAAATTTAGCGTAAGCTAAATGTTTCGAAAAAATTCAATACTTGTAGATTTTTCTTCAGATTATAAATATATTTTTATTCTAAAGAAAAATAAAATTTACAAAAAAAAGATAAATTTCTTAAAGAGATCTGAAAATATAGCTAACATTTTCTTTAATTTTATAAAAAAAAAGAAAATCAAAATCGATAGCACTTTCTATTTATTTGTAAATTTGGGACCAGGAAATTTAATTGCTATCAGAAACTCAATTGTGTTTATGAAAATGCTATCTATTATTTTTAAATGTAAATTATTAGGATTTTCTAATTATGAACTATTAAAATTTAATAAAAGAAAAGCTAAAAAGGTTTTAATAACTATAGGGAGTAGAAATTTGGTATTAGACCTATGGAAAAAAAAGGCGAATAAATTGCCGTTGAATGAGGAGAAAAAATTTGAAAATCTTAAGTTTAAAACCATTTATAATAAAGAAATCCTAGAAAAACTTACTTTGTCTAAGAACTTATCAAAAAAAGTTTTTCCAATTTCTTATTCTAATGTATAATTTAAATTAATGAGTAAAACTTCGCCATTTGCTATAAGTTTGGTAAAAACGTGCCAGGATAGAGGTTTACGATTAACCGATCAGAGGAAAGTAATTGTTAGACTTTTAGAGGAAACGGTATCAGATACAAAATTTCACCCAGCTGTTGATGAAATATTTAATAGAGCAGTAAAAATAGACAAAAAAATTAGCGTGGCCACAGTCTATAGAACAGTTAAATTGTTGGAAGAAAATGGCATAATAGATAAACACGAGTTTAAAGCAGGGAAAGCCAGATACGAGGTATCGACTAAAAATCATCATGATCATTTAATAGACATAAATACTGGAGAAATCACAGAATTTATCGATGATGATATTGAAAAATTAAAAATAAAAATTGCAAAAAAACATGGTTACGAGCTAATTGATCATCGTTTAGAGTTATATTGCAAAAAAAAATGAAATCTAGCAAGTTCTACATTAAGACTTTTGGTTGTCAAATGAATGAGTATGACTCAAATAAAATTTCAGATTTATTACGTTCAAATTCTTTTGAAAAAACAGATAAAATGGATGGAGCAGATTGTTTTGTGTTTAATACTTGTCATATTAGAGAAAAAGCAACGCAGAAAGTATATTCTGACATAGGTAAAATTAAGAAAATTTATAAAAATAAACCAAAACCTATCTTTGTATTAGCTGGTTGTGTTGCACAAGCAGAGTCTTCAATCGTTTTTGACAAAAGTGATTATGTAGATATTGTTGTGGGACCTCAGGCTTATCACAAATTACCAAGTCTATTAAAAACATTTATGAAGAAAAAAAATAGAGTAATTGACACAAACTTGTGCGTTGATGATAAATTTAACGCTCTTGAGCACTTAAAAAATAAAGAGTCTAAAATATCAAGTTATATTACAATTCAAGAGGGTTGTGATAAATTTTGCAAGTTTTGTGTTGTACCTTATACAAGAGGTCCTGAGTTTTCTAGAGATAATAAAAAAATAATTGATGAGATAAAATCATTGGCAGATAATGGAACGAAAGAAATTATTTTATTAGGTCAAAATGTTAGTTCCTACAATCATAATAATGTTACTTTAGCCAAATTAATTAAACAAATTGCAATGCTTGATGACATAAAGAGAATAAGATTCACAACCTCTCATCCAAATGATTTTGATGACGAGTTAATATCTTTATTTGGCGAGGAACCTAAATTGATGCCACAATTGCATCTCCCTGTCCAATCTGGGTCAGATAAAATTTTAAAATTGATGAATAGGAAACACACACGAAGTGACTATCTTCATTTAATTGATAGATTTCGAGCTGAACGACCAGATATTCAATTTTCTAGTGACTTTATTGTCGGATATCCTGGTGAAACGAATTTGGATCATCAAGATACGATTGATTTAATAAAAACAGTTGGTTTTTCATTATCATATTCTTTTATATATAGTCAAAGACCAGGTACTCCGTCAACGAATTTTCAAGAAATTTCGAGTGAGATAACAAAAAAGAGATTAGAAGAATTGCAAGCTATTTTATTTAAACAACAGCAGGAGTTTAATCACTTGATGGTAAACAAAGAAAATAATGTTTTGTTCGAAAACAAAACTCAAGATAAAGAGCAGTTTTTTGGAAGAAATCAATATATGGTGCCAGTTTTTGTAAAAAATGATTTAATAAAAGCTGGAGAAATAAAGAAAATTTTTATACAAAATGCTAGTAGAAACAATTTATTTGGGAAAATAGCGTAAATTATTTGACAGCAAATCTTTTTCAAATCATAGAGAATGGTGGATTATCTAAAAGTTTATATTTAAATGACAATATAGCACTAAGTAAAGTTGTCGGTGTGCAAGACAATTTTTTAAAAATTTTAGAAAAACTTTCAGGAACGGTGATAAATTTAAGGGGAAATTTAATTACGATAAAAGGAGAAAATTCAAAAAGTAAATTAGTGATTAATACTATAAATCAGATGTTACAAAAATCGCAGAGTAAAGAACTTGAAGAAGAAGATATTATATCACTCTATCATTTTGAACAAACAAAGAATAGAAGTGCACCAGAGAATGATGTTACAATCAAAACGCCGAAAAAAAATATTTTTGCTAGAACTGAAAGACAGAAAAAATATATTAATAGTTTATTCAATAGCAATATTATTTTCTCACTGGGACCTGCAGGTACTGGAAAAACTTTTTTAGCTGTAGCGGTTGCGGTAAATAAGCTTATAAGTGGACAAGTAAATAAAATTATATTGTCGAGACCAGCTGTCGAGGCTGGCGAAAACCTTGGTTTTTTACCAGGAGATTTAAAAGAGAAGATTGATCCATATTTAATACCTTTGTACGACTCATTATCTGAATTAGTTGGCTACGAAAAGATGCAGAAAAAAATTGAGGATGGAATTGTAGAAATTGCACCATTGGCGTTTATGAGAGGACGAACATTAAAAGATTCTTTTGTAATATTAGATGAGGCCCAGAATGCTACCGATACTCAAATTAAAATGTTTCTGACTAGACTGGGTAAGAATACTACAATGGTAGTAAATGGTGATCCAAGCCAAATCGACTTGCCAGCGTCCAAATCATCAGGATTACTAAAATCAATTAACATTCTGGACAATATAGAAGAAATAAAAATAACAAGATTTGACTCTAATGATGTTCAAAGACATCCCCTAGTATCCAAAATAATAGATGCGTATAAAAAAAATCAATAATGCATAAAATTAACATATGTTTAGAATCAAAAATGTGGATTAAACGCATTCCTAATATTAAACAAAAAATTAGACAAATTTTAAAAAGTAGTATCGAGAGTGAGAAAATTTTTTTTAAAAAAAATACTGAAATAACGGTACTACTTACAAGTACAAATAAAATGAAATTGTTAAACTACAAGTTTAGAAAAATGAATAAGGATACAGACGTTTTATCATTTCCAAACGAAGGGCCTTTTTTTTACGAGAAGAAAATTATAAATAAAAACATTTATCTGGGAGATATTGCTTTGTCATATGATTATGTAAATAAACAGCGTCAAACATTTGACGAATATTTAAAAAAAATACTAGTACATGGTTTTTTACATTTAATAGGTTACAACCATAAAAATAACACAAGTTATTTAAAAATGGAAAAAGCACAATTAAAAATTATGAATTTAATATGAGTAAAAAAGAAAATTTTAACATAATTTCAAAACTAATTAAAAAAGTAAATTTTTTAAATAATAGCAATCAAAGTTTAAGAGATAGTATAAAAGATGCAATTGATGAAAAATCACAAACGGAGAGTCATAATGTAGATTTAAGTAAAAAAGAAAAGTCAATTTTAACTAATATATTGAGTATTAATCAACTTAAGGCAGACGATGTAATGATACCAAGAGCATCTATAATCGCTATTCAGCAAAATTATTCCTTTAAAGAGATTACAGATATAATAAATAAAGAATCTCACTCTAGAATGCCAGTTTATCGAAAAGATCTAGATGATGTATTGGGGATGGTTCATATTAAAGATATTATTAAATTTTCAAATTTAAAAAATGTAAATTTTGATATTAAAAGTATTTTAAGAGAAATATTATTTGTACCTCCCACAATGCCAGTGATGAATCTTTTATTGAAGATGCAAGCAACAAAACGACATATGGCTTTAGTAATTGATGAGCATGGTGGGACAGATGGATTAATAACTATCGAAGACGTGATAGAAGAAATTGTTGGTGAAATTGAAGATGAACATGACAAAGATGATGATTTTAATTTTAAAGAAATTAGTACAAACACTTTTGAAGCAAAAGCAGAAATGACTATTAGTGAATTTAATAAGGAAACAAAGTTTAATATTTCAAATAATGAGGTAGATACCTTGGGTGGTTATATATTCTCAAAAATATATAGAGTACCATTGACTGGTGAGGTTATAAACGTAGAAAATCGTTACCAATTTGAGATAATAGATGCAGATCCCAGAAAAATAAAAAAAATTAAAATTACAAAAATATTATAGTTATTTAAATGAATACTTTGACAAACAATCGAATTATTTATAATTCATTTTGGGCTTTATGAAAAATTTTATATTTACATCAGAATCGGTCTCGGAGGGTCATCCAGATAAAGTTTGTGATAAAGTATCTGATACGATTGTGGACTTATATTTGTCAAAATTTAATCAAAGCAGAGTTGCATGTGAAACATTGACAACAACAAATAAGGTTGTTTTGTCTGGGGAGATAAGAGGTCCCCAAATTAGTTCTGACGAAATAGAAGGAGAGGTTAGAAAAGTTATTAAGGATATTGGATATGAGCAAGATGGATTTCATCACGAAAAATTGGAGTTTTTTAATTATTTGCATGCTCAATCTACAGATATAGCCCAAGGTGTAGATTCATCTGGTAATGAAAAAGATGAAGGTGCAGGAGATCAAGGAATAATGTTTGGATACGCATGTAATGAAACAAAAGAATTAATGCCAGCACCAATTTTATACGCGCACAAAATTCTAGAAGAATTAGCTATTGCAAGAAAGTCTGGAAAAGAGAAAGGTCTTGGCCCAGATTCTAAAAGCCAGATATCTGTTATTTATCAAAATGGAAAACCAACTGGTGTATCATCAGTAGTAATTTCATCTCAGCATGATGAAAAATTAAATCAAAGTGAAGTTAAAGAAATAGTAAGACCGTATGTTAAAAGGGTATTACCTGATGGATGGGAGTGTCCTGAGGAGCAGTTTTATGTGAACCCAACAGGCCGATTTGTTATTGGCGGCCCTGATGGTGACACTGGTTTAACAGGAAGAAAAATTATAGTTGATACATATGGAGGCGCTGCTCTTCATGGAGGCGGTGCTTTTTCTGGAAAAGATCCAACAAAAGTTGATCGATCGGCTGCCTATATTTCTAGGTACTTAGCAAAAAATATTGTAGCGTCAGGAGTAAGCGATAAATGTGTTATTCAGTTGTCATACGCTATCGGAGTTTCACAGCCGTTATCAATTTATATCGATTTATTTAATGGAGATCAAAAATTATCTGACAAAATAGAAAGTATTATTAGAAAGGAAATAAACCTCAGTCCAAGAGGTATAAGAGAAATGTTAAAGCTTAATAATCCTATTTATAAACCCACAGCATCCTATGGACATTTTGGCCGAAAACCGGGTTCGGATGGAACTTTTACATGGGAAAAAACAGATATAACCGATATATTTAAAAAAATTTGATGATAAAGAAAGTTTTTTACGGTCGTCTACAGTCAAGAAAATTATCTCCTATAAAAAAAAAAATTTAAAAAAATTTTTAAGAGATCAAAAAAAAAAAAATTTATTTAAAAATAAAAATAAAAAAATCATTATTGAAATAGGGCCTGGAAATGGTGAGAATCTATTATTTTTAGCAAATAAATATCCAAGACGCAAAATAATTGGGATTGAACCTTTTAAAAATGGTTTAGCAAATATTGCTGACATTTGTTTACAAAATAAAAAGAATAATATTTTTTTATATCCCTTTATTTTTCAAAAATTTACAACAAAATTTAAAAATTATTTTTTTGAGCAATGTTACATTTTTTTCCCTGACCCATGGCCAAAAAAAAAACATCAAAAAAGACGGTTAATTGATTACATATCTTTAAAAGACTTAATTTCACATTGTTCATCAAAAGGGTCAATTTTTTTCTCATCAGACAATGAAGATTATTTCAGGGATGTCAAAAGTTATGCATTAAATTTAAAAAAAGAATTCAAAATTTCTGTTAAATCCTTTAAAAAAACACCTACCATCATTACAAAATACCATAATAGAGCATTAAAACTTAGGAATAACGTAAATTTTTTAAAGATTGATAAAATTTAATTTATCGTTTAATTACAGTGTAAATTGTTAAATTAAGAATGGGCTTTGGCCCATTTTTTTTTATATAAGTAATAAAATGCTTAATAATAGAATTGATAGTACAGAATTAATTAGAATTGCTGATGCAGTTGCTGCAGAAAAATCAATAGATAAAGACTTAGTGCTTACATCTATGGAAACAGCTATAGAAAAAGCAGCAAGAACTAGATATGGTTCAGAGAATGACATTTATGTTAGCATTGATAGAGAAACAGGTATTATAGAGCTTGGAAGAAAACTAAAAGTAGTTGAAAAAGTTTTAGAAAGTCACTCAGAGATAAGTTTAGAAGAAGCGAAACAAAGAGATCCAACAGTTCAAATTGGTGGAGAAATTAAAGAAGAACTCCCACCAATTGATTTTGGAAGAATAGCTGCACAAACAGCGAAGCAAGTAATATCAGTTCAAATTAGAGATGCTGAGAGAGACAGGCAATTTAATGAATTTAAGGATAAAGTCGGTGAAATTTTAAGTGGCATTGTAAAAAGATCGGAATTTGGAAATATAATAGTAGATTTACAAAAGTCTGAAGCAATCATTAGAAGAGAGGAGCTGATACCTAGAGAAAATTTAAAAAATGGTGATCGAGTGAAAGCATATTGCTATGACGTTAGGAGAGAAAATAAAGGTCCACAAATTTTCTTATCAAGGGCACATCCTCAGTTTATGGCAAAACTTTTTCAACAAGAAGTTCCTGAAATTTATGAAGGTACAATTTTAATTAAGTCAGTTGCAAGAGACCCAGGCAGCAGAGCTAAGATTTGTGTTCAATCTAAAGACAGCTCAATAGACCCCGTAGGAGCGTGTGTTGGAATGAGAGGAAGTAGAGTACAAACTATTGTAAATGAACTTCAAGGTGAAAAGATAGATATTATAAACTGGACGGAGGATGTGGCCTCATTAGTTGTTAGCGCATTAGCCCCAGCTGAAGTTATGAAAGTGGTTTTAGATCAAGAAAACAGGAGATCAGAAGTAGTAATAGATGAAAACAACCTAAGCAAAGCTATTGGTCGAAGAGGACAAAACGTTAGATTAGCATCAAAACTACTTGATTATGAAATTGATATTTTAACTGACAAAGAGGAGTCAGAGAAGAGACAAAGTGAGTTTAAAGAAAATTCATCCAAATTAATTAAGAGCCTTGAAATCGACACTACCATGGCACAACTTTTAGTATCAGAGGGATTTAACACTATTAGAGACATTAATAATTCAAATATAAATGATTTTTTAAAAATCGATGGCTTTGATGAAGAAACGGCAAAAGAATTGCAGAACAGAGCGAAAGAATTTCTTGATGAAGAAGAGAAAGAAATTGCTAGTAAAGTTCAAGAGCTAGGGATAGAAGAAGATTTGGCTAACCACAAAGGGCTAACTTTAGGAATGTTGCTAACTTTAGGAGAAAAAAAAA
>MDTD01063156.1_pt1 | contig 15872 bp, 16 predicted proteins | sample 811221 | NCBI WGS metagenome assembly MDTD01 (sample SAMN05326646, study PRJNA326480) | marine metagenome | isolation source: seawater | place: Pacific Ocean: South West | collected 2011
TATGAACGACCTTTATTTAGGGACAAAAATGAAAAAAGTATTATTCTTATCTTTTGCACTTCTAATATGCTTTTCCTGTAAACAAGGTAATAAAAGCAATTACTTCGGGCAAAAAGGTTCATCATCTGATGGTAAAACTCTTCTTGTCGATAAGAGAGGCCTCTCATTATCCTATGGATTAATTAAAACTATTCATGGAACGATTACTGTTAAGTTTTTTCCAAAAAAAGCACCAAAAAGTGTCCAAAGGTTCCTAACATTAGTTCAAACAGGCTTTTACGATGGGCTTTCTTTCCATCGCGCCATTAAAAACTTTGTTATTCAAAGTGGTGACCCCACCAATTCAGGGTTTGGAGGAAGTGGTGTTAAACTTAAGCAAGAATTTAACAATTCGCCGCATATAAAAGGAACACTCGCTTTAGCAAGGGACAAAGACCCTGATAGCGCAGACTCTCAATTTTATATTGCGCTTTCAACACTACCTCATTTAAACGGAAAATATACTGTTATTGGTCAAGTTACGAAAGGACTTAGCATTTTAGATAAGATAACCAAAGGAGATAAGATTATTTCTTTTACCTATAATCCTAACCCCTATTAAGAAAAGATATATTTATTTACCATGCCTTTCACCATCTTTTGTATAGATGAATAGCTTAAGAACAATAAGTGCGATAATAAGAATCGGAATTACTCCGCCCCAGTTACTCATTGAAAATTGATCCTCTTTAGGCCTTTCCACTTCTTTGTGAACAACTGATGATTTATACTGCTTACTCATTTTTCCTCTTTTTTTGTTAAAGTAGTTTTTATCTATACATACCTTCTAAAACCAGAAAAAAAGCATATGCTCCAGCACTTAAGGGAATTAGAGCGATAAATTTTAACCAAGCTTTTTCTTCCTTAAGGTGCATGTACCACCAACCAACAGCGAAAGCTTTAATTACCGCCAATAAGGTTAGTCCAACGCCCTTACCAAATTTGCCTAAAAAATGCATATCTGGAATATACAATTCAAGGATAGTAAGAACACCTAAAGCAAAAAAGACCCACATATATTCTTTGGTATGACCTTTGTATTCTTCAGAATGATCAGACATATTTACCTCATTTTTATATCTTAGATATTAAATACTAACTTCTATTTGCCAATAGTCCTACATCAACCATCATCTGGTTGAGACTAAATTTATTGGTTGCGTAATAACCCCTTACCCATCCATCTGAATCAACCAAAACAAACTTCTCACTGTGTACAATATCAAAAAGAGTGGAATCCTTTGAAGAGTGCTCAATGGGCACTTTAAAACCACCTGTAATTAAATCTTTTAAGGAATCTTTAGGTCCTGTTAAGAATGACCAGACAAAAGGATTTGCCTGGAGCTTTCTTGCGTATTTGTATAGCACTTTAGGCGTATCTACTTCCGGATGAACAGAAAAAGTTGTAATAACAACCTTTTTATTTAATCCTCTAATTCTCTTTTGAATTTCCTGCAATTTTTTCATTTGCTTTGGACAAACAGTTGGACAAGAAGTGAACATAAAATTGGCTATATAGATACGACCCTTAAGTTCTTTTGAACCATAAGGTTTTCCAAAGCTATTTAATAGGTTGAACTCAGGTATCTTATAGAGCTTAGGAAGGGGAGGTGGAAGCTCTCTCTTAAATGACCTTGCCAAAGGATAAACAAACAAAAATGAAGCGAGGATTAGCCAAAAGGCTTTTTTACCTACAATTCTCTCCAAGAAATTATTTTCTCTTCTAAATTTTCTTAAACTTACTGCTTCCATAACTTACTAACTTCTTATTCCTGATAATCTTATTTATTTTTTTCTATAGAATTAATAAATGCTTTCCTCTTAGCTTGATCTTTTTTAAAGCCCTGAAGATACCTAACGTAATACGCCAACGCCCATATCTCATTATCTTCAATAACATCTTTCCAGCTCGGCATAGCAGCTCCGCCAGCACCTGCCAAAAGTCTCATATATATATCGTTGATTGCTATCCTCTCAGGATCCTTAAGACCTTTTTCTTCTTTCATTGTTCCAACAGATCTTAATTCATGCATAGTAAAATCTGGGGGCATTACTTTGTATCCATGCTCTCCCTCTTGTAGTTTTAATTTGTACATCTCTTCATCAAATTCTTCTATCGCTTCATCATTTATTTTCAAGGAAATTTTATTTAATTCTTCATGAGAAACATAAGCTCTGTGGCATGATTGGCATTGTGCCACGACATGATAAACTTCCTTTCCTTTTTCTATTGCAAAACTTTTATGAGATGCACCATATGGATCTTTACCAACGACTAGTTTTTTTCCTAATTTTTTATCCTTACCTTCCCAGGCTTTTGGAGCGAAAGTTTTAATGTATTGGATAACATTATAGACTTGCTCTTTACTCATATCCCAAGGAAGCATCGCAGTTCCATTTAAACCATGCTTTATAATTTTATAAAGAGTATCATCGTGGGGAAGCTCACCAGCAACGACATGACCAAATTTGTAAATTCCAAGCTTAAAGTTCCTCGGAGGCGGGAATAAACCTTTTCCAGAAACTCCATTTCCGTCACCATTAAAACCATGACAGCTTACACAATAATCCATATAAACTGATTTACCGTCATTGAGTTGATCAGCCGTTGCATAAACACCACCTGCGAAAAACTTTCCTTCATGAAAAGTACTTTCCTTACAAGAAAAAAGTAATGTCATTAAACAAATCAAAACAAAATAAGGCTTTATTTTCCTCATAAAATTCCTCTTAAGTTAACCTCATAAAACAAAAAGGGTTATATAAATTAAAACCCATACAACACCTAAAAAATGCCAAAAAGCACTTATGTTCCTAACAACGTTTTCTTTAAGCTCTTTTAATTCAGGAACCCTGAAAACCTTAGCAACTAACCAAAGCTTTAGGATTACTGCAAGAACCATATGACCAACATGGGTCCAAGTAAAACCATAAATTAACGAAGCATATATTCCTGTACCTTGAAAAATACCCCTGTCTCTTAGGCTTTCCCACAAAGTAAATTGGGACCCGATGAAGCTAAAGCCTAGAATCAAAGATAACAAACCTACATACTTTGCTACTTTTTTTTCTCCTTTCTTTATCGACCTTTCCACTACCACCAGCGTAATACTACTCAAAACAATGAAAAGTGTGCTGAGTGATGGGATTCCTAAGCCAACTCTGTCCATACCCATAGGTGGCCATTCTTGGGCATTAAATCTGAATATTGCATATCCTAGGAAAAAGACAGCAAAAAGCATCGTGAATGAGACGAGGGTAATAATCATAGCAATTGAGTTAGCTATATTCTTCCCCTCGTGATCTATGTTCATGGCACTTTCTTTAGCGACCATAACTTTAACCCACTTTGCCCTTTTTTCAAGTCTCGTTAACTAGTAACGAGCTCTTCGGTTTGATATTGAAAATCTTTCCCATCTTTTAGATTTGGGTTACCCAATTCGTGGGGGCCACACTTCACGACAGGAATATCTTTAAAGTTATAACTTGGAGCTGGAGAAGGAATTGTCCATTCCAAAGTACCAACTTTCCAAGGGTTTGCCACTGCCTTCTTTCCGTTCCAAACACTCCATAAGAAGTTGAAGAGAAAGATAAACTGAGAGCCTCCAAGCAGTAGGGCGGAAATCGTGACAAACTCATTCATAGGAATCAATCGCCTTAACTCTTCGTAGTAAAAAGGGTTGTAGATTCTTCTATGCATCCCACCATACCCGATAAAAAGCATTCCCATAAAAACGCCGTTTATTCCAAGCATTGTTAGCCAAAAATGGATCTTTCCCCAAAATTCACTCATCATGGTTCCAAACATCTTAGGCATCCAGTAGTATATACCAGCAAATCCACCTAGAAGAACAGAGGCTGCCATCGTGTAGTGAAAATGTCCCACAACAAAGTAAGTATCATGAAGATAAAAATCTGTTGTAGTTGTTCCAAGATAAAGACCCGTCAGTCCTCCAAGCCCAAAAACAAAAACAACACCCAATGAGTAAAGCATCGGAGTATCAAACCTTATTGAACCTTTCCAAATTGTACCCAACCAATTCCCAAAAAAGATTGCTGAAGGAATCGAAATGGTCATAGTCAGGGTCATAAACGATTGAGTTAAAAGAGGGCTCATTTGAGTCGTGAACATATGATGACCATATACAAGAATAGAAAGTACCGAAATTGAAACCATCGATAATGCAGTTGCTTTAGCAGCAAAAGCAGGTTTTCTAGAAAAGAAAGAAAGAAGGTCTGAAACGATACCCCATGCTGGAAGAATCAAAATATAAACTTCAGGGTGACCAAATATCCAAAAAACATGCTGATACAAAATTGGGTCTCCTGATCCACTTGTTGCAGCAGCTCCTGCCAGGAAAAAAGATGTTCCAAAGACCCTATCAAAAATTACAAGCAAACATCCTGCGCCCAATACAGGAACAAAAATCGCATTTAAAATGGCTGTCATCCATATACCCCATATTGTAAGAGGCATATCAAAGTAACCCATACCTGGAGCTCTTAAAGTGATAATCGTAGTGATATAATTAACAGCCCCAAGGATAGAGGAAATACCTATCGTAAAAATAGCCATATACCATAAAGTCTGACCTACCCCCGGGCTTCCAAAGGTGAGTGCTAATGTCGGATAGGATGTCCATCCCCCTGCTGCAGCTCCAAGAGGTGTGAAGAGGGCCGAAAGTAAAAGAGCCCCCGAAATAAAGAAAAACCAATAAGAAAGCATATTCAATAGCGGGAAAGCCATATCCCGACACCCAATCATTAGCGGTATACAGAGGTTTCCAAACGCTCCGATCAAAAGTGGAGTAATTGCATAGAAGATCATTATCGTTCCATGCTGCGTAAAGAGCATTGCATACGTGTCTGGAGGCACAATTCCGTTAGTATGAGGAAATAAAATACTCCCCAAAATAGGAAAAGATTGCCCAGGATAGGCTAAAGTCCACCTAATTAGGAGCGCCATAATCCCACCTACTCCCAAAAAGAATAGGCCTGACCAAAGAAATTGCTTGGCAATAACCTTGTGATCAAATGAGAATATATATTTTCCTAAAAAGGTTTTTGGTACCGGGTGCGCGTGCTGCTCAAAAAAAGCCATACTAACAGTCTCCCTTTATCCGATCTAATCTTTACTTATATTTATTTAAGTTTTCCACAATTACAAAAATCTTAGCGTACTTCCCACTTCCAACCCCAATAAAGGTTTAAGTCTTCAGGATCATTAACTTCCATTGCCACTCTTTGAGCTTGTCCTAACCAACTCTCAAAGTCTTCTGGCGTATAAGTGGTTAATTTAGCTCCCATCATGTAATGGTGTGTTCCACACATTTCCGCACAAGCAATTGGCCATTTCCCTGCCTTATTTAGCTCCATCCAAATCCTCGAGATTCGACCAGGCATAGCATCAACCTTTCTTCTCGCGTTTGGTAGGAAAAAAGAATGAATAACATCTTTTGACGTTACTTGAAATAGTAACTTTCTATTGATTGGAACTCTAAGGTCATTGACGGTTACAACATCATCTTGAGTATTGAAAACCTCATCTTTTCCTGCATATCTAAACTTCCAAACCCATTGCTGAGCCATGACCTGAACCTTTAAGGGTTTCTCTTCTTCTTTAGGCCAATTTAAGAAAACGTTTCTTAAATCGTTGTTTGATATTGCGGAAATTGTGGCGTCAATACCTATAAAAACCGCAACTCCGATAATGGTGACAGTCCAAATGTGAACTGGTTTATTCCCGTAGGTGTAAAGCGGTTTTTTATTTTTTTTGTGATGGTAAATAAATGCAAAACCAAAAAGGCCTGCACAAACTAAAATGAAAAAGAAGAGGTTCATATAGGTCGTGTAGTTGAAGAGCCAATCGATAAGATGGCCGTTAACAGAAATATCCTCCGGGGGAACAGTAATATCCCAATAATTAGTACTTTTATAATCAGTACCGTCTTTTGCATTTGCTACAGAAAACATTAAAGATGTGGCGATCACACCCATTGATGAGACAATAAACTTAAAAATTCCAAATATTCCACTCATAAAACTTAGTCCTTAACGAGTTGACATACTTTTGTTTTAAATAGAAGAGAAAACTACCAGAGTTTATTTTATAATTAAATGGGTATTTTTTCTATTTAAAAAAAATCATTCCTCCTAGAAGAAGAGGGAGGTATATGATTGATGCATAAAAATACATCTTCGCCCACTTCTTTAGTTTAACCCCTTCATCTTGGAAAAATAAACCTAGTGAACTTTGTATGATGAAAGGTATATTAAGCGCCAAAGCGATCCACAAAAAGTGAGGCTTAGCTATGTTGAAATAGACAGGCAGGATAGAAATTAAGCCCAAAATAATCGTAAAAATAAAAATATAAACTTTGGTAAGTCCCAAACCTTTTTGGTTAGGATAAACTTTAATATTTGCGCTCTCATAATCTTCCGCATGGTAAATTGAAATTGCCCAAAAATGAGGCAATTGCCAAATTAAAAGAACTGCAAAAAGACAATAAGCGAATACATCAATAACTCCTGTTACTGATGTCCAACCCATTAAAGGAGGCATAGCACCTGGAATTGCCCCAACATAGACAGCGTATTCACTTTTTTGTTTCATAGGAGTGTAACTAAAAAGATATAAAACAGAAGCAACCAAACCAAGAACACAAGTAATCGGATTTACTGCTAAAAATAAGCCAACATGACCAATAGCTACAAGAAATATACCAAAAAAAAGTGCGTTATTAGGACTTAGTTTACCTGACGGAAGAACTCTTGCTCTTGTCCTTTCCATTTTAGAGTCAACATCCCTCTCAATAAAACAGTTGAGGGCACACGCACCTCCAACAATCATTGAAATAAAGAAAAGGGAATAAATTGCATTCAAATAGTCTATAACTCCTGGAGCCATGATGAAGCCAACCAGACAAGTTGACATAACAAGCAAAGTCAACTTGGGTTTAGTGAGTTCAAAGTAATCCAAGAAAACTCCCCCCATACCCTTTGCTTTTAAATTTTCCTCAATTAATTTCAACGCCCTTATCTCCGCATAGCCTTTCAAAAAATACTCCCACAGCGCATCACAAAAGATCCTTTCAGATAAAGATACATAAACAAAGTTATCACATGAAAAATGAAAAATTTGCTAAAAAAGAGATCTTACTTCTTTTGCCTAAAAAACTTCTATGCAACTATTTCCTATTAAAGTTTTCTGCTAAAGACAATAGTGATTTTGTACTATTTTTTTAATATGAATACCACTTATTACTATTTCTCTTTTTTATGATGATCAAGTAGAAAGCTTTCAGGATTCTTTCCAAAGTTAAAAGGTATTTGTAATGAAAAAACCAGTTAATTATAAAGACTATCTTCAACTCGATAAAATTCTTGATGCTCAACACTGTAAAAGCAAAGAAGTTGGACAAGAGTGTCATGATGAAACATTGTTTATCATTGTTCACCAGGCCTATGAATTATGGTTTAAACAAATTATCCACGAGCTAGATTCAATTATTAAGGTATTCACCCAACCCAAAATTCCTGATTATCAGATGTCACTTATAAGCTCGAGGCTTGAACGAGTTAATCAAATTCAGAAAGTCATTATGGAGCATTTGGTAATACTTGAAACTATGACGCCAATGGACTTCCTGGAGTTCAGAGACCATCTTATACCGGCATCAGGTTTTCAAAGCGTTCAATTTCGAACAATCGAAATAAAGCTCGGCTTAGGCCTCAAGAAAAGGAAAACTGACTTTGAAAACTTTATTTTAGGAAGACTTGCTCCTGAAGACAGAAACTTCCTTGTCGAGTTAGATAAATCACCTTCCTTATTTCAACTTATAGAAAAATGGTTGGAAAGAATACCTTTTATTCAAGAAGAACATTTTGACTTTTGGAGAGAGTTTCAAAAATCAGTAAATGAAATGTTAAAGACTGACAAAAAGTTTATTGAGGATAATTTAACTCTCCCTAAAGAACAAAAATTAATTCAACTTGAGGGCATTGAGGCGACCAAGGAAACTTTTCATTCCTTATTCGATTCAAAAAAGTTCCACTCCCTTAGAACAAATGGAAAGAATAGATTGTCACAAAAAGCGACTCTGGGAGCCCTTTTTATTTTACTTTATAGAGATGAACCAATCTTGTATCAACCTTTTAAAATTTTGAACTCACTTATGGATATAGATGAAAATTTCATTGCATGGAGACACCGCCATGCCCTTATGGCGCTAAGAATGCTTGGAACAAAAATGGGAACAGGAGGATCCTCGGGTCACGAGTACTTAAAAACAGCCGCTGAAGAGAATAAAATATTTAATGATTTGTTTAATCTCTCAACCTTTCTTATCCCTAGATCAAAGCTTCCAGAACTTCCCGTTCAAATTAAAAAAGAGCTCAACTTTAATTTTTCTGGAGACCCCAAGTAAGGAATTAAACTTTTAAAAATTAAAGCTTATATTATTTTTTTCAAGGTAGGGACTGATCCTTTCCTTGAAAAGCCTTTCTGCTTTACTTAAGCTCAGTTGATCCTTTGAGGTGAGGCCTTCGCTTAATTCATCAATCAACTTCTTTTGAATAATACCCAGCTGATAAGCGTGAGCGTAACCAATTAGACTATAAGTCACCATAGCATAACGGGACCTATAAAGGTCCGGAAAGGTTTGCTCTAGTTTATTTTCAATTTGTTTTTTCAATAAAAAACTTGGATCTCCAACCTTATCCTTCATTTCATGAAAATTTTCTAAAGCCATATCAGCAATAGCATTGGCATGCTTAACTCTTTCGTCGGTAAATTGTTGAAAGACAGATTTCCAGTCATCTTGGTTTTTAGAAATAAGATCATCTAAAACGGTACAATCCTCAAAACCGCAATTCATTCCCTGCCCAAAAAAAGGAACAATCGCGTGAGCAGCATCTCCAACCAAAAGAACTTTGTCTTGCAAATTCCAAGGATAACATTTAACTGTCCCCAAGGTTCCGACAGGATTGGCAAAAAAGTCTTCTTCCAAACCAGGCAGAACACCCAATGTATCAGAAAAATAATTCTGAAAAAAACCTTTCACATCCTCTTTATTTTTTAACTCTTCAAAGTTTGGTTTTCCAGAATTGGAGTCTTTAGGTAAATATAAAGTCCCAGTGAAACTTCCCTTTAAATTTGCCAGAGTCATAAACATGAAACTTCCGCGAGGCCAAATATGAAGAGAATCTTTGTCCATCACATAATTTCCAGATGAATCTGCAGGGACAAAAAACTCCTTGTAGCCAGATTCTAATAAATCTACTTTTTCAATAAACTCAGAAGAATCAAACTTTTCAGGAAAAGATTTTTTTAAATAATCCATCATCTGCTTTCTACATAATGATCCCGCTCCATCCGTTGCAAAAATATGGTCAATTTCATGGTTTTCTTCTTCATGATTTCTACTATGAAAAGTGTAAATATTTTTCTCAAAATCACAGTTTTTAACCTGCCTATTGAAATGAAATTTTACACCTTCTTTTTCAGCGATCGAGATAAGGGATTTGTTAAGAAGCGATCTCGATACTGAATAATTACATTCACTTTTATCTTTTCCGTAGGGTTGAAAAGTGAGATCTCCTTCTAAAGAATGCATCATCCTTCCAAAAACAGGAACTGTAATTTCCTTTAATTCATCCCAAAGCCCTAAGCGGCTTAAAGCATTGATTGCTCGGGAGGTTATAATTAAATTAATGGAGCGCCCTCCATCAACATCATCTTTCCTTATATCACCTCTCTTTTCAAAAACTGAGGCTTCAATCCCACGCCTTTTTAAAAAAATGGCCAACAAAGACCCAACCAGGCCACCACCGATAATTGCAAATCGCTTATTTTTTGTTTTCACAGATGATCCTTAAAAATTTGAACTAAACGATACACATCTTCAAAGTTATTGTAGAGAGGAACAGGTGTAACTCTAAAAATGTCTGGCTCCCTAAAGTCAAAAATAACTCCTTTCTTAGTAAGAGTATTTAATAAATTTTTTGATCCATTTGGAACCCTCAAGCAAAGCATACTTCCTCTTTCTTTTTCTGGAGTCACCACATGGCATTTTTCCCCGCAGTTTTCTTTTAAAAGGAATTGGAAGTAGGAGGTCAATTCATCACCTTTTTTTCTTAAGGCCTTCATTGTTGCTTTTTCAAAGAGCTCCATTGAAGCTCTAAGAGAAGCTAATTGAAAAATAGGTGGATTACTTAGCTGCCAAGATTCAGCATTTCCAATTGCTTTAAATTCGCGCTCCATTAAAAAGCGTCTTTCCTTATCGTGACCCCACCAGCCTTCAAAACGAGGAATCTTGTTGTCTCCATGATGATTTTCATGAACAAAACACCCGGCTAAACCTCCAGGCCCCGAGTTAAGGTATTTATAAGAACACCAAACAGCAAAGTCGACATTCCAATCATGAAGATTAAGAAGTAGGTTTCCAGCACCATGAGCTAAGTTAAATCCAGCCAGTGCACCTCTTTCGTGAGCTTTTTTTGTAATTGATTTAAAGTCAAAACATTGACCTGTTAAGTAGTTAACATTTCCAAGCATAACAAGGGCAAGCTCATCGCCTAATTCATCAATTTTATCCAAAATATCTTGAGGACGAAGGGTTTCTTCACCCTCACGAGGAGCTAATTCAACGATGGCATCTTTTGGATTAAAACCATGAAACTTAGCTTGAGAATCCACAGCATATTGATCTGAAGGAAAGGTATTTGGCTCAATCAGAATTTTGTAACGCTCCTTAGTCGGCCTATAAAAAGAAACCATCATTAAATGAAGATTAACGGTAAGAGTGTTCATCACAACGACTTCTGAAGACTTTCCCCCAACAAGGTTGGCCATACTGTCAGTGAGAAGCTCATGGTAAGAAAGCCATGGATGACTACTCTTGAAGTGTCCCTCTACACCGTATTTTGCCCAAGCATAACACTCGTCATTTATATATTCTTGAGCATTTTTAGGCATGAGCCCCAGAGAGTGACCTGCAAAATAAAGAACTTGCTCGTCAGAGTCTTCTTTTTTTGGAAAAGAAAAACTTTTCCTAAAGTGAGACAAGGGGTCATTGTTATCTTTTGTCTTGGCAAAATCTATTGAAGTATCATTCATCAGAGAATTCATTTTTTAATTCCTCATTTTTTAATTTATTGAAAAACCCACTTCCCCAATTCCTTCCACCTTAAGAAGACAATTCATACCACTTTCCATCATAACAGCTGCTGTAGCTGCTCCAGCAAGAACAATTTGTCCTGCTTTCAAATTTATGCCTCGAGAAGTCGCTAGGTGGCTCAACTCTACTAATGATTGAAAAGGATTCCCAGAAATATCTTTAGAAGACCCAACCTGGCTAAGTTCCCCATTAATAAACATTTCCATTTTTAAGTTTTCAAAATCTAATTTTTTGAAATCTTTCAACTCAGGACCCAAAACAAAATGGGAAGATGAAGCATTATCTGCAATAACATCTTCTAAAGAAAAATATTTAAATTGGGTGTAACGGGAGTCCAAAACCTCTAACGCAGGATATACTGCGCTACAAGAATCTATGGCATCTTTAAGAGTTAAAGGAGATTCAATATCCCTCTTTATTAAAAAAGCGATTTCAGGCTCTACTTTTGGATGAATCATTCCTTCCATTGAAAAGCTGCCTTCATTAGATATTTCCATCTTGTCGGTCAAAAACCCATAAAGTGGCGAATCTAGGTCCATTTGTTCTCTTTTGGCTTTTGAGGTTAAACCCATTTTATAACCTCTTAGGAACTCTCCTTTGTCAAAGCGGTGTTTAGACCCCATATCCTGGATTTTGTAGGCATCCTCAACAGAGAAATCTTTAAACTCTTTGCTTATCTGCTCGATAGGGCTTGCTTCAAGCCTAGCGTCAGTCAATTTTCCTGCCAATTCAGTTCTTTGAGACTCCTCCACAATTTTCTCCTTCAAAATTCGAAATAAAGTTATGAATAATTTTACTTTTTTTTTATAAGAATGAATATTTAATATAAACTGATAAAAAGCCCTTAAAGAGAGCCTCTAATGTTCATTGAACCTGATTCAAAGATTTATGATATTTCTCCAACTATTTCAAAGGATATCGCTGTTTTTCCTGGAGACACTCCCTTTGAAAGAGAGGTTCTTATGTCTTTTGAAAAAGGGGACCACCTCCATCTCTCTACAACTCGATCAACGCTGCACATAGGAGCTCACGCTGACGCACCAAACCACTATCACCCCAAAGGACAAGGTATTCATGAAAGGGACCTTCACCTTTACTTGGGGTTATGCCAAGTCATTTCAGTTAAACTGAAGCCCAAAGAAAGAATTATTCCAAGTCACCTTGAAGGTCAAAAAATTAGGGCTCCAAGAATTCTTTTTAAAACAAGTTCATTTAATAACCCTGACAATTGGAATAATGACTTTAACTCTTTATCACCTGAACTTATAGAATGGTTAGTAACAGAAAAAGTTAAACTTGTAGGAATCGATACTCCCTCTGTTGACCCGTCAGATGATAAGGTCCTCCATTCTCATAACTGTATCTACGAGAATAATCTTGCTATTTTAGAAGGGATTATTTTGAAAAATGTTAAAGACGGTCTCTACACATTAGTAGCGCTTCCACTAAAAATAAAAGATGCCGACGCAGCTCCAGTTAGGGCCATACTTGTAGAGAATAAGGAAAAATAAATGAAAAAAATTCTAAACTTTATTAATGGTGAGTTTGTTGAGCCGACATCCAAAGAATACCTGGAAAATGTTTCTCCTATAAATGGGGACATCTATTCACTCATTCCAGATTCAGATGAAAGAGATGTCCAAAAGGCACTCAGAGCTGCTGACAAAGCTTCTCTTGGCTGGGCTGAAACACAAGCCTCTGACAGGAGTCAAATTCTTCTTAAAATGGCTTCTATTATTGACTCCAAGAAGGATGAACTTGCAAAAGCAGAAACCATTGATAATGGAAAGCCTATTAAACTCTCTAAAAAAGTTGATATTCCAAGAAGTTCATCAAATTTAAAGTTTTTTGCTGAAATGATTTCTCAATTTAAGGGTGATCATTTTCCTTCAGAAGAACATGTATTTAATTATACAGTTAGAAAACCCTTGGGAGTCGTCGCTTGTATATCTCCTTGGAACCTTCCCCTTTATCTTCTTACCTGGAAAATTGCTCCTGCTCTTATTACAGGAAATACAGTCGTTGCTAAACCATCTGAAATAACGCCGATGACAGCTTTTTTATTGGGAGAAATTGCTAATGAAGCGGGACTTCCAAAAGGCGTTCTTAACATTATTCATGGAACTGGAGAAAAGGTAGGCTCTCCCCTTGTCTCCGACCCTCTTGTCAAAGGTGTATCCTTTACAGGCAGCACCCTAACAGGAAGATCAATCGCAGAAAAAGCCGCTCCCTCATTTAAAAAAGTCAGCCTAGAAATGGGTGGCAAAAACCCCAATATCGTTTTTGAAGATTGTGATTTTGAAAAAGCTGTGGATACAACTGTTCGCTCGAGTTTTGAGAATCAGGGACAAATTTGTCTATGCGGTTCAAGAATTTTTGTTCAAAGATCAATTTATCAAAAGTTTAAAGAAGCACTTAAGGAAAAGGCCTCAAAAATGGTTATTGGAGACCCACTTTCAGAAAAAACTGATTTGGGGGCACTTGTTTCCAAAGGTCATTTTGATAAAGTAAGCTCTTACATTGACCTTGCTAAAGAAGAAAAAGGAACTGTTTTATTTGGAGGTGAAAAACCAAATTTAGATACCTCTTTAAAAGATGGCTATTACTTAAAACCAACACTCATTGAAGGCCTTGACCCTTTTTCAAGAACAAACCAAGAAGAAATTTTTGGACCGATAGCTTCCATCACTCCTTTTGATTCAGAAGAAGAAGTCTTAAAGTGGGCCAATAGTACAACTTATGGTTTAGCAGGAACTATATGGACACAAGATTTAAAAAGGGCCCATCGTCTTGCGAATAAGGTTAATTCAGGAATTTTATGGGTTAATTGTTGGATGAAAAGAGACTTAAGAACACCTTTTGGAGGTCTTAAACAATCAGGAGTAGGAAAAGAAGGTGGTTTATACGCTCTCAATTTTTTTACAGAAGAAAAAAATATTTGTGTAGATTTTAGTTAAATTAATCTTTAGAGGAAATAATGACAAAAGAAACAATTCATTCAAATCAAGCACCAGAACCCGTTGGAGCCTACCCTCACGCCCGAAAAGTCGGAGATCTTCTCTTCCTGTCAGGGATAGGTCCAAGAAAAAAGAACTCAAAGGAAATTCCTGGAGTCACTCTTAACGATGATGGGACAATTAAGTCTTACAATATTGAAGAACAATGCCACAGCGTTTTTCAAAATATAAAGTTTGTTCTTGAGGACTCAGGAGCCAGCTGGGAAAGTCTTGTAGACGTTACTGTCTTTTTAACTAATATGAAAGATGACTTCCCAACCTATAATAAGATTTACAAAGAATATTTTAAAGACAATAGACCTTGCAGAACCACTGTAGAAATTAGTTCATTGCCAACACCAATTGCCATTGAACTGAAATGCATCGCAAGCTTGGCTTAACCTTTAAATTAGGATCTAGTTATGGGACTTATGAGCACAATTAATTTAAAAAAATGGATTGAAGAGCATAAAGAACTCTTAAAACCACCTGTTGGGAATAAATGTGTTTGGAAAGATAGAAACTTTATCGTTATGGTTATTGGTGGACCCAATAGGAGGGAGGATTATCACATCAATTCTGATGAGGAGTTTTTTCATCAAATAAAAGGTGATATTACTTTAAAATATATTGATAAAGATGGTTCTTTTAAAGAAGTAGAGATTAAAGAAGGAGATATCTTCCTTCTTCCCCCCAAAGTGCCTCATTCACCTCAACGTCCTGAAAACTCTATTGGTATGGTAATTGAGAGAGTCAGAGGCCCTAATCAAAAGGATGGTTTTGCGTGGTATTGCCGCCAATGCAACAATAAACTCTATGACCATTATCTTCATGTATCAAATATCGAAACTCAACTACCCATCGTATTCAAAGACTTTTACTCTAATGACCAACATATAACCTGTGGTAAATGCGGATACAAAAATATCAAGGTATAAAATGGATATTTCAAATATAAAAAAAATTGACGTTCATACTCATATTCTTCCTCCAAATATTCCAAAATTTAAAGATAAGTTTGGCTATGGAGGCTTTATCCACCTTGATCATGACCACCATAATTGTTGTGCCAATATGGTAAGAGACGATGGGTTCTTTTTTAGAAAAATAGAGTCCAACTGTTGGTCACCTGAAAAGAGGATTGAAGAATGTCTAAAGACTGGTGTTCATAGACAGGTTCTTTCCACAGTACCTGTCATGTTTTCTTATTGGACTAAACCTCAAGATGGTCTTTATATAGCCCAGTTTCTTAATGATCATATTGCAGAAGTTTGCCAAAAGTGGCCTTCAAACTTTTTTGGTCTTGGCACTCTTCCCATGCAAGATACAGAATTGGCGATTAAAGAACTTGAAAGATGTATGAAAGATTTAAACCTCCAAGGAGTTCAAATAGGCTCTCATATTAATGAGATGAATTTGAATGACCCTGCCCTTTTTCCTATTTTTGAAGCAGCCCAAGAATTAGGTGCCTCTATTTTTATCCACCCCTGGGACATGATGGGAAAAAGTGAAATGCCAGATTATTGGTTGCCCTGGCTCGTTGGCATGCCTGCTGAAACATCAAGGGCCATTTGTTCAATGATTTTTGGTGGAGTCTTTGAGAGGTTACCAAGGCTAAGAGTTGCCTTTGCCCATGGTGGCGGCTCTTTTCCTTCTACCA
>MDTD01034545.1_pt1 | contig 15871 bp, 10 predicted proteins | sample 811221 | NCBI WGS metagenome assembly MDTD01 (sample SAMN05326646, study PRJNA326480) | marine metagenome | isolation source: seawater | place: Pacific Ocean: South West | collected 2011
CTCGGGCAGTCGCTGACACCCAAAAGTAAAGGTGTCATCGACGTTAACAAACCCATCGCCCGCATCCATCTCAAGCCCAACCAGACCGTCCTGCAGATTAGTGCAGACCAAGGCACCTTCATCACCCCCACCGGTGAAACCCGTAGCGGGATGATCGGCACGGTCGGACAACCGACCTCCGGCTTCCTCAAGGGCAACGTCGTCATCCGCCTGTTTGAAAACCATACCGAATCTCCCATCCAACTCACCGATGGCTCAATCCACGAAATCCTCACCCTCCACATGGAGCAGGCCAACTTCGACCGGGACCTGGGCCAGATTCAGGCGGACGGCCTGGTCAAACTTGATGGCAGAGATGTTGCCTTCGAAGGTGAAAACCTCAACATCATCTACAGCCCCCTGCTTCAGCGCATCAACCGGCTGGAAATCGAAAACGGCAAGTACATCCGCATCAAACGCGTCGATGACAATGGCGAGTTTGCCCGTAATGACCAAGCCAATACCAATACGCAAACGGCTGACAACTCCGGCTCGGATCCTGTCAACAAATCAGGATCCGATCAAACCAAGTCGGTTCAGTACTATCACATCACGCTGTCCAACCGCGTTGCCATCGTCGCTCAGAAAACCCGACTCACCGGCAATGAACTGGAACTCTACCTGGGGATGGAGTCACGTGATCAAGCTGAGCAAGACGAACCTGAAAACGAAGCAACACCAACACCTGACCAACCTCAACCGGAGACCGCTGAACCGACTGACACGCCTGTTCAAATTTCCGAAGAAACCACGCCGGTGGTGGATGATCCGGACGATGACATTCTCATCACGTGGACCGGCCCACTTTTGATGCTCCCGACCGAAGGTAAGCCGGACATGCTTGCTGACGCCCGGGATGTGTATATGCAGATCACCGGCTCACCGATGCAGATCATGCCCGAGTCCAAGGATCTGATCACCGCTGCCAACATTGATTATCTGCACAGCCAATCCCGTCTGCGCATTCGCAGCAGTGACATCTACCCGCTGATCATCGACTCGCCGCGACTTGGTGGTTTAATCACCTCCGAGAGCTATGTCATGTATCTGGACAAAGCGCTGGGCATGCTTCAGGGCAAGGGTGAACTGCGTGGCCTAAGCCGTCCCGTCATCGCCCAAACCGAAGATGCTGCAACATCCAAGACCCAGGAAAAAAGCCTGCCTGCGGGGACTTCCGTCAAGTGGCAGGATCGCGTCGATCTGGTGTTCTATCATGACCCGGCAGACGAAAACGACCGCAAACTCAAAGCAGACTTCGACAAGGTCAAATCCATCACATTCCGTGGTGATGTCCAGGTGGAACATGAAGACTTCGACGTCAAATCCGACCTGGTTGCCTTGCAACTCACCGAACCCACGCAGGAACGAAATCGTCAGGATGTCCGGGCCATCAAGGCTTCGGGGAACGTTGCGTTACGCACACACTCCACGGACCCCGAACGCCAGATGGCGCTGCATTCAGAGATCGCAAGCATCGCGTTTGAACCGGATGACAACGGCAAGATGATCCCCGTCCAACTCAAGGCTGATGACAAGGTCGTCATTCGCCGCCCCAATCAGGTTCTCTGGGCGGAACACCTGATCGTCGACCTGGGCCATGGCATCAAGCCGGTGATCACCGCAGTCAACAACACGGCTGACACAACCCCGGCCGAGGAAATTGATCAGACGCAGGATCCGGTCGACGCGCTGGACACCATGCTCGCATGGGAGGAAAAGGAAAAGCCGGTCCCGACCGTTGTCCCGGTTGAAGGCCAGGCCACCGTCGCCGATTCGACTGCTAGCAACGAAGACGCATCTGGCGAGGATGATGACAAGCTGTATCTGAAGCGCGTCACCGTCGAAGGTGACGTGCGTGCACGCATGGTTAATGATGATCAGCCGGTCTTTGCCTTTGCCGACAAGATGACCGGCGATGAGCAGCAGGTCGAACTCTTTGGCAGTGATAAACGCCCTTCACAGGTCATGCTCGATGCAGGCATTCTTGCAGGTGATCATCTGGTCTTCACACTAAACGACCAGAACCTTCACGTCATCGGCAAAGGCACGCTCAGTTTCCTCAGTCACCCCATCGACGAAGAAACCGGCGAAGTGATTGCGGATAATGGACTCACCAAACCCAAGGGGGAACTCAACGCCCAACCGGTCTCAGCGATCAATGTCGATGGCAATCAACCTGCTGACACCAACACCCCTACGCCAAACACCACTGACAAAAACACAACCACCACCGTCATCGCAACCGATGGTGACCAAGAACCCACAGCTCCGTCCCTGCCCAGTCTCGAACCTGCCAAGGTTCACGTGAGTTGGCAGGACAACATGCACTACAACCACAAAATCCGCCAAGCCCAGTTCCTGGGTTCGGTTTACCTGACTGCTGAACGGACGCAGGGCGCAACCACCGTCAAAGGCGATGACATCACCGTCCTCTTCAGCAAGTTTGTGGATCAGTCCAAAACCACTAATGCGTACCAAACGCCCAACCTCCCCAGCGTCGATGATCAAGGTTTGATCGAAACCCAATCCCTCAAGGGTGGGCGCCAGATTCGCATGGTCGACATCAAAGGCAATGCGGAGTTCCTCGAAGAATCCTGGGCCCCCGCCTCCCCCGGAAGTACCCCCGGAAGTTCAACCGACAGTACGTCTGAAAAAGCAACCAACGACAAACCCGAACGTGGCCCGTTACTCACGCGTCTGCGTCTTGCAGGTCAGAACATGATCTTTGATGCGGTTCCTGAAACCATCACGATTCCCGGTGCAGGCACGCTGCTTCACGAAGATCACCGTCCCAAGACCTCGTCTGGCAACAGTGAAGATGTCCAGTTCACCGGCCGCGGACGGACCCTCTTCCGTTGGCAGGATCAGTTCCTGCTCGATATCGCGCATAACGACATGATCATGAAAGACTATGTCCAGATGCTCCACCTGCCTGCGGATTCGGACAATGGGATTCAGCTGGACTGCCGAACGTTCCTTGCTGACATGCAGGCCACCGGCGGACTGGGCACATGGCTTTCTGGCGATGCCCCGACACCTGATTTGAAGGTCGTCCAGGCATCACGTGATGTGCGCATCACCGCAGAAAACCGACAGATCACCACGGACCGTGCTACCTATATCCACAATGTCCGCAAAGTGAAACTACAGGCTGACGAAAACAAACTCACCCGCATCACCACCCCTTCAGGTACATCCGCACCCGGTGCCGAATTGATCGTCTGGGAATTGGACACCAACCGCTTCTACATCGCCCGCCCCGGTCGAGTCAACGAAGTCGCCCCAAGGCGGTGATAACCAACCAATCCAAACAAATAAAAAAGCACCGGAATCATGACCGATGCTTTTTTTAGTTGGTTGTCGATATGTAAGGCTCAGCGAATCACTTCACCTGATAACGCGGGAAGAGCGGATTGCCCTTTTGGACTTCACTGCCATGTTCCATTTGCCCCCATTGGCTCCATGCCTTGAGTTGACCTGTACCATCTGCCAATGCCTGAGCGTATTCGTTACGACCGATGCGTTCCCAGAAGACTTCGCATTGATCGGGGATGAACGGCCAAAGCATGATCGACACGATGCGCAGCGCTTCAATGCAGTTGTAGAGAATCGTTGCAACCTCGGGCAGCTTTTCTTCATCTTTGGCAAGCTTGAACGGCGATGTCTCTTCGATGTAGCTATCCACCATACGCACCAGGCTCAATGCTGCATCCGCAGTCGCAGAGAGATCAAGTTGATTACCTGCCTTGATGTACTTGGCAAGAATTTCCTCTGCTGCGTGTGAATAATCGTGTGTTGTTTCAACTTTCACCGCAGCTTCAGGGCAAATGCCGTCGAAGTACTTGTTGATCATGTTCGTCACACGGCTGGCGGAGTTGCCAAACGTGTTGGCCAGATCGCTGTTGTACACATCCGCAAAGAGGTCCGGGCTGAATGCACTATCGGTTGTTCCCAGCGGGCCGCGTGTTGCCAGGAAGTAACGCAGGGCATCAAGACCAAACTCGCCGACGTAGTTATCAATCGCTGCGGGGTCCAGGAAGTTACCCAGTGATTTACTCATCTTTTCACCGGTCGCCGAGACCCAGTAGCTGTGCGAGTAGACCATGATGTTCTTGCCAACGGACTCGGAGAACACCCAGTCATAGCCGTCACACTTGGCCAGTGCCATGAGCAGTGCAGGCCAGATTGCAGCGTGGAACCAGAGGATATCCTTGGCCATGAAATGCACGGGTCCGGCCTGCCAGAACTCGCGGCGGTCATCGGTGTCCATGTAGGTTAGGTAGTTGAACAGCGCGTCAATCCAGACGTAAATCGTCTGCTCATCATCACCGGGAACCGGGATGCCCCAACCATTGGAGCCCGTACGGCTGATCGGCACGTCCTGGGCTTCCTTGATGCGGTTGAGAATTTCGTTCTTGCGAGCCTGGGGCATGACGAACGGCTTGGCCTGGCCATCACGATGAGCAAAGAACTCAACCAACTCATCGCGGTAGGCTGAAAGCTTGAAGAAATAGTTCTTCTCGGTCTTCTTGACCAGGGGTTTACCGTTGACCGGGGACTTGTAGTCGTATTCCTTGGCCTTGGTTTCCGGGACGTATTCTTCCTGCCCTGCATCGTACCAGCCGACATATTCACCTTCGTAAACATCGCCGGACTTCATCAGGGCGGTGACGTATTCGGTGACCTTCTGTTTATGCTGATCGCTGCTGGTGCGGACGAAGTCGTTATTCGTCATCTCCAGCTTGGTAAACGTATCCTTAAATGCTGCAGCATTCTGATCCGCCCACTGCTGAGGCGTCATGTCATGCTCTGCCGCCTTGTCGGAGACCTTGGCTGCGTGTTCATCCACGCCGGTGAGAAAGAAGGTCTGATCGCCCAGCAGACGGTGATATCGGGAAACCACGTCAGCCACCATGGTGGTATAGACATGCCCCAGATGCGGCTTGTCGTTGACGTAGTAAATCGGAGTCGTCACGTAAAATTTCTTGTCAGTAGCCATAGTCAAGAGATTATACGACAGGTTGGGACCAAGGGCCAAAGTGAGATGAATGAGAGATTAGTGATCAGGGATTTGCGATTAGGGGTTAAGACAAATCGGCTGATATAAAAACCTGTTTTATTGCCTTAGACGAATCCCAAATCCCTAATTCCCAATCCCTTTGTTACAATACCCCGACTATGGGTTTGATGCTCGATATCGCGTACCTTACCGGGCTGACGGTCAGTTCCCCTTTCTGGGGCTACAAGCTGCTGTCAACAGGCAAATGGCGCACAGATTGGAACGGCAGGTTCGGTAAAGGTGAAGCCCTTCCCAAACCCCCGGGGTCCAAAACCATTCTCTTTCATGCAGTGAGTGTCGGTGAAACCAATCTCATCCGTCGCCTGGTCGCTGAACTCGAATCGCGTGATGAAAATTTAAACATCGTCATTGCAAACACTACCAACACCGGCATTAACACCTCCAACAAACTCTATGGCGAGAAACACAGCGTCGTACGCTACCCGCTTGATCTCTCCGGCGCTGTCGCTCATTTTCTGGATCGCGTCAAGCCAGACGTTGTTGCTACGGTGGAACTGGAAGTCTGGCCGCATCTGACCGAAGCCTGTCACAAACGCGGTATCCCGATCTGTGTGATCAACGGACGCATCAGTGACCGGAGTTTCCCGCGTTACGCCAAATTCGCGCCATTGCTCAAACCAACTTTCAGGAAACTCTCTGCTGCTGCGATGCAGACACAGACCTATGCTGACCGCATCATGGCAATGGGGACACCGTTGAATCGTGTGCATGTACTCGACTCCATGAAGTGGGATGCAGCAGACCTTTCCGACACGGTTCCCGGTGTTGATGAACTTGCGACTGCAATGGGCATCGACCGTAACCGCCCCGTCGTAGTGCTTGGCTCCACCGGTGACGATGAGGAAAAACTGCTCACCGATCAACTTGAACGCGTGCTTGCTGACGAAGTGCAGATCATCATTGTCCCGCGAAAGCCAGAACGCTTTGATGCCGTCGCCAATCAATATCCCAAAATTATTCGTCGTTCCGAAAATCCGGATGGCCATGCAAGACCGCTGGATGACCAACGTTATTTCCTGGTCGATACACTCGGTGAACTGCGCAAGGTTTATTGTCTGGGTAATGTCGTTATCGTCGGCCGGAGTTTTAATCGCTGGGGAGGTTCGGACCCCATCGAGCCGGTGGCATTGGGTAAGCCGGTGATTTACGGGCCGGATCATCGCAACTTCACGGAGATTGCCAACGCGCTGCATGACGGCGGTGGCATCATCATCCCCAAGGATCCGACGCAAGCCGCAATCGACACCGCCCGCCTGCTTGCCAACACCGAAGAGGCATCTACACTGGCAGCCAACGGTAGAGAGGTCATCCGTTCGCGTTTGGGCGCAACGCAGCGCCATGCGGATTTACTCATGAGTTTACTCCATCAATCAAAGGCTATTCATACCTGACAGGTATGTTTTTGACCGCGTCGTAATTGATATAAAATGATGCAAACAACCTTCCGTGTACATAAGTCAGCGGATATTCATTGACGATTGGTAAAGCATGCCTTCCACGCAACTGCGTCAAACCCGACTCACCCAGGCCAAGCATGTCGTTGTCAAAATCGGCACGCAATTACTCATTGGCAAAGATGGCCAGATGCAACTGGACTACATCCAGCACATCGCTGACCAGATCGCCCAACTCTCACAACGAAAAGTGCAGATCACCGTGGTCTCCAGCGGTGCTGTCGGTGCGGGACTTGTCGAACTTAATTTGCCCAAGCGTCCCAAGGACGTTGCCAAACTCCAGGCCATCGCTGCAGTCGGCCAACGTAAACTCATGACCTGTTTCCATGATGCATTTGAGAAGCATGACATGGAAGTTGGCCAATTGCTGCTGACACGAAGCGATCTGGATGACCGGCTGCGGTACTTGAATTTCCGTAACTGTATCGCACAGACGCACCGCTTTGGATGCGTGCCAATCATTAATGAGAATGACTCGGTGGCTGTGGACGAAATTCGTTTTGGTGACAATGACATGCTCGCAGCGTTGGCATGTAATGCACTCCGCGCCGATGCCCTGATCATCCTCTCAGGTATCGACGGACTGCTGGATCATGACAACCTTCGAGTCGACCTGCTTAAGCATGCCAAGGACGGGATGAAGTTTGCCCGTGAAGATAAATCTGAATTAGGCACCGGCGGCATCAGTTCCAAACTGGCTGCTGCCCAACTGGTTGCTGACAGCGGTGAAGTTGCCATCATTGCCAACGGTCGCACACCCAACGTCATCACCAAACTGCTTACAGGCGAAACCGGAATCGGCACGGTCTTTGTTCCTGCAGAAAAGAAGCTCGATTCCAAAAGTCGATTCATCGGTCAGACCACTCGTCCGGCGGGCAAGATCATCATTGATGATGGTGCTGCCAACGCGCTGGTCAACAAGGGCAAGAGTCTATTGGCAACGGGCATCACCGATGTCACCGGCCGATTTGACCGCGGTCAGGTGGTCGAAATCGTCAACCTCAAGGGACAGGCGTTGGCGCGTGGCCTGACGAATTATTCGGACGCAGAATTGCAGCAGATCAAGGGCAAACGCTCCAATCAGTTCGGTAAAGCCCTGGGACGTGCAGGCTTTGATGAGGTCATCCACCGGGATAATCTCGTCGTGCTTAAGTGATCAACTCACCAACGTCCGAAATATAAAAATTCTCCCCCAATCCACCTAAACCTACTAACCGGCCCATCCGATAGTCCCTGTATGGAGAACGCGCCCAATGCGCTATGAGGGACTGTCCATTGAACGAGAACGCATCCCAATTAACCGTTGAAGAACGTCTGATCGAGTTATGCAACGCATGCAATGAGGGACAATTAGCGGGTGTCGAACTGGAGTTACACCAGTGGCATCGTCAGCGAGATTGCCCGGATGCAGCATTGGTCTTGCTCGCTGCCCTGCTGTCACGTCGTGGCAAACATGATGATGCAGCCCAGGTTCTGCAGTACGCCGAACGTGCCATGCCGGTGCGTGATGCATCGATGATGATGGCGATGATCTGTGTCTTTACATTGCTGGACATGCCTGAAGCTGCAGGCAAACAGGTCCGCAGACTGCATGCCCGTCATGGACATTTACCATATGTCGCACAGTGGATCGGCTCCATGAAGATTACAGGCAGTGAATCATTACCCGATCAGTCCGACGCGATCATCAGCCAACTTTCTCGTGAACTTTGCGAAACACCCCTGGTGCTTTGCAGTCTGACAGCTGCGATGAAAGTCGCCCCCAATGAACAGCACATTGATGCGTTGCGTCATGCGGGTAACCTGATGATGCATCGCGTTTCATTGAGTATTGATATGGAAACTGAACTCTGCCGATCCATGGCCGACCTGGCTTTGCTGGCAGAAGACGAAGCCGACGCTCGCCGCTGGGCGCATCGCGGCTTGAAGGTCAATCCGTTGGCAGCACATCTTGCGATCGTTCTGTCACAGGTTGAAGACCATGCCTACATGGGACCTGCAGCACGCGATGTGCTTGCCAAAGTCAATGAAGCCAAGCCGGCGTACCCGGACGTGCATGCCGCATTGATTCGGCGTGAGTTCTTTGATGGTGACACCCAGGTCGCTCGCATGCGTTTGACCAACTGGCTTGAAACCGAACCGTCCAACCCCACGGCATTGAGATTGCGTAAGGAAATTGCAGCATGAATCTGGACCGCGATATACAGGCACGTGATCTTGGTAACCGCGCTGTCTTGGCGTTGGAGGCGGGTTTGTTTGAAGACGCCTTTGAACTCATTACACGAAGTGTGCATCTGAATCCACAGAACGCAGCGACTCGCCTTGTGCAGGCCAAAGTCGAACTGGCTTTGCAACGTCCTGCCGGTGCGCTGGTCGCATTGGACTTTCATGATCTGTATGCCCCACATCAACGTGATCTGCCACAGGTTGCGTGTATTCGGGCGCATGCCATGATGCAGAACAAGAAAACGTTCAAGGCTCAGCAGATTCTTCAGCAAACCGTCAAAGACTATCCTGAGTCTGCGATGACGCATCGTTTACTGGCACAGCTGTTGTTGACCACGCATCAGAAAATTGATGCCATCCGACACCTCACCGAGGCTGTAAAACTTCAACCGGATGATGTGATCAGCACCCGGACATTGGCCACGCTGCTTGAAGAAACCAATCCGCGTCAGAGTCTTGAATTAATGCAATCACTTTCCGACGAAGCGCGCACGCCTGACGAGATGCTTTACCAGGCAAGATTGCACAAGAAGCTTGAACAACTCTGCGAAGCAGAAACCATCTACGACACCCTGATTAACTCAGAAATTTCCGACCCATGCATTTTCATCGAAGCCGGCAAACTGGCTGATGAGATGGGTGAATATGATCGTGCTGTGGAACGTCTTGAGAAAGTCATCACCTGCAGCGAAAAGATTGCCTTCGAAGCTTTGTGTGAATTGGCAACCGTACACATGCACGGGGGCAACTTTGACCAGGCGGGACTCTGCTGGTGGAAAGCTTCGCGACTTGAGCGGACACAATCACGCCCGTGGGCCGGTGTTCTGGTCTGCGCCTTAGCAAGCGGTAAACCAACATTGGTCACCCGCGCCAGTGACATGCTTGATCAGCGATGCAATCCGATCTCGCGTCGCGAGTTGGTTTCGCAACTGTGGATGCACGCAGCGACCGGCAAGACGATCAACCAACAGACGCAGGAAACGACGGCCGATCAGACACTCATCGCATCACCGTTGCAAACCATGCTTGATCATGCGACACATATTCTTGCTGCCCATGCCGATCAATTCCCCGAACGTGCCGACACGTGGTATCACCTGGCCAACTGTCAGTATGCTGACGGCTTACACAGCAAAGCCCTGGAGACCGTCAAGCAGGCGATCAAGATCAATCCCAAGTACACCACGGCCATCGCCCTTCACGAACAACTTGCAGAAGCTGCGTGAGATGTGAATCAGGATTTAAAAGTTAAACCATTCAGACAGGAATCGGATCAAACCGGTTCCTGTTTTTTTGTATAGGTGTCACACAGGTGAATCTAAGTCACGCTAAACCGCAAGCGGTTATTCAATTTCTTCATCAAAGAGTCGGAAAGTGAACTTACGCGTAAAGGAGCGATCCAGTTTCTTGAGCAATTCGCCCTTGGCTTTCCAGTGATAAACGCTGGTGAGAATCGGGCTATCGATGCCTGCGTAACCACTTGATTTGAGAATCTTGGCAGTGATCACCACACCATCTTTGGCAAAAGTGATCTCCACCACCGGATTGGCTTTGGGCCAGATGCTCGCCTGGGTCACCGCGGTGAAACGCGGGATGCGCGTTTGGATTTCAATGCCTTTACCCACGATCACGCCACCGATCTTGCCTTCGATTTCATGATGATCCAGACTGTACGGCGGTGCCTCTTTTTCATCTCGGGGGATCACGGTCAAAGGCGGCTGCTCTGCAATCTGGTCCGCCTTGTAGGGTTGGGCGACGGACTCGCGCGGTTGTGGCAGTGCTGCAGGTGTTGGCTTGGCTTCTTCCTGGGGTTGGACCTGAGGTGTCGGCTCGACACGTTGCGGAAGCGGTGCTTCAGGCTTGACCGATGGAACCGGATCATTGGGGACCGTGGTCTGAGGCACCATTGCGACTGAAGGCGTCTTGGACGTGATCGGCTGCTCGTGAGCAATCTTCTCGGGAATCTGCATCTCCGGGGTGATCACGGGCACGGGGACTGGCAACTGATCCGATGGCTTTTGAATCGGTGATGACTGGGCGACGGCCTGCGGTTGAGGCTGCTGCGTCACCGACTCCACCGGCTTTTGCGGTTGCTGCGGTTTAGCGGGTTCTGACTCCTGCAGGGCCTGCTGTGGGGAAGGCTTGGCAGGTGCAGGTGAGGCCTGCGGGCGTGGCGTGGTCTTCTGGGTGACCATCACATTCGATGCCGGATCCACTTCGGTGGGCGCCACTTCGACGGGGTCCGCCAGGCGTTGCAAGGCGGCCTGCTCGGTTTGCGATGGCATGGCGATGAGCTTTTCAAAGTCGTCATAACCGATCCAGTTGAGCGTTAAAATCTCTTGAGCGTCATCCTTGCCAAGCAGCAGATGGTCTTCTTCGACTTTCTCTTTATCCTCTTTGAGTTGCTCGTTTTTCTCTGTTTTCTCAGACTCTTCTGGCATTTGTTCAATGGGTTCACGCAGACGTTCCTGACGCCAATGCAATGAACTGAGCATGCCGGAGAAAACGAGAACGTGAAGAAGCAGCGACAGGATCATTGCAATGGCGACGGGCAGCCATGAATCATCTCGACGGGTTGTGACAGTGAGTGTACTCATGAGGTCACTGGAGACATCTTTGCCAACCAACAATCAGGAACCGGGCGCACCGACAATGGTGAACTCGGTGATCCCCGCAGCACGAACCTTTTCAATCACCTTCAATAACACCGGGCCACGATCCGTCTGCCCCTTGGCCTGCATGGCTAGATACAACTTGGCGGCTTCAGGTTTCTGGGAGAGTTCTGCCAACACCTTGTCCAACTGTTGCATGGCAATCGGCTCACGGTTGAAAAACAACTTGCCATGTTCATCCACCGTGATCGCGTTGACAACGGTTCGCGTGGAAGACTGCCCAGCAGTCACCGAGCTGAGTTCCACCGGCAGGACCTGCGCTTTGACCATCACAATCAAGCTGTAAATGAAGAATGTCAGCAGCAGAAAAATCACGTCGATCAGCGGCAGCATCTCCACGCGCGGAGCCAGGTCGTTGTGACGGATTTTATACATCGTGTTGATCACTCCATGAGTGAATGGCATTTAAGGTTTGTCATCGAGCCAAGCTCGACCCCGCGTTGACACAACGCGGCTCGCCTGACGGACCTATCTGTCTAACACGTTATACGCGAAGACTGTTCCATGCGTTGCGAATTTCATCATCACTGTGCGTATTGTCCACCACGACTTGCCCCATTTTCACCGGCAAAACAAGGCGAATCGCTCCGTCCTTGACCTTCTTGTCCAAACGCATGGTCTTGAGTAAACCCTCATTATCAGCCAGATTATCAGCAGAAGTCGGTAAGCCGAGTTTGTCCTGCAACGCAATCAAACGATCCAGCACACTGCTGTCACACATACCTGCATCGACTGCCAACCTGGTCGCGGCGACCATGCCCAACGCAACGGCTTCACCGTGGTGATGCGAGCCTTCGTCAGTGTACTTCTGGGTCGCTTCGATGGCATGGGCGAAGGTGTGGCCGAAGTTCAGATGAGCACGAACGCCCGACTCTTTTTCGTCTTCCATGACCACGGTTGCTTTGATCTGCACATTGCGAGCGACCAACTCCACCATGGTGTCGGGGTCCAATGCGAGAATGCCATCCGCGTTGGCGTCAAGCCAATCAAAAAGATCGGCATCACGGATCACACCATGTTTCACGCACTCAGCCAACCCGCAGATCAATTCACGACGTGGCAGGGTTTTGAGGGTGTCCGTATCAATGACAACCGCATTAGGTTGGTAAAACGCACCGATGAGATTCTTGCCCTGCGGGACGTTGACGCCGACTTTGCCCCCCACCGAGGCGTCGACCATGGACAAAAGCGTGGTCGGACACTGAATAAACGGCACGCCTCGGAGATAGCTTGCAGCGACAAATCCGACGGTGTCACCGATGACACCGCCCCCCAGGGCGACGATGGGCGACTTACGTTCCATGCGTGCGTTTAACAGATCGTCATAGAGCTTCTGCATGGTGGTCAGATTCTTGTTGTGTTCGCCGGCATTCATGGTGCAGGTGAGAACCTGCTGATACCCCGCCTGCTCCATGGACTTCATGGCAGTGGGCAGATGCAGGGATTGAACCGACTCATCGGCAATGATCGTACCCCGTTCATGCTTGGCGACGGCCATGGTCAACGCACCCAACTGAACCAGCAGCCCGGGTTGGATGTGAATCTGATACTGATGATGGGGCAACTTTAAATCGACAACTGCCATGGCACACGGCCTCCAAAGCGGGTGGGTGAACTTCGTAAAACCCACATGATAATCGACCTGCGGGTTTGATGTTGAAGCGGTGCAGGTCGGTCAAGGTTCATTCCACCAATTCAACCTTCAAATCTTCGTTCCAAGGCCGCGCTAAACCGCAAGCGGTTGGGAAGACAGCATTTGACCGTCAGAACCGACCTTGAAAAAAATTTACCTGATAAACTTGAATTTAGCGTTGTATCACCTAGAATTTAACGTTGTATCATGAAAACACAAACACCCCCTACCAATACGACCCTTAAGGACATTGCCGCTTACACCGGCGTGTCGATCACGGCGGTTTCTCACGTGCTCAATAACCGTCTGGGACGGGTACGGGTCAGTGATGACACCAAAAAACGGATCAAGCAGGCCGCCCGGGAACTCAATTACGTCCCGCAGCTCAAAGCTCGATCCATGGCAACGAACAAGAGTTACGCAGTCGCTGCGCTTTACTCCACGACTCCCGTGGTCGGAGATATTGGCAATGCGGCGTATTTCATCCATGCTCTCTGCGGCGTGGAGGAAGTCTGCAAGTCGGTGAACTATCACTGCATGTTTGCCACCTGCGATTTGCAGTCACCGGAAAATTTTGTCAAGCCTCGTCTCATGCAGGACGGCAGTGTCGATGGTGTGATTCTCGTGGGTTACACCAGTACGGAAGTCGCCCGGGAGTTGGCGTCACTGGGTTTACCTTGTGTGCACATGGGTTCGAATCTGGACCCGAGCATCAACATGCCACACATCGACCCGGATATGGATGCCGCTTTTGAACAGGCAGTGGCCCGTCTTTATGCACTGGGGCATCGCAAGATTGAGCTGTACTTCCCATTGGGGCCTGGGCCTGAAGCGATCGCTGGACGGTTTGCTCAACTGGGCTCGAGGTATCCTGATTTACAGACGCCGGTGGTCTTTGGCCCAAAGCGTTCGAGTCATGTGTCGGACATCTACGAGCATGCCCGTGCGTTGGTTGCTGATCCAGATCGCCCCACTGCGTTTATCTGTCATTCCCCCCATGCCACGGGCTTGATGGAGGTTTTCAATGAAGCCGGATTACAGAGTCCGCGCGACTACAGCATCATTGCCAACGGCTCGGCGGAGTTGACGGAAAGTGGCATAGGACCGGGGCGGATCAAGACTGCGATGATTCAATTACCCAGCCGCCTGACTGCTCAATATGCGACAGCTTGCCTGCTGGAAAAATTAGACGTTCGTTCTGAAGAATATCCTACGTGGGAAGCCAAAGTGCCATGCAATCTGGTTGAAGGCCCCACGATTGGCCCTGCGCCAAGTCGCTGATACAGGAGACAATCATGTCATACCCTCAATGCAGAAAGTCTCTGCCCGTCATCCCACGCATTCGATCATTTCGAGGATTCACCTTGATCGAACTGCTGGTAGTGATCAGCATTATTTCACTGTTGATCTCGATTCTGTTACCGGCATTGGGTGCAGCTCGGGCGACTGCAAGGCGTGTGCAATGTCTCAACAAAGTCCGACAGACGAACCTGGGTTACGCGATGTATGCAGGCGATTTTCAAGACATGTACCCCTATGACCGTGGAGTCTCCGGCGTTGAACCCTGGACGACTTTGATTGGTGATTATTTGAATCAAAACAACACACACAGTTACACCTTCCGGCCACTGTATCGTTGCCCGGAAAAAGCGACTGAGATCACGGACCCCAGTGATTGGGGGTTCTGGTACACCGACTATGGCATGCATCGCACGTTATCCAGTGGCGTGCGTACCAGCGATATCAAAAACCCAAGCCGTCTATATGTACTTGGGGATTACTTTGATGTGACCAAACGGTTTCATTACGCTGGTGATGTGAACCAAACACCGCTGCGGATTGATCAGACCTTCTGTCATCAGAAGACGATGAACCTGGTCTATGCTGACGGTCATGGTGGTAACATCAAACGCACGCCCGAAACCTACCCGACCATTACAGCAACGTATGTCAGCTACTGGGGCAACCCGGATAACCTGCCGGTGTTCCCGGTCCTGTTTGCTGACAACTAAACCAACAAGATCGCCCGAACCCAATATGTTTTCCAAGATAGAAAGCTCACCTATGTTCCCACGCTTATGCTGCGCCCTGTTCGTCACCGCCCTGTTTAGCGTTGCCTGCCAGGCACAACAGACTCATCAAACCCAATCCCTCGTGCCGCAGGAAATTCAACTTGATGGCAAGACATACACGCTGCAATTCAACGACGAATTTGATGGCAAGGAGATCGACTGGGACAAATGGACCTATCGCGGCAAAGGCATCAACCCCAAACGCAAACGCATTTTCGGGACCGACGGTGTGAAACTCGATGGCAAAGGCAACCTGATCATGACCGCCTACGGCGTTGCCCGTCAATCGCTGCCGGATGAATATGTCGATCAATTCGAAGGCATCTGGGTCCCCGTCACCACCAATATTCGCACCAAAAAAGAGTTCACCTTCGGATACCACGAAGTCCGACTCAAAATGCCCATCGTCAAGGGCTTCGGCATGGCGGTCTGGTTGCAATCCAACGGACAGACACAGAAAAACCATCCCGGAACCGCAGAAGTCGGTGCGGAAATCGACGTCATCGAACAGACCTTCTTTGACCGTACAGGCAAGCCCAGTGATTACAAACACTCAACCATTCACTGGGGTGGATACGGCAAAACACACCAGTTCATCAGCATCACCGTCGACCCCCAAACCGGCACACAGGAACACACCGCGCATCAGGATGAGGAACTCAACCTCGTCAAAACCAAGGTCACCAAGGACCGCA
>MDTD01023400.1_pt1 | contig 15869 bp, 11 predicted proteins | sample 811221 | NCBI WGS metagenome assembly MDTD01 (sample SAMN05326646, study PRJNA326480) | marine metagenome | isolation source: seawater | place: Pacific Ocean: South West | collected 2011
ATTCAACTGGTTCATCTATATCTGGGCCGTCAACTCCGACCGGGTGGTGGAAACCAGTCTCGGATACTATATGAACCCCATGTTCAACGTGGCCTTGGGCTTTGTTCTTCTGGGGGAACGGTTCAGCCGGCTGCAATGGGTGGCCGTGCTTTTTGCGGCAGCGGGGGTAAGCTACTCCCTGATCGCATACGGGCCCCTGCCGCTGTTTGCCATTGCCCTGGCCGTAAGCTTCGGCCTCTACGGTTTTTCCAGAAAAAAAATCAACGCCGCCCCCATCCCGGGCCTCTTCATTGAAACCCTGGTGCTGTTGCTCCCGGCATTCGGCTATGTGCTCTACCAGTATCTGGAAGCCGGCAGCCCGTTCCTGCGTGATCCCGGCATTACCCTCTGGTGCATCGGATCCGGGGTGGTGACCAGCCTGCCCCTGCTCTGGTTTGCTGCGGCGGCCAAACGACTGAACCTGTCCACCATCGGAATTCTCCAGTATCTGGCCCCCTCCATCGCATTCGTTCTGGGCGTGTTTGTATACAAAGAGCCCTTCACCCGCCACAGCCTTGTCACCTTCAGTTTTATCTGGGTGGGGGTGCTGCTGTACATCCGGGAGTCTCTTTTGTCCTCACGCAGATAAGGCAAAGCCCCCAGACGGCATACTTTATCGTGGATCGGGGAAGTTTTCTTGACTTCACCTGGCTTTGATTGGATACTAAAGCTATATTTATCAAAGCAAACCATTTAAGCCCACCGTTTATGAGTCTATCACCCGTTGCGATTTTCGCAGACGGCACAGGGACTTAATGGGGGCAGGAGGCATTTTTGGGTGTAAAAAGAAAAAAATCCATCACCAGGACATTTTGCCTGGGGTTTGCCCTGCTCTTCATTTTCATGGGTGGGGGCGGGTTGTTTTTCTTAAGTGAAATCAAGACCTTTTCCCGGCTCACCAGTTCCATTTACCACCACCCCCTTGTGGTGTCCAACACCTCCCTTGAATGCAGTCTGACCATCACCAAAATGCATCTGAGTATGAAGGATATCGTCCTTTTCTCAGATCCGGATCTCATCGCAGGGGAAATTAAACGGATAGATCAATACGGGGCACAGGTCTACCGCAACCTGGACATCATCCGGGAAAAAATCCTCGGCATCCGCGGCCGTGCACTGGAAAAGGAGGCCAGGGAGCTTTTCAGGGCCTGGGAACCCATCCGGGAGGAAGCCATTCAACGGATGTCCGCCAATCAGATGGATGCGGCGGCACTGATCATCAAAAACGAGGGGGCGGCCCATGTAAAACGCATGGAAGCCAAGATGGCGGAACTCACCGCCTATGCCAGAAACAAAGCCTCTGAATTTCTCAGGGCCTCAGATGCCACCGGGAAAAAAATCAAGTCCATGTCCATCATTTTCTTAGGGATCGGCCTGACGTTCATCCTGATTATTGCCGGCCTCACAGTGACAACCGCATCCCGCTACGAAGGCGAATTGGTCCAAAGTGAACACCAGCACAGAATTATCTTTGAAAATTCTCCCCTGGGCATGATCCGGTTTTCACCCGACGGCACCATTGAGGATATGAACGATAAATTTGCCGAACTTATGGGAGCTTCAAGGGAGCAGCTTTTAGGCTTTAATACCGCCACCCAAAGTTCACCTGAAATGCAGGCCCTACTGAAACGGGCACTTTCCGGACAAACCTCTGTATATGAAGATGAGTATACCTCCGTCAACGGAAACAAAAAGCTATTTTTGAGGGTGGTCTTCAATCCGGTCAACCCGGGATCTAAAACCACGGAGGTGATCGCCACCTTAGAGGATATCACGGAACGAAAAGCGTCGGAAAAGGCCCTTAAAGAGAATGAACGGCGGCTGGATACCATCTTCAACTCCGTCCAGACCGGAATTTTCATCGTTGACCGGGAAACCCGCACCATTTTAGACGTCAATGCGGCGGCAGAGATGATGGTGGGACTTCCCAAACCCGAGATAATCGGACAAGTCTGCCACAATTTCATCTGCCCGGCGGACCATGACAACTGCCCGGTGGTGGACTTAGGGCAGACCGTAGACAAATCTGAACGCATCCTTCTGACGGCGTCCAAAGAGGAACGCCCCATACTGAAAACCGTCTCTGAAGTCCCCATCCGTGGCAGGGACTGCCTTCTGGAGTGCTTTGTGGATATCGGCAAGCAAAAGGAGATTGAACAGGGACTGCGGGACGCCAAGGAAGCCGCCGAGGCGGCCAGCCGGGCCAAAGCAGATTTCCTGGCCAATATGAGTCATGAAATCCGCACCCCCATGAACGGGGTCATCGGTATGACCGAGCTATTGGCTGACACCCCCCTGACACCGGAACAGCAGGAGTTCGTCGGGACCATAGGAAAAAGCGCCGAGGCCCTGCTGGCCATCATCAACGATATTCTGGACCACTCAAAAATCGATGCCGGCAAGGTGGAGCTGGAGGCCATAGAGTTCAACCTCCGCCCGCTGCTGGAAGACATTGCCGACCTGACGGCGGTGCGGGTCTATGAAAAAGGCCTGGAGTACTGCACTATCATCCATCCCCAGACCCCCTCCTACCTGATCGGTGATCCGGGCAGGCTCCGCCAGATCCTGTTGAACCTCATCAGCAACGCCGTCAAATTCACTCATAAGGGTGAGATTGTGGTGGAAACCAGGCTGACACACGAAACCCGGAACCGGGCCGTGGTCAAATTCTCTGTAACGGATACGGGCATCGGCATTCCCCCGGAAAAAATCGAAACCCTCTTTGACGCCTTTTCCCAGGTGGACACCTCCACCACGAGGGAATTTGGCGGCACCGGCCTGGGACTTGCCATATCCAAACAACTGACAGAGCTTATGGGGGGGCACATCAGCGTATCCTCAGCACCGGACAAAGGTGCCAGCTTCAGCTTTACCGCCGTGTTTGAAAAGCCCGATCCCGATAAGGTACGCCCTGCCCTGCCCCGGCAGAAACTGGAAGGACGCCGCATCCTGGTGGTGGATGACAATGATACCAACCGCCTCATCCTCAAAGAAGAACTCTCCCGCTGGGGATGCTTGTCTGACGAAGCCCCTGACGGTGTTACGGCCCTGGAAAAACTCAATGCGGCCCAAACCACGGGAAAAGCGTTTCATATCGCCATCATAGACATGCAGATGCCCGGAATGGACGGGGCAAGCCTGGGCAAAACCATCCGGGAAACCCCCGCCCTAAACGACCTGCAGATGATCATGCTCACCTCCATGGGGATGCGTGGCGATGCCAAACGCTTTGAGGATATCGGTTTTTCAGCTTATCTGAACAAACCCATCAAGCAGCGGGAACTTTACGACTGCCTGACCATGGTCAGCCCGGCATCCGCAGATTCCCCTCAAGTGCCCCGGCCCTTGCTCACCCGCCACGCCATCGCCGAAAACAGGGCATCCGACAGTTCTGCGGTAAAACTGCTGCTGGCCGAAGACAATCACATCAATAAAAAGGTAGCGTTGGGGGCCCTGCGGAAGATGGGTTTGTCCGCAGATGCGGTGACAAACGGGCAGGAGGTATTGGACGCGTTGTCAGAAGAAGATTATGATCTGGTGCTCATGGACTGCCAGATGCCCCGGATGGACGGCTATGAAGCCACGCGAAGGATCAGGTCAGGCAATACCGAGGTAAGGAATCCCGACATCCCCATCATCGCCATGACCGCCAATGCCATGAAAGAAGACCGGACCAAATGCCTGGATGCCGGCATGAACGATTACCTGGCCAAACCCGTAAAGCTAAAGGACCTGTCAGCGATGTTGAATAAATGGCTGGACCAGGCCCTCTAGTGTCGAAATTTATATCATCTTCCCGTCTTTCCAGAACGGAGACATCTGCCGAAGCTTGTCAATGGCCGGGATCAATGTCTCAACGATCACATCCATCTCTTCTTTCGTGTTGTAATGGGACAGAGAAAAACGGATGGTGCCGTGGGCGGATTTAAACGGGACTTCCATGGCCATGAGGACATGGGAGGGATCCAGTGAGCCGGATGTACAAGCGGAGCCCGAAGAGGCGCAGATGCCCTTGCGGTCCATGAGCATGAGGATGGACTCCCCTTCCACCGCGTCAAATCCGATGGACAGGGTGTTGGGCAGGCGGTTTTTTGTATCGCCGTTCACGGATGTCGCGGGGATCTCGGACAGCAGCCGGGATTCCAGATAATCGCGAAGTTCCTTCACCTGGGTATTCATCAACTCCAAGTTTTCTTTGGCCAGTTCACAGGCCTTGCCCAGGCCGATGATGGAAACAGTATTTTCCGTACCGCCGCGGCGGCCGCTTTCCTGATGACCGCCGATGAGAAAGGCCGGGAATTTGATGCCCTTTTTCACATAAAGGGCGGCCACGCCCTTGGGTGCATGGATTTTGTGACCGGACAAGGAGAGCATGTCCACGCCTGTAGCCTGCACGTCGATGGGTATTTTTCCTGTGGCCTGCACCGCATCCGTATGGAAGAGGATGCCTTTTTCCCTGGCCTTTTGTGCCACCTCTTCGATGGGGAAGATCACGCCGGTTTCGTTGTTCGCCCACATCAGGGAAATCACGGCCGTATCTTCGGACATGGCATTGTAGAGGGTGTCCAGATCCAGGCGGCCCTTGGTATCCACCGGAACAAAGGTGACCCGGAACCCTTTTCGGTCGCCGAGATAGGAAAAAAGATTTTTAATGGCCGGATGCTCCACGGCCGAGGTGATCAAGTGTTTTTTCTCCGGATACATGGAAATGGCGGCGTTGATGGCGGCATTATCGCTTTCCGTGCCACAGGAGGTAAAGATGATCTCCTCGGGCGTTGCGTTGATGAGATCGGCCACCTTTTGTCTGGCCTGCCGAATCTTTTTGCCCACCTCATCCCCGAAGGTATACATGGATGAAGGGTTGCCGTAAAACTCTCCCAGATAGGGAAGCATTTCCTCAATAACCTCGTTTGCCACTTTGGTGGTGGCGTTATTGTCCGTATAGATAACGTCCATGGTATTTATCCTATTCATTATCCGCTGTGGCTTTTGCCGTTTCGATCACTTCTTCGATCCGGTCAAGGCATTTGCCGCAGCCGCCGCCGGCTTTAAGGTAGTTGGTCACGTCCTCGGTGGTGGAAAGTCCGTTCTGCTTGACGGCGTCGATGATTTCAAGATCGGTGACGTCAAAGCATTCGCAGACCATTTCGCCGGGTTTCGCCAGGATCTCGACCCCCCGGAAGTCTGCAATGGCTTTTTTGAGAGCCGCCTGACCCATGACCGAGCAATGCATCTTTTCCTTGGGCAGTCCCCCTAAGAAATCTGAAATATCGTCATTGGTGACCTTGGCGGCGTCATCCAGGGTCATTCCCTTGATGATTTCCGTCAGGGCGGAAGATGATGCCACGGCACTGGCACATCCGAATGTCATGAACGAGGCATCGATAATCCGCTCGTTTTCATTCACCTTCAAAAAGAGTTTCAGGGCATCGCCGCAGTTCAATGAGCCGGTTTCCCCGACAGCGTTTGCATCCTTGAGTTCCCCCACGTTTTTGGGGTTCATAAAATGTTCTTTTACTTTATCCGTATAGTCCCACATGGTTTATTCTCCTTTTTTGGCCCCCGGGCCGATGTCTGGGTTTAAAATACTACAGGGTGGTAGATTGTCAACACGGCATCCAAATTTTGTTAGGGTCCAGTTCAACAGGTATGCTGTTCCGCAAAGAGATGCGCCCCGGAACGGATTCCGGGTCGATGACCACATCCCGGGTGATGATTTCCACCCCGCAGTCTGCCGCCCGGATCAGTTTTTCAGCGTAGGCCGGATCTATGGCGGCTGCCGGGGTAAAACAGGCGGCATCCATTCTTTGAATCAGGTAGAATATCACCGCCCGGTGCCCGGCCTTTTTCAACCCTACCAGTTCTTCCAGATGTTTCTGCCCCCGGGTGGTTACCGCATCAGGAAACATGGCCAGCCCGTCTTCCACCAGGGTACAATTTTTTATCTCTATATAACAGCGGTGTCCCTGTTCATCTGTCAGCATCAGGTCCAGCCGGGTGCCCTCGGATGTCTTGACCTCCGATTGCACCTTCGAATACATGGCCAGTTCCTCAATGGCCAGGTGTTCAGCAGCCGCCCTTACCAGACGGTTGGGCACCATGGTATTGATCCCGATATAAGAGTCACGGGTCCGGATTACCTCCCAGGTGTATTTGAGTTTGCGTTTGGGATTATCGCTTTGGGAAATCCACACCGGAGCGCCTTCCTCCTTGCACCCCGTCATGGAGCCGGAGTTGGGGCAATGGGCGGTCACCACACTGCCGTCTTCCAGGGCAACATCGGCCAAAAACCGTTTGTACCGTTTCACCAGCCGTCCTTTGATCAGCGGCGGCAGTTCGTACCCCTTATATGTCATTATGAGTATCCTTTATATATCGTTTAAGGTCGTCCGCATCAAACTGCCGCCGGATACCGAACCGGGTCAGGGCAAAATCATAACGCACCGGATCTTGGGGGGTGATCCTCCGAAAACCCCGGGTTATTTCCATGGCGCATTGCCGGTCGGCTGATTTGCGCCGGGTAAATCCGAGCATCCGGCCAATTCTGTACATATGTGTATCAATGGGATAGACAAGATCGGCGGATGAGACACCGGTCCATCCGCCGGGATCCACGTCGTCCTGCCGGACCATCCATCGCAGGTAGAGGTGGCTTCGCTTACAGGCCGAGTTTTTTTGGGGATCGGCCACCAGATGCCCCACATCCCCGGCCTTCAAAATCTCACGGTGGAGACAGCTCAGCCCCTCAAAGACGTTGGATGAAACCTGATACCCCTTGTTAAAACAGGCAAAAAGAGACCCGTACCGCTCAACAATCCCCCGCATCCCGGCGATCAGCCCCACCAGGTGTGAGGCTTTTGCAAACCGGTAGACAAACCCGTCAAACATCTGGTAAAGGTCAGGCCCCGTGGCCGTCATAATCGTTTCAGACGGCTCAGGTCCCAGGGTTTCCAGCACGCCGCCCACGGTCTTCATGATCAGTTCCACCCTGCCGTAGGCCAGGCAGGCCGCCACAAAGCCAGCCAGCTCCCGGTCCTTTAGATCCGGGTAGTCGTAGAGGAACAGCAGGGGGTCCGGATCGATGTAGGATTTCCTATTGTAGCGCTCATACAATGTATCGAGTTTGGCCTTTAATCTGTCACGTCTGATTCTCATACCATGAATATAAAGCAAAATAGGGGCCAAAGCCCCATGGGCGTCAAGAGCACAATAAGGCCCGGAAAGGCCAAGGGTAAGGATCAGCCTGTCACCAGGCGATTGCGGCCTTGTTTCTTGGCCTTGTACAGGGCAGCGTCTGCCCGGCCGATGATGCGTTGAAGACTGTCGGAGCCGGATGTCATCACCCCAAGTCCCAGGCTCACGGTAAACCGGATTCCCCCTTTTTCAGACCCCACCCGGATGTCAGCCAGGCGTGACCGTAGGCGTTCCCCCACCCCGGCAGCGGTGGGGGCATCGGTTTCCGGCAGGATCACGGCAAATTCCTCACCGCCGAGACGGCCGAAGATATCTGTCTCACGTATCAGATTGCTGCTGTGGTAGACCAGGGCTTTGAGTACTTCATCCCCTGCCTGGTGGCCATAGGTATCGTTGATGGATTTAAAATGATCCACATCCATCATCAAAACGGCGAATTCGTGGTTATACCGCTGTGACCGGCTCAGTTCATAGGCCCCTTTTTCCAGGAAAACCCGCCGGTTGTTGGCCCCGGTCAAAGGATCCTTTGACGCCAGGCGCGTGAGTTCGTCTTCCATGGCCTTGCGCCGGGTGATATCACGGATGAGGCCCTGGAACATCTGCTGGCCCTCCACTTCAACCGGACTGAGCATAATCTCGGCCGGAAATGTGTCTCCGTCCCGGCGTTTGTGCTGCCACTCAAAAAAGCAGCCGCCCCGGGCCTGGGCATCGTCAAGATGTTTTTCCGCTTCGTCAGCAGATAGGGCACCGGACGGCTGGAGCGGCGGAGAAAAATCCATCACCTGCTTTCCGATAAATTCGTCAGCACTGCTGCAGCCAAAAACTTTGAGCGTGGCATTGTTGCAGTTTACAAATCCCCTGTCCCGATCAAGGATCATGACCGCATCCCTGGACGATTCAAACAATGCACGGAATTTGGCCTCACTCCGGGCAACCTTTTCATCTGCCTGTTTCAGACCGACGATGGCCTGCTCCAATTCCCCGATCAGCCGGACTCTTGTGTCCACCTCCCGTTTCAGCTTCCGGTTCCAGATCAGGATGACGGCCAGCACAACACAGGCGGCCGCGGTGACCACCAACACCCATTTCACAATATCCGCCGCCCGGATGCCGTGCTCGTACCGCACGGAAAGCCAGTTGCTCCTGATCCGCATATGCTGCTCCGGCGTAATCCAATCGATGACCTTGTTGACGATGCTCAAAAGTTCCGGCAGATCCTTGCGCACCGCCATATGCAGGTTGTAATTCCCGTAAGGCGTGGGGGCGGCAATCTTCACATTGGTGAGCCCATGGGCCTGAATCAAATAGCTGGACGCCGCCAGATTTTCAATGCCGGCATCCACCAGCCCCAGTGATATAGCCTCGATACGCTTTAACGGAGAGTCCACATAATACGGATCAAAGGAAATGCCGTCCCGGGCCAGCCAGTCCGGCGTGGCATTCTTCCGGATAATGGCCAGCCGTTTGCCGTGAAGATCTTCGATACCACCGATGAACGGTGCATCCTTCCGGCTCAGTATCACCAGGGGAAAAGACAGGTAAGGTGCGGAATAATTCATAAATTGTTTCCGCTCCTCGACCATTGCCGCGCAGGGAATCAGGTCTATGTTCCCGGCCTTTATCCCTGCCAGCACCTGGGGCCACGGCAGGTTTGCCATCACCTCAATCTCAATACCGATCTGGTTCATAATGGTGAAGATATAATCTGCGGCAATTCCCTTGAGTTGCCCCTTTTCGTCAAAGTAATGAAATGGGGGAAAGGCCCTTGGCCCGGCCACGCGTATGGATGTCGTCGTATCCAGCCAGTGCCGTTCCTGCCGGGTCAGGTTCAGTTCGGCAAGGGACAGCCGTATTTGCTCGGCGTATCCCTGCGGCATTACGAATCCGGCCGCAAAAAGCGCCAGGCACAGGTACGTCAACGACTTGCGAAAAAGTGTCAGCATCATTTGGACATCCGGTTTTCGTTACGTGCTAATTTACAATAAGAAGATTTTCATTCTAACCCAAAACCCGGCCTAAGGCAAAAATAATCCGTATGGATACGAAATGAAACGTTATGTCACCCATCTTATTGAACCGTTTATAAAGCGGGCCTTTCACAGCCCTAAGATGCCTGGCCTCCCAAAAGCCCTTTGGCTGCGAGGAAGGCCAGGATTTCCCCGGCGCAAGCCTCAGGGTTTTCCATGGGCACAAAGTGCCCGGTACCGGGGATGGTAACCAGGGTATAATCCGGAATACAGCGGCCCAGCTTTTTGGCAGCATCCGGATAAAAGGTGTCGGATTTTTCCCCCCGGACCGCCAGGACCGGGCATTGAATTCTTGGCGCATAGGACCAGATATCCCTGGGTGCGGATTCGAATATCTGGGCCTCCAGTTCCGGATCACACTTCAATACGGCTGTTTTTTCATCCTCCTCCAGAAACCCGCACTCAAGGTAGGCGTCAATGAAATCCCTGGACCAGGTTTTAAAAATCCCCCGGCCTGCGGCAAACCGCTTGAGGGCCGCCTTCTTCCCTTCAAACACCCGTTTGCGCCGCCGGGCGCCCCGGGCCAGGGGGAATTTGCCCAGAAGGCCGGTGAGGTGGAGCAGGCCCAGGACAAACAGCAGGCGTTTGGGCAAAATCACCGGATCGATCAGGACGATCCCGGAAAAAAGTTGCGGCGACTGGGCTGCCGCAATAAAGGTGGTGACCGCCCCCAGGGAATGGCCGATACCGATGATCGGCGGCGTCATTTTTTTCTGGATGAATCGTGTCAGGTCGTCTGCAAATAACCGCCAGTGGGTGATGCGCCCCGTCTCATAGCGCAGGGAATCTCCGTGCCCCCGGATATCCGTGCCGATAACGCGAAGATCACCGATAAGATGGCGGACAAAGGGATTATATGCCCCGGCGCAGAATCCGTTTGCATGGAGCATGTGGGTCTCGGGGCCTGTGCCGCCCCAGTCCAGAAAGTGGGTTTTACCGCCGGGGATATCGATATATCCTTCAACAGGCTCAAACGCAGAACCAAACTCAGGGGACAAAGCAGCATCAGACATGGCGGACTCCTTTTGGACAGGGGGTCATCTATACTTCGAAAGAGGTGATCTTCCGGAACATTAATTACACAAACATAATTTCAGCCGGCCCGATGTCAATTGAGGGCGGTTAGGATAGAGACTCCACGATAAAAACCTTGACATCCTAATACGTCCGTATTAAAAAACAGTCAATACAAGCGTATTAAATAATGAGGAGGCCGCCTTGGACAATACCAGAAAACAGCTTTTTGCGGCAGGCATCCGGGTTTTTGCCCAAAAAGGGTACAGGGATGCAACGGTGCGGGAGATATGCAGGGACGCCGGATCCGCCAACGTAAACGCCGTCAATTACTATTTCGGTTCCAAAGAAAAACTTTACCGGGAAATTCTTGACCTCATCTTTTCAGAGTATGACACCTTTGATCTGAAACACTGGGACCAACTATCCCCGGAGGATCAACTAAAGACCTTCATTACGAACTTCTGCCGGATGCTCTACGAGGAAAATGAACTCACATCGGACATTACGGCCATCTTTGTATCGGAGATGACCCGGCCGTCCCCCTTTATCGAAAACCTGGTGGACCAGTACAACCGCCCGCGGATCAAACGCCATTTAAAAATGATGCGCGCCCTGCTGGGAAAAGAAGCCACAGATGATACGGCCAGGGACTGCCTAGTATCCGTGGCCGGCCAACTGCTCTACCACAGCTTTGCCTGGCCCGTATTTTCACGGCTGTTTCCGGACTATAGCCCCGCCCGTCAATACGAGGCCTGGGCAGAACATGTGTACCAGTTTTCCATGGGCGGTATCCACCGTCTGAGACAGAATCGCCGGACATCCTAAACACGTTCTGCTTGGCTGACCTTCAAGCAGCAGGTAACTTCGTAAAGGAGGTATATTATGGGCATTCATCTATCATCCGATCAATTTAAAACCCAGGCCATAGCGGAAACCGGACTCAGCGATTTCGGAGGCGACACCTATGAGGCCGGATTGGAGGCCTTTTTAGAGTCATTGAACACCGAGATTCCTGCGGACCGGGACAAGGGCTACTTTCAGCACGTCATCGGCCAATTACTCAAAAACCGATTGGAAGTCACCCGCTTTTTTAAGGACCATCCGGAAATATTAAAGGAAGAAATCCAGGCACCGGTATTCATCGTCGGTTTGCCCCGGTCCGGCACCACCATCCTGCACACCCTTTTGTCTCTGGACCCCATGGCCCGCTATCTGAGGAATTTCGAAACCGCAGGCCCGGTCTGCCCCCCGCCGGAACTGATCCCCCCAGCGCCGGACCCGAGAATCCAACCAACCCATGAGGCCCTGGAAGGATTGTTCACCATGGCCCCTGAACTTCGGGGAATCAACGGCATCAACTTCATGGCCCACGGCACGGCGGAATGCCAGAACCTTATGGCCCACGAGTTTGTCCACCTGGGATGGAGCGTAGGCTCCAGCCTGTTTTCCCATGGGGACTGGGTGGCAGACTGCGACATGACAGCGGCCTACCAATGGCATAAGCGCATCCTGCAGATGCTGCAGTGGAAACTGCCCAACCAGCACTGGGTGCTCAAGGCCCCCGTTCACCTGTTCGGCCTGGCACAGCTTTTGGAAACCTATCCCGATGCCCGGATCATCTTCACCCACAGACCACCTCTGGACGCCATGGTTTCCGGTGTCAGCATGGCCGCCCGCTGGACCCGATTCACCACGGGCCAGGCAGATATCGGCGCCATTGCAGACTGGTATCCCGCGCTTTGGGCCAAAGGCCTGGCACGGGCGTTGGACGTCACATCCCGCCTGCCGGAGGCCTCTTATGCACAGATTCATCATGAGGACCTGGACCGCGCCCCCATAGCCACCGTTGCCAAGGCCTGCGACCACCTCAACATTCCTTTAAGCCCTGTGGCGAAAAAGCGAATGGCTATCTGGCTGAGGGATAATCCGCGGTCCGGGTTCGGCACACACACCTGTTCAGCCGACACCTTCGGACTGGACCCAAACCGGGAAAACGAAAGGTTCCGCTTCTACCTTGATACCTTTATAAGTTAATCTGACGTTTCCCCTTCCCGGCCATAAATAAACATCCGGAGATGCTGATACCAGCACCTCCGGATGCGAAGTGACCACGATGGTCAGGCGATTGTTATAGGATTGCGTTTATTTCTTCTTGGAACTGAGTTCCGGGAACTCATGGTAGAAAAATTCGTTGGTCTTGCCGTCGGCTTTCTTCCCTTCGTTTTCCCTGAGTTCCACCCGGCGGATCTTGCCGGAAATGGTCTTGGGCAGCTCATCCACAAACTCGATGATTCTAGGGATCTTGAACTTGGCAAGAACGTCGATGGTGTGCTTGAACAGCTCTAAGGCCAGTTCCTTTGAAGGTTCCTGCCCCTTGGACAGGATGACAAAGGCCTTGACCAACTGATGGCGTTTGGGATCGGGGACCCCCACGACCGCGGTTTCCATGACGGCGGGATGTTCGATTAACGCACTTTCCACCTCAAAGGGGCCGACACGGTAGTCGGAAGATTTGATAACGTCATCGGAACGGCCCACGAACCACCAATAGCCGTCTTTATCAAAGGTGGCCTTGTCACCGGTGTAGTACAGGCCGTGCTGGAAGGCTTCGGCGGTCTTGGCTTCGTTGTCGATGTATTCCTGGAACAGGCCGATGGCGCGCCAGTTGCTCAGGCGGACAACGATGTGGCCGGTGACATCTGCTTCGGTGATCTCCTTGCCTTCGTCATCTGCCAGGATGACGTCGTACATGTATGAGGGATATCCGAAGGAGCCCAGGCGCATCTTCTTTTCCATCCAGGGCGGATTACCGATCATACAGGTGGATTCGGTCTGGCCGTAGAAATCACGGATCTCTGTGCCGGTGGCCTCTTTCCACTGATCAATCACTTCCGGGTTCAAGGGTTCGCCCGCACTCAGGGAGTACTTCATGGCGGAAAGATCATATTTGGCAAGATCAAGCCCCACAAAGGCACGCCAGGCTGTGGGCGGTGCGCAAAAACTATTGACCTTGTACTTGGCTACTGTGGCTACGTATTTTTCAATATCAAGGGCTGTGAAGTTGAAACCGGTGGCGGTGGCACCCATGTTGAACGGGGAGAAAAAGCTGCTCCACGCCCACTTGGCCCATCCCGGGGCACTCAGGTTGTGGTGGACATCACCGGGTTCAAGGCCGATGATGACGGCGGTGGACAGATGTCCCAGGGGATAAGATACGGCGCTGTGACCCACCCGCTTGGGCAGGCCGGTGGTGCCGGAGGTGAAAAAGCAGAAAAGAACGTCTTCGCTTTTAACCGTTGCGGCATCTGCCACGGCTTCTTCTTTGTCAATTTCAGCATAGGATACCCAGCCTGACTTTTCACCCAGAACAATTTTTGCCTTGGGGGTGCAGTCCGCTTTGGCAAGGGCGTCGTCCACCAGGTCGGTGAGGCCTTCGAAACAGACAATGACGTCGGGTTTGTAAGCTTCAAACCGGAACTGGATCTCGCGTTCGGTCATGGTGGTGGCGGTGGGTACGGATACGAGGCCGCCCTTGATGCCGGCAAAGGTGGCAAACCAGGTTTCAGGAACGATGGGAGTCAGCATGTAGAGGTTGTTGCCCTGGTCCACCCCTTGTTTTCTCAGGTAGTTCAGCAGCTTGTTGCCGTTGGCAGCCAGTTCCTTATAGGTAAACTGGGCCTGCGCATCGGAGTCCAGATCCGTCCAGATCAGGGCAAGCTGGTCGCCGCGTTCCTTGACATGAATTCCCTCAAAGATCTCCTCTGCCCAGTTGAAATTCGCCGGCAGATCGGATTTATTCAGTTTTTCAAAGAATGACTGCGCTTCGATTTCCCGCTTTGCCATATCCTGGATTTCATTCAGGGCCATTGCCTCTCTGTAGATGCTTTCCAACGACATTTGCTTCCTCCGATTTAGATTTTTTCAAACCGCATTGGTTACCAGATTTCGCCTTATTGCCAGAACCTGACGCTTTCGCCTGAGGTCCTTTCTATCAACCCAGTTTATACTCTCGTAAAATAGAGCGGTTTCCACAATCGGTAGGAACCGGATTTTCCCTGTAGGTCCCGGTGTAGGCATTCCTAATAGATACTATTCAAGACTTGTAGGTCCACGCACCTACAAATGCAGGAGCCCCCTCACAGTCCCCCTGCCGGAGGCCATAAATTCCCGGCTTTTATGCGGTGTAATGCATAAACATGCACCTCAACGCTTGACACACCCGGCATCGTGGCAGTATATAGTGTCTTTTTAATTATTTAGATAAGGAGACCATATGCTGACGAACAAGAAAATCGGATTCATCGGCAGCGGGAACATGGGCGAAGCATTGGTCAGCGGCCTGGTGCTTTCAAAGGCCTCAGAACCTGAAAATATCATATGCTCGGATATCGACAAAACCCTTCTGGCAACACTCAGTGAGAAATACGGTGTACAGACCACCACTTCCAACATCGAAGTGGTTGAAACCGCAGACATCATCGTTTACGCCACCAAACCCCAGATTCTAGGTCTGGTACTCAAGGAAACCGCCCCGGCACTGGACAAAAGCAAGCTTGTTATCTCCATTGCCGCAGGCGTTCCCCTGGCGGCCATTGCCGCAGGCCTTCAAAAGGAACTGCGCCTGATCCGGGTCATGCCCAACATCTGTGCCTTTGTCAGGGAAAGCGCCACCGCCATTGCCGCAGGAGAGTATGTTCAGGAAGGGGACGTGGAATTTGCCCGGGCCATCTTCGACTCCGTAGGCGAAACCGTCTTCATCCAGGAAAACGTTCTCATGGATGCCTTTACCGGCCTCAGCGGCTCGGGCCCGGCCTACATCTTCACCATCGTGGACGCCATGGCGGACGCCGGTGTTAAAATGGGCCTGTCCAGAAAGGACAGCCTCTTTCTCTCCACCCAGACGGTTCTCGGGGCAGCCAAGTTGCTGCTGGAGTCCGGGGAGCATCCCGGGCAGTTGAAGGACCGGGTGGCCTCTCCCGGCGGAACGGCCATTGCGGGGATTCATACCTTGGAACAGGGGGGGCTTCGGACCACCTTGATCAATGCCGTGGAATCCGCCACCAACCGCTCAAAGGAACTGGGCGAGATGATGGTGAAAGATTTTATTGCCCAAAACGGCGGAAATAAAGAATAAAACTGCCTTCTCCCCAATGTCCGCATTTCAGGATGGATTCCACCCCCCGGCGTACGTCATGTACACCTCCGGTTGGAATCCATCCTGCGCCTTGAACGTGTAAAAAGCGATCACAATTATGTGGTACCTGTGACCGGTTGAAAAACAGAGCCTATCTACCATAATTGTGCAGTCTAATTCTTTATAAATCTGTTTTCCTTAGATGCCGGCAGAAGTTATTTATTTTCAATAAAATTTAATTGTCTTGACATAATCAACCGTTCCTGTATGCTCTGTACCCATTGCACGATTTTGAAGTGCTTGAGTTTCTTCCTTATTTATTTTCCCCGAGAAATCAGTGATTATTCTTTAAGATCGAGACGATTTATTTTTATTCTTATTTAGGAGAACGCCTACATGGCAAACGGTATCGTAAAATGGTTTAACGAGTCAAAAGGTTTTGGATTTATTGAACATGC
>MDTD01057389.1_pt1 | contig 15869 bp, 20 predicted proteins | sample 811221 | NCBI WGS metagenome assembly MDTD01 (sample SAMN05326646, study PRJNA326480) | marine metagenome | isolation source: seawater | place: Pacific Ocean: South West | collected 2011
GTCTTTACAATCAGCTAGCTAAACAAAAGCTTTTCAAAAGAAAAATTAATTTTAGTTTAAAAAGAATTAGAAAAGTTCTTAGATTATTAGATAACCCTGAGAGAAAGTTAAAAAGTGTTATCAATATAATTGGATCAGATGGTAAGTACTCAGTCTTAACATCTTTAAAATTTTTTATCGAAGAAAATAATCAAAAAGTATCGGCATTTATATCTCCTAGTCTTTTTGATATTCGAGAAAGGTTTTGGATCGGTAAAAGATATCTTTCGTACAATGAAATAAAAAAAACGATTAAGTTGATTAAAAAATTTAAAGTGCCTTTAACAATCTTTGAATTATTCACCTTAATATACATAATAAATGTTTCTAATGAAGAAAATGAATACAATCTTATTGAGGCAGGAGCATTATTTGCAAAAGATAGCACTAATTTATTCAATTTTCCTAAAAGCCAAATAGTTGTTAATATAAACAAACAACACCTGAATTTTGTTAAAAAAAAAACTATTAAAGAAATTATCAACCAAAAAGTTGGTTATTTAAGTAGATTTACTAAAATATATATTGGAGAACAAAATAAAAATAATCTTAAAATTATAAAAAAAATTTTAAAAAAAAATGCAAGTGAAAAAGTTTATTCTCAAAATTGGAAGTTAGTAAAAAAGAAAAACAAATATTTTTATAAAGATTCGAACTCAAAAATATTCCTTAATAGTAGAAATATAAACTCAACAGGTTTGTTGAAAAATTTATGTTTGGCCATCAAAGTAGCTAAAGATTTAGGAATTGAGAAGAATGTGATAAAAAAAGCAATACCGAAAATCAAATTTGAGGGTAGAGTCCAGTTTATTCGAAAGGGAAAAATTAAAAAAAAACTTTTTAGGAATGAAAAACTAATTATTGATGGATGTCACTCTAAAATAAGCGCCGAAAACTTTGTAAAATATTTGAAAACAATAAATTTACCTAAATATGGTATTTGGGGAATGACCCCTAATAAAGATCCATCCAAATTTTTAAAAGTATTTCGAGGTATTTTCAAAAAGATTGTTACAGTGCCAATCGAAAGTAACCCAAATTTCATTTCACCAAAATCTTTAAAAAACGTGTGCAAAGAAAACAATATTATTTGTGATCACGCAAATGGGTTATCTCAGGCAGTAAAAATTGTATCATCAAAGGAAAGTAAATTAATTTGTGTATTTGGGTCTCTTTATTTATGCGGAGATCTCTTAAAAAATAACTAAATATTTTCTTTTATCCAAGAAAGTATATTTGATTTTGTGGAAGCTCCAACTTTGGTAGCTTTTAATTCTCCGTTTTTAAACAATAACATTGTGGGAATACCCTTAATTGCGTACTTAGTTGGAGTATTTGGCTCATTATCGATGTTATGTTTTGCAATCACCACTTTATCTTTTAACTCTTCCGAGATTTCCTCTAAAACAGGACCGATCTGTTTACACGGGCCACACCACTCGGCCCAAAAATCTACAACAATTGGTAGTTCAGATTTTAAGACTTCTGAGTCAAAGCTTTCATCCGTAACAGATTTAGTGCTCATGCATGCTAAATAAATTTTTTTGTAGTATAAGTCAACTACGCAGAAGAGTATATTTTTTCTAAATCTTCAACGTATGCGTTAATTTCGTTTAAAATATCTAATTTTTCGCTTTGTCCCTCTCTTTGAAATTTTTCTCTTAAAGTGTCTATCTCCGAATAAGTTCTGGGTATAGTGTTCCACTTTTCATTGTTAGTACTTAAAAGTCTTTTTGCAATATCTTTATGAATTATTTGATAGTCCTTTTTAGAAAGAATCTCTGGCTTTTCCTCATAAATTAATTTTTTCCCAAAATATTTTAATCGTTCATCTTTAAATTTATTTAAAACTAAAAGTTTTTCTGACCAATTAACTTTGTGAAACTCTGGCATAATCTTATTATCATCATTTGATGTAAATCGCGTATAGATGCTTTCTTCATTGTATAAGTCTTCTTGTGTTTTATATCGTTCTTTTTCTTCGATTTCATTTTGCAAAATTGTAATGATTTTTTCTGCAAATTTTGCATTAGATTTAACCTTCATTGCCCTGGACTTTAGTTTTTCTTGACCTAAAGTTTTATACTCATCAAATTCTGCACTATAATCTGGATTCATTATTACTGGATGTTTGTTATGTCTAATAGTTCTTAAAAATTTAGGATTTTTTTTCATTGCTTCAGCCAATTCTTTTATAGACATATTTATGTAAATTTCAGGATCATGTTTTAAATCAAAACATTTTGGCCACTGATACTTTGGGTGTTGACAAACAAACGTTTGAACATAGGGTCTACTTCTTCCATAAAAATACTCATTTGTGCAAAAAAATAACTCATTTTTTATTATTTCAAGAGTTTTATTTTTTTCGGTAGTCATTAAGCTCGCTCTCCAAACATCAGGCGCCTTTTTTTTTATTATTCTTGCTATTCCTAAGGTGGCTATTACATCACCTATAGCGCTATGAGCATCTTCATGCATTATGCCATTGAGTGGAGCCATTTGGTCAAGTTTATAAACATCATTACCTTTGTCGTTTTTTGGATTTTTTAATGTCTTGGGATAATATAAATTCGCAGCACGGGCTAATCCCAAAATATCTGCTCTATCGTTTCCATTCGTACTAGTAACGTAAGGATACTCTAAGGTTTTAAATAAAGTAGATCTTAAAAATTCTTCGTCAAATTCAATACTATTAAAGCCTATATATGTTGCTTTGCCCCATTTATTTAATATTTCTATAAATTGTCTTATCATCTCATAGTGGGACAAGTTTGCACCCTTTAATAACTCTGGTGAAGTTTTATTTACTATTAAAGCCATTGCTTCTGGAATTATACCGGGACTAAGTCTACATCTTGCTTCATATCTATCTAATTCTTGTAGCTCATCGTTTGTCAGAATTGCTCCAATTTGAATTATTTGTCCCCAGAATTTATTTGAAGAGCTAGTTTCAAAATCATAAAATACGAAATTTGACATTTTTATTATTTTAAAATTTTTATCTTTTCCGGACTTTCAGCTACTTTATCTTTTATATTTTCGGGATCTTTTATACTGCTCAAAGTATTCATGATTGATCTGGCATCTCGACCAAATCCATCTGTAGCGGTTATTGCTTGCTCAAGTTTTTTTCTAAGATCTTTTATTCCATTAAAGTGTTTGTCGAATCTGGATGAAATGCTTTTAAGGTCAGAGTAAATTTGAGTCGCGTGTTGTTGTACTTTTAAAGATTGAAAACCTAATTGGTAGGATTGTAAAATTGCTGATAAAGTATTAGGACCAGCGACCGTAATTTTGTATTTACTTCTAAGTTCTTGTAGTAATAATTCTTTAGTTTTTGGATCACGGTATGAAGAAAGTTCAGCATATAAACCTTCTGTCGGCACGTATAATAAAGCGAAATCAGTTGTTTTTGGCGGAGCTATATATTTTACAGAAACTGATTTCGCTTTAACTCTCATGGCATTAGCAAGAGCTTTTCTTGCCTCCAGCTGGGCCTCTTTATCATTTGATGTATATGCCTCGTCTATGGCTTTATATTTTTCTATAGGCCAATGACTGTCAATTGGTAATAATACATCCTGTAATTTTATTGCAAACTCTACTGTGTCAGAAGATTCATCGGGTCTCATCTTAACATTTTCAATAAATTGATTGGCAGGAAGTAAATCCTTTAATAGTGAACCGAGTCCAAATTCAGCGAGTGTTCCATATGTTTTAACTCCACTTAATATTCTGCTAAAATTTTCCTGACTTTTGTTTAATTCGCTTACCTGCTTGTTAAAAACACCAACCTTCTCATCTACCCTAATTAAAGCGCCAGTCATGTCCTTTGCAATTTCTTTACTCATATTTCCAAAAGATTGACTAAAAGAATTTTTAAGAGAATTTACCTCATCTTTAAAAATTTGTTCTTTATTAGCGTTTAAATCTGACTTGTTTTTTCTAAAAATTATTAAAACTAATGTTAAATTTAGGATTAAAACCAAAATTACTGCAAAAAAAATTAACGAATCCATAAAACATTATATACCATTTAAGAATTTAAATGATTAATATATTTTTTTTAATATAGGGGCAATCATTATTGCCCCTACAAAAGTTAAATATTCACTGGTGATTTTTTTAAATGCTTAAGTATTTTTCCAGAGTTAGCGCCCGCTTTTATTTTATAACCTGAGGTTCCATTAGCATTAACCTCAACAGCTTTTCTGGACTTTTGCATTTTGTTAATTAGTTCAGCCTGTGATTTATTTCGGCTGAATTCACTTAACAATTTAGAATGTCTATCCATAGACCCTCCTATATTTAATTATTCAACCTACTTTTAACTCATGTAGATGAGCCACTTTCTGACCATGTGGATGGTAATATGATATTAATACATTATAATAGCATTTACAACAAATTTTATGAAAAATAGCACTTTAGGCATAATTATTGTGATAGCTGGGGTATTGGTTATTTTCACACAACACGAAAGCGCTTGGATTATATCTGCAGTGCTTATCGGGGGAGGTTCGGGTCTTTTTTTTTGGAAGGATAAGTGAGTTTATTTTTAATGAATAATAAATTTTTTTTTTTAATAAATGGTTTAATTGGAGCAGCAATTTTTTATTACTTTGTTAGAAAAATACAAATTTATTATGATGTTAATATTTCTATTGATGGATATGGGCTTGCCGGCGCTGTTTGGTATGGAATAGGTTTAGGTTTTATTTTTGGCATAAAATTTATTAGAATACAAGAAATATTAAAAATAATTAAAAAAATTAAATTTTAAATTTAAATGGCTAGAATTTTTATTGCTTTTGGACATCATAATACTAAAACTTCTTTTAACGCTGCTATCAGGGATCAATTTATAAATGAAGCAAAGAAACTTGGTCATCAAATAGATTTGGTTAATCTATTTGATGAAAAGGAACAATTACCTTTTTACAATCAAAATATAAATCCACCACCTAGGTTGGTAATAGATTATCGTAAAAGATTGGAACAATGTTCAATAATGATGCTTATTGGGTCTTGTCATAACTTACGCCTTAACTCGATTTTAGAAAATTGGATTGACTGGGTACTACACCCCAAATGGTTTTTCTCTTATAGATCATTGGTTCCTGGTAATAAATTTTTTAAAAATTATGGTTATCCCGTTCCAGGTGCAATGAAAGATAAGCTTGGGATTGTCTCCATCAGTTATGGTGGTCCGATGATGAGTTATTGGAATTTTTCATTCTTTGATAACATACCGTTTCGGAGAATCAAAAAATCTGTTTTTCAACTTGGGGGGCTAAAAACAAAGTATATAAGGTTTTATTCAGTACTACCACAAATGGACAAAAAAGTGTTTGATAAACATATGGAACGAGTTAAAAAATTAGCAAGGAGTTTAAAAGTATAAAAAAAAAGTTTATGCTAGGGTAAAGGATTTAATATGGAAAAATTTAAAAACTGGATGGTTGAGAGTGCTAATATCATGTTCGATGATAGCAAAAATGATTTAAGGTCTTTGCCTAAGGCTGTTAGACTTCAGATTTTGATCGTGCTTTCTTTTATATGGAGTACAGTTTTTTCGTTATATGTTTTTAGTTTAACAACATTTATATGGGGATGGGCCGGTGTCGTGTTAGCGCACATAGGTTTAATTATTGCTGTTTATATTACTTTTAAATTTTTTCACAAAGCAGAAAAAGAAAAGAAAAGTGTTTTTGAAACAGGAAATTATAATCCAGCCAAAATATTCGTTGTATTTTTTATAATCTTTTTTATATTCATTTTTACAAAAGGCATCGAAGTATTAACAAAATCAAATTCGTACTCAATTCCATACGATGGACCAAAAAAATCTACCATAGAGCGTATAAAAGAATTTATAAAATGATATTTTCATGTGCGGAAGATTTGCCCAAAAAGATATAATAGAAAAAACTTCAAAAGTTGTAAAAAGTGTAATTGGTAAAGTAGAAAATTTTGATAATTACAATATAAGTCCAGGACAAGAAGCTGCAGTAATTAAAAAATATAATAATGGACGAGCATTAGAATCCCATTTTTTTTCAATTACACCTTCTTGGGCAAAAGACAAAGAAGGATTTAGACCACTATATAATACAAGAGTAGAAAGTTTGCAAAAACCTTATTTCAAAAAACTAATCGCAGAGAGTAGACTTCTAATTCCTTGTAGTCATTTTTTTGAATGGTCGAAGTCAGAGACAAAAAAAAAAATACCATACTGTTTTAAGATTAAAGAAGACGACGAATTAATGTTTTTTGCCGGCATCTTTGAAAGAAATCAATTTAGCATAATAACAAGGGAAGCCACCGCTATAAATAAAGAAATACACCACAGGCAACCTATTATTATTAATAAATCTAAAATAAACGATTATTTAAACTTAAAAAATAATGGTATTGAAGTTTTAAATTCTATTAAACCTCCTGATCTTGAATTTTATAAGATAGGTTTTGATATCAACAATCCTAGAAATAATTATAAGGAATTAATAATTCCTTTATCAAATTAATCTAATGTAATATAAAATATTATGAAAAAAATTATTTTTAAACCTACAAATAATAATGTTGGGTGTTATGTTCAAACTAATTTAAAAAGTCTTAATAAAGACGATATAAGACAATTAAAAAAATCTTTAGATAGTTTTGGGGTTCTTTTTTTTAAAGAACAGAATTTGACACCAGAAGAGTATATGAATTTTTCATCTCATTTTGGAAGCCCGGCAGAATATCCAATGTTAAAACCCCATAATAAATTTAAAAATATTTACGTAATTGAGAGAAAAAAAACAGATACGGGAAAAAGTTTTGGAGAAGGTTATCATACTGACTCTCAATACCTTAATAAACCACCCAGATATACATTTCTTCAGGCGATTGAAGTTCCTAAAGAAGGTGTTGGGAATACTTTGTTTGCTAACCAATTTCTAGCTTATAAAGCTTTACCAAACGATTTAAAGACAAAGATAGACAAAATTAAAGGGGTATTTTCTTCTCAAGGAAAAATCGCTAGTACTAGAATTTTAAGAGAAAGAGAGCACGGCACAAGCGGAAATAAAGAAATAAAATCAATTCATAATATTGTTCAAAAAATATCAGGGAAAAAGTCTATATATTGTTCTCCAGGGCATTTGATTAGGTTTATAAATTGTGACAACGACCAAGGTAATCTAATAGATTTTTTATCCTCCCATCAAATTAAAAAAGAATTTACTTATAGCTTCAGCTGGAAAAAAGGTGACATCGCTGTTTGGTCAAATAAATCAATGCTTCATGCTGCAACAGCATTCAATGGTAATCGCAAAATGTTTAGAATAACTATTCAATAGTATTAAGATGTCCCATCTTACGTCCTGGTCTAATCTTTTTTTTTTTATAATCGAAAAAAAATTCCCTTGAATTAAAAATTTTTTTTCTATATTCAATAATTTCATCACCAATAATATTTATCATATTTCCTTTTTTCATTTTTTTTAATGGAACAAACTCTAGATCACAACATGCCCTCACGTGCTGGGAAAATTGTGAAGAGTTAGATGCATTGACAGTAATCCATCCACTATTATGTGGGCGTGATGCACTTTCATTTACTAGTAGATTATTTTGATCATTTATGAAAAATTCAACCGCCATAGTACCAATATAATTATGCTTTTCTAAAATATTTTTTGTGTAAATTTTTGCTTTTTTAATAATATTTGATGAAATTTCAGCTGGTACTTTAGTCTCTCTTAATATTTTTTTTTTATGTACATTTTCAAAAGGTTCAAATATGTTAATTTGACCGTTAATATATCTAGTTGCTATTACTGAGATTTCTTTTTTTAAATTTACTTTTTTTTCAAGTATAAAATTTTTATCAAATTTAATATCTAGTTTTTCTACATCATCTAATGAATTTACTTCGTAAGTTGAAAGCCCATCATATCCGAAATCTCCTTTTAATAAACCTGGAATAAGATTTTTATTCTGCATTATGTCATCTTTATTACTTATAGAAATATAATCTGTTGTTGGTATTCCAAGTGCATTAAAAAAGTCTTTTTCTTTTTTTCTTGATGAAACTAACAAATTAATCTCAGGCTTTGGATATACAGGCTTATATTGCTCAATCATTTTTAAAGTATTAAAATCAAACTTTTCAAATTCCATTGTTGCCACATCAATTTTTTCAGAAAAACTTTTAATTTTATCTTTTTCATTTAAATTAAAATAAATGTACTCATCACAAAGATTTTTTGAAGGCCCATCTTTATCATCTGACAAAACTATAGTTTTTATTTTTAATTCTTTAGCAGCTAAGCAAAGACCCATACTGAGTTGTCCTGATCCACAAATGCCGAGTATCATTTTTTTCTAGGTTTTTTTTTTACTGATCTAGTGAGTTGACTCCTAAATTTTTCCAATTTCACTCCAACTTTTTTATCTTGTAAAGCTATTATTGAAGCGGCTAATAAACCGGCATTGGCTCCTCCATCTATAGCAGTTGTGGCTACAGGTATCCCATAGGGCATTTCATTTGTTGAAAACAAAGCGGCTATGCCGTCACTCTTTTTATCTTTTATAGGTACTCCTATTACAGGTATTTTTTTTTTTAATAATGAGGCACACATACCTGCCAAATGGGCAGCTCTGCCCGCACCTGCGCAGATTACTGAGTAACTTTTGTGTGCATTTTTTGCAAAAGTATAAAGTCTATAAGGAGTTCGATGAGCACTTATAATAAATATGTCGTATCTTACACTTAGTTTTTTTAGAATATGCGCACATTCTTTCATTACGGGGTAATCACTTTGAGATCCCATAATTATAGCAACTTTGAGAGTTTTTTTGATATTAATCACAAATCAATTTATCAATTTGATAAAATAAATCAATAATCGCAAAAAGATTTATATAAACAAGTTAGATTTTAGCTCTAAAATTCATATATTTAGGAGAATTTTGTAATTCAAATATTGAAATCTTTTTATGCGAGTCTCTTTTTAATTTTAGCTTATTTTTTTTGATTTTATGATTAGATTTCATATTTTATCTTTTTATCAAGTTTATATTTTTAAATAATGACTAATCTAAGGCAAACTAATTTATTTTTTCTAAAATATTTTTTGGTATTTTCTGTATTGAGCCGTCAGTCTTAACAACTGCTAATTCAACTTCAGCGGTAAATAATAATTTATCATTTTTATAAACCTCTTGTTTTAAAATTAATCTGACTGCAGTTTTTTTTATAATTTGAGTTATAACTTTGATATCATCCTCAAATTTAGCTGAGTGAATATATTTTGCTTTAATTTCTTTTACTAAAAAAATTAAATTATATTTTGATTTTAATTCAGTATGTTTGAGATTTAATTGATGATATATCATTTCTGTCCTAGCCCGTTCTATAAATTTTAAATAGTTGGCATAATATACAACGCCCCCGACATCAGTATCTTCATAATAGACTTTTGTGTTGTAAACGAAGTTTTGAGACATAAATTATTATAAGTTTAAAATAGTTTATGATCAATAGTAAGATAGAGTATTAATAGCTAAGACATTTTGCTGCCATAATTTAATTTTTTGTTTTTCATATTTTGAACATCTTTGAGACATTTTAACCACAAAAAAATAATTACATATTTAAGAATAATGAAATTAATTTTTAATATTTTTATAGGAGGTTAATTAAAAATGAAATTAATAAACATGATGTTAATATGCTTATTACTTGTTGGGTGTGCAGGCGGAAATGTTGCAAAAATTAAATTTGGTAAAAGATGTTCCTCAGCAGATGCAAAAGGCAATTTCCAGGCTAGTTATGTTTGGTTTATAAGTAAAGAGGCTCTTAATCAATTTGACAATCGAATAAATAAAAAAAACTGCGACAGTTAACTTTATTTGATTAATGTTTAATTTGCTATAATAGGGGGTATGTATTTACCCCTTATTTTAATCAAAAAATCAACTTTAATTTTAGAATTTCTAAATCTCAAAACTAAGAATTGTCGAAAATTTTTTCTCAAAATTTTAATAATTATGATATTAATAAATACTACTAGCTCTCTAATGGCAGAAAAACCTTATCATATATTACCTGATGGTACTTTTAGAAATCCAGAAGGATCTCCAATAAGAGACCCTAATTTTAAATGGTCTTATAAGATATTTAACGAGGAGCGAAAAAAAATTAAAATTGAATGGCCATCAAACCATGTGATACCTGAAGATTTAGTTTTAGAAAATTTAAAAAAAAATAAGAAATTTGACACCATTACTTGGCTAGGACATGCAACTTTTTTGATTAGATTGGGAGACACTACCATTATTACAGATCCATTTTTTTCAAAAAATGCTGGCCCATTATTTTTTGGTCCAAAGAGATATATTGATCCAGCAATTAAATTAAAAAATTTACCCAAAATAGATTTATTTTTACAAACACATAATCACTATGACCATTTAGATTTACCTACAGTGCGAAATTTCCCTTTCACAGAAAGTAAAGTTATTACTCCCCTAAAACTATCAAAATATTTTAGAAATTTTAATGATGTTGTTGAGCTAGATTGGTATGAGGAAATAAAGATAAATAAAGATTTGACCATAACTTTGTTACCCGCAGTTCATTGGTCAAAGAGAAGTTTGTTTGACACCAATAAAACTTTGTGGGGTAGTTTTTTAATTAAATTTAAAGACAAAAAAATATTTTTTGCATGTGATACTGGTGTTGGTAATATTTATAAAAAATTAGGTGAAGACTACGGTCCAATAGATTTAACTTTCATTAACATAGGTGCGTATAATTTTTTCCCAATAATGCCTATGAGAGATAAATCAATTTACCATACTAATCCCGAAGAGGCTCTTAGTATTGGTAAAGATTTAAAATCAAAAAAAATGATTGGGATGCATTGGGGCACGATAGTTTTATCGCTTGAACCTATTATGGATCCACCAAAAAGATTTAAAAAAGGTGCAATTAAATTTGGATTTAAGGAAGATGATATTTTTAATTTTAGTATTGGCCAAGTGACAAGATTGAATGAGATATTGAATTAATTAACTTTCTTTCGAAATTCTCTATCAATCATCGATGTTAGGGAATCTACTAGTTTATCCGAAAATTTGAAAATCTCATTAGGCTCATATTCGAAAGATAAATTTTTTTGTGGGTTTGTCTTATCTTCAACAACAATATTTGAAGTTGGATTATTATCTTTTAAATAAACAAGCAAAATCCAATTATCATCAGTTTCCTCATCCAGTTTTATAAAGATTTCAGAAGTTTCGTATCTTCTATCAATTACTCTAAGTAATGACATTTTTTTTGGTAACCATCTTCTGTTAAGCTGAAATATACAAGATGTCATACTTCGATAAAAACTTTCTAATGTATATTCAATTTTTTCTCTTGCTTGGTTAAACTGCCTCTCCTTCTCTAGTAAATCACTTCTGGTATCATGGTCAGAAACTTGAATACCAAGTTGTTCTATCCTTTCTCTAATTTTTTGATCTCTGATAGCTTGATATTTTAATTTAATTTTTTCAATTCGTTCCTCTACCTCTGTATAATTTTTTCTCTCCTGACTAAGAACAAATTTTTCTAGGTTTTTTATTTCAATTTCTTCCCTTTTCCTAAACTGTTCAATTTTTTTCTCTAATTTGATTTTTTCAAAAAATTTTCTTTGTTTTTCTGCTTGCTCTTTTCTTAATTGAGCCTGTTCTTCCCTAATAAACTTTTTAATTTCTATATTTCTCTCCCTTTGTAAGTCTTTTTCAAATTTTAAGTTTTCCCGGGCTTGCTTAAATTCTTCTTCCCTTTGCATTTTTGATTTTTTTAAAGCATCTATTTTTTCTTTTTGAATTTCTTTAATTCTTTTAATTCTCTTCTTCTCTCTTTCTTCCTCAATAACCTGTTTAAATAAATTAATTTTATTAGAGATATTTTGAAAGAAGTTTAAAAGTATTTTATCTATATTGAAATTGATTTTAAATTTTGGTTTAAATTTATCGCTAAAATTAATTAGTTTTCTGATTTTTTCTTTTGTACTTTTTTTTGATTTAATTTTTAATTTTCTTTTCTTAATTTTTTTTTTATACGCCTTTCTAATTTTTCTTGATTTTTTTTTTATTCGGGATCTTTTAGATTTTGTGAAAATCTTTTTATATTTAAGCTTTTTTCTTTTTAGCTTTTTTTTCCTTTTTTTTTTCATTAACAATTTTATTAATAACAGTAACTTAATTATAAATATAGTCTCTAGTGGAAGGAGCTGTGTCTAATTTTTTAGTTAATTGAAATTGATACACAACTTGATCACCGTATTTAAAGGCTGCTTCGCAGGAACTTAAATAAAATTCGAACATTCTATAAAATTTATCGTCAAACATTGATAAAACCTTGTCTTTGTTTCTTGCAAATCTATCTTTCCAGTGTCTCAACGTATGCGCGTAATGCATTTTTAACACTTCCAAGTCAGAAATGATTAATCCTGATTTTTCTATAGGCCCTGCTACCTCACTAAGACTAGGTGTATAACCACCAGGAAAAATATATTTTGTTATCCAAGGATGAGGATTTCTTGGAGGGTTTATTGAGCCAATAGTATGGACTAAAGCAATTCCGTTTTCCTTTAACAAGTTATTAACTTGACTAAAAAATTTATGGTAAAATTTTCGACCTACATGCTCAAACATTCCGACCGAAATAATTCTATCAAATTTTTCATTTTTTAATTCTCTGTAATCTGAGAGTCTAAAATCTACCTGATTGCTTAAATTCAGATTTTTTAGCCTGTTTAAGCTATACTCATATTGATTTTTTGAAAGCGTAATACCTGTGACACGACTTTTCGTTTGTCTCGCTATTTCAGTAGCAAGTGTTCCCCATCCACTTCCTATATCTAAAACTTTTTGATTTGGTTTAATATTTAATTTTTTTATTAGGTGATTGATTTTATTTTGTTGAGCTTCATCCAATGTATCTTTATCAGTTTTAAAGTATGCACAAGAATATTGTTTTAGTTTATCTAGAAATAAAAAATATAGTTCGTCCGAAATATCATAGTGATGGGCAACATTCATTTTAGATTTCTTGATAAAATTAAAATTTGTCAGGTATCTATATGATCCTCTTAGCTTAGTTAATAATTGGCTGAATTTGTTTGTTTCATTTCTACCAATATTTTCAATAGCAATATCTAAAAATGATGACAAATTTCCTTTTTTAAAATATATTTTCCCTTCAGTATAAGCCTCTCCAAAATACAAATCTGGATACAGTAGTAATTTATAATGAAGTTTCTTATCTTCAATTTTTAAAACAATTTTTTCAGCGAATTCTTTTTGTCCAATAACATGTTCATTATCATAGGCGTCGACGAGTATAAAACCTTTTTTTTTAATTAATCTATTTAAAAATTTTGCCAATTGCATTACGCTGCTCTATTTTCTTCTAAGTTAAATTTCAATTTTAATAAATCTTTAACTAGTAAATTCTTTTCCTCCTTGGTGAGATTTATCAAAGGAGGAAGTAAGTTTTGGTAAATCTTGTTCTTGCCAGCCAAATAACTATGTAACGCAGAAATTAGATTGTACTTATCAAAAAGTTTTCTTACTTCGACAAGTTTTTTATTAGAAATTTGCTCTTGTTTTTTTTCATAATCATCAAAAACTTTTCTAGCTAAAAAGTGAGTTACATTCGTTGTAGCGGATATACATCCGTCGCAGCCTTTTTCTAATCCGTCTAAAAGTTTTGCTTCACTACCAGGAAACATTAAAAAATTTTTAATTTTGAGATTTTCAAACAAGTTATATGAGGAATCTTTACACCCAATTATATTCTTCTTAAAGTTATTAACTAATCTTAAAACCATTTCTTTGGAAAATTTATATCCGCTCAGTTTTTCAAAATTATATAGAATTATTTTAATATTTGGATACTTCTTTATAAGCAATGAATAAAATTTATAAACACCTTGATCGGTATTTCCTTTATAATAAGCTGGAGGCATAATTAGATAAGTATTAAAATTATAATTAATTCCATACCCTATTAAATCTAAGGTCTCATTAAGCGAATTACACCCTGTTCCTAAATAAAAATTTTTTCTAAATTTACTTTGTGAAATTTTAGAAATTAACTCTTTTTTTTCTAAATTTGATATCAACTGGCTTTGTCCTGTAGATCCAAAAAAGAAGACGCCGTGCAATCCTTGTTTTATAATACTCTCAGCATGATTAATCGTTGCTTCAACGTTCAACGACAAGTCTTGATTTAACAAACTTAAAGTAGCTGCGTAAACTCCTTTTTTAACCATAATATTACCAAATTTATTATCTAAATGTATTATAATTTTAAAATGAAAGTTCTTGTTGTTCAACAAAGATTTGGTATTGGAGATATGGTTATTTTTACTCCCTATTTGCATGCAATCTCTCAGCATTTCAATGTACCTATTACGCTTTTAGCTAAGAAAAGTTCGAAAGCTGATGAGCTTTATGCCAATGATAATCATATTGATAAAATCATTTTTTTAGATAAGTCAAAAGATGGTATAGGTGGAATTCTTAAATTGTCTTCTGAATTAAAAAAATTTAATTTTAATAAAAGTTTTATTTTTAACGGATCCTTAAGATATAAATTTATAATGAAACTTGCTGGAATTGAGGAAATTAATCAATACCCATTATTTATTTCAAAAGATATTATTTTTGAAACAGCAAAAAATTTTACAGAAAAAATTTTAAATAAAAAAGTTTCTACACAATCAAAATTGATTGTTAATAATAAAGATGTAGATGATGTTAGAGAACGGTACAAAATTGATAAGAATTGTAAGCATGTGATATTAGGTATATCTGCATCGGGAGAAACGAAAAAATGGGATAAAAATCAATATATTAAATTAGCTAAAAAATTATTAGAAGTAAAAAATTGTAAGTTTTATATTGCCGCTGGTCCAGATGATAGGTTAATTGTTGATGAAATGTTTAATTCAAGTATTTCAGATCATTTTTTATCCTTAGCTAATTTATCTATAAAGGAAATTATCCCAATAATAAAAAATGCAGATTTGTATGTAGGCAATGATACAAGTTTCATGCATATTAGTTCTGCTCTTGGGATAAAAAGTTTAGGAATTTTTATGGATTCTCCTGCACATAGTTATAGCTCATATTCTAAAAATATTATACCAATAGTTCCTGAAGGGGAAACAGTCAGTTCAACCACACATGACACCTTAGGTAAAGAAAAAATATCATTTGAAAAAGTTTTTAAATTATCTTTAGCTAATTTATAGTAATTTAAGTAAAATCGGACTTTAAAATTTTATCTTTAGCCTCATTTACAAGTTGACTTAGTCTCTCAGTTTTAACATCTCTGTTAAGATCAGGATGGATTTTTTTTTGCAGTGTTGCTGCAGCTTTTACTACCTCTTCTTTGGTACATCCTTTTTTTAAACCCAGTAATTTATAAGCCTCTTCAATAGAGATGCTTGAGGATCCTTTTGCACCACCAGCTCCGGTTTGAGAGTTTTTCATAAATTGGATCAGCCTCCAAAGTTGGAAAACCTGAAGAGCTGTTAAACCTTTAATTTTTAAACCAGATAATAAGATCAGTAAAAAAGGTAAAGAAAATAAATATTTGCCGCCTATAGCTAATATTGCTGCTAGAAATACCGATATTAAAACGGCCAATCTTTTTAAAAATTGGGCTATTTTTTTAGAACTAGTTTTTGCAAACCAATTCAAAAATAAATATATGATGACAAATATGATTATTCCAAATAAAAATAAATTCATATAAATTTCTATTATGAATA
>MDTD01050537.1_pt1 | contig 15867 bp, 9 predicted proteins | sample 811221 | NCBI WGS metagenome assembly MDTD01 (sample SAMN05326646, study PRJNA326480) | marine metagenome | isolation source: seawater | place: Pacific Ocean: South West | collected 2011
CCTGCCATTAATGATCCATACAACATTCCCTTCGTCGCCACCTCTGCGACCAGCGGGAATACCGATACCATTCTCGACCAGGTCACCCTTGGCTTCGGTTCGCGATTCGAACTTCGGCCCGATCGCAATGGCGTTGTATCCCCTGGCGGTGTCGTTTTTTATGAACATGTCCTGCAGAATTATGGTGAGCGCGCCAACCGCTTCTACCTGGACATTACGCCCGGCAATGCAAACTGGTCATACATCCTTCTTTCCAATACCGCAACTCCCAGTGCACTGCCGCAAGACTCCGGAAACGGTGATCGCTACTACATCGACCTGACAGAGGCCGGTGGTGCCACCGATACCGTCAGCTTTCTGCTCAAGATCTTTGCCCCCACCGATGCCCCAGATGGTTCGCTGGATGTAACCTCCGTGACCGCTACTGCCAGAGACTTTTCCATCTCCGAAATTGATACAGTTGTCGATATCACCTACGTTCAGAATCAGGACCTGACCCTCACCAAGTCTGTCGCCCCAACCGGTAATCAGCCTCCGGGTACTGTACTTACCTTTGCCACACATGCCTTCAACAAGAGTGACGGCCCTCTCAGTGATATCATTATTTATGACCAGATTCCGTCTTACACCACCTACCAGACAAGTTCGCTGAGCGCATCCTTTTCTGCCATCACTGTTACTTTGGAATATTCCAATGATGGAGGTGCTACTTTCGGCACAACTCAAAGCGGGACAATCACCAATGTCCGGGTAAAACTCAACGCCCCCTTGCCTTCTGGACAGTCAGGAACCATTTCATTTCAGGTCAAGATTGACTAACTAAGCAGATGGTAGTCAATCATTTTTTGGTATGTCTCGGGGAAGCGCCTCTCTGTTCAAGCCGTACACAACTTACTCTGATCAATAATGGCATATTATCAATGGTGTCATTATCACCTGTGAGTACGAATGGCACGCACTCCTCGTTTACCGGAATGGTCACCGAGGTCAGGATATCAAGATACTCATAGTCTGAATTCCCAACTGATCTGTATCGCCATGGAGTGACTTTGGAAAGCTGGATGTTATCTACCCGACAGCGCCAGTCAGGCATAAACATGAACCGTCAGTGATACCCGAAATAGTAGCAGAATTATGGTCGGTCTATTTCCGTGAAGATTCAGAATTTATCTCACTTAGGGGAGAATGAATAGCTGAAAAATGGCAGTAAACATGCTTTTTGAGCACAAAAAATGAGACTCAATTCTGCCAACCCGCATTCCTTTTGCATTCCCTGGTATGCATAGATATGCAAACGCATGCAAATGTGGCGCATCACAGCGTTGTCATGTCCTGAACTTGAGGCTTAGATTGAGCTAAAAACCTGAAATGGTGGTGGGAGGAGGATTCGAACCTCCGAAGCTATCGCAGCAGATTTACAGTCTGCCCCCTTTGGCCGCTCGGGAATCCCACCACGGGTTCCGTGTTGTTCAGGAAGCGTGATATAGTACTACGATGCGTCCGCAATGCAAACCCCTTCCCAACAAATTTGGGACATCACAAATCGTGCAGGTCGAACTGGTTGAGTTTGCGGTGCAGAGTTCGCCGACTGATACCAAGTTGTTTGGCTGCTTTGCTGCGATTCCCGTTGCATTCGACCAAGGCCTGGCGGATCAAAGCGATCTCATTTTCAGTCATATCCAGAGTCTGTGGTGCTGGGGTTGACTCACGCTGGCGTGTTTCGGTGGCTTCGGTCCGAATATGCGTCGGCACATCTTTGAGAGTAATGGTTTCTGTGCGGCTGAGGACCACCATGCGCTCTACACAGTTTCGTAATTCGCGCACGTTACCCGGCCAGGAATAAGCTGTAAGCGTGTTGATCGCTTCTGGAGTGATGCCATCTATCTGCCGCCCGTTTTCTGCTGCAAATTCATCAATATAATGCTTCAGCAACAGCGGAATGTCATCAGGACGCTCGCGGAGCGGTGGCATCCGCACATGCAGCACATCCAGACGATAATAAAGATCTTCGCGGAATGTTCCTTCAGCAACCATTTTCTTGAGATCACGATTGGTTGCCGCCACCAGACGCACATCTACTTCAATAGGCGTGTGGCCTCCGACACGCTCAAAGCTCCGCGTTTCCAGAATACGAAGCAACGTCACCTGCACCGAAGGATCAATCTCCCCGATCTCATCCAGAAAAAGAGTTCCTCCGTCGGCCGCTTCAAAGCGCCCGATGCGTCTCTCCGTAGCACCTGTAAACGCCCCTTTTTCATGTCCGAATAGCTCTGCTTCCAGTAAATTGGTCGCCAGTGCTGCACAATGGACTGCAACAAACGGCTTGCCTGCCCGATTACTCAGGTCATGGAGAGCCCGGGCTGCCAGTTCTTTGCCAGTGCCGCTTTCACCCGTGAGCAGTACGGTTGAGCGTGCAGGCGCAATCTGCGTCAGGGTTTCCATCACATCCTGCATCTGCTGTGACTTGCCGATGATATGGGAGGTCGCACTCTTGTCGGCCAGCTGCTTTTTGAGTTCCCGATTCTCTTTCTTCAAATTGCGCGATTCCAGACACCTGTCAAGCAGCAGATCAAGGCTGTCCAGATTGACCGGCTTCGTCAGAAAGTCATAGGCACCTGCCCGCATGGCTTCCACCGCTGTCTCAATCGAGCCATAAGCCGTCAGCATGATGCATGCCGGTGCTTCTGGTTGCACTTTTACCTTGCGGATGAATTCCATGCCATCCAGTCCGGGCATGCGCAGATCGGTCAGGATGACATCAAAACCCCGCTGTTCTAAAAGATCAAGGCCCCGTGACGCGTTATCTGCGACAGTTACTTCGTAGTCCAGCTTAAGGGCTTGGCGGAGCCCTTCGCGGGTATTTCGTTCGTCATCAATGATGAGGATGCGCGGTTTAGACATGGGCAGAGGGACTGGATTCTCAGGTATACATTTGCAGCAGGTGGGACAAATGGTACCAACTTAATGCTCGAATGCGATCTCTCAAGCCATCCTTGAATAAAAAGGAAAAATGGGACAAGCCGTCACAGTCATTCCGTCTGCGGCGGAACTGCTTCCGGTCCGGGAAGCAACCGGGTACGTCGCTCATACCGTGGAAATCTGAGTGTAAACTGAGTGCCGACTCCTTCTTCGCTCTCAATGCTAAGTGTACCACCATGATCCCGGATGATCCGCTCTACAATCACCAGCCCAAGGCCGGTCCCTGTCTTCTTGGTGGTGTAGTAGGGATTAAAAATGTTGCCCAGTTCCTCCGGTGCAATACCCTTACCCGTATCAGCGAATGCCACAATCAGATCCTTTTCATCGTGGCGCACGATAATGTGGAGCTTCCCGCCATCCGGCATCGCCTGGATCGCATTGTTGACGATGTTATAGATTGCTTGTTTGAGCTGATTCGCATCACCGCGCAGAAACGGGCTCTGATCACTCCACTCGCATTCCACCTGAATTGCCCGGTTACTGATTTCCATCTTCAGGATATCCAGTGTCTCTTCCACGATTTTGGGGATCGACAGATCGTGCACTTCCAGCGGGGTGGGGCGCACCGCTTTGAGAAACTGCGAAATAATGGTATCCAGACGGTTAACCTCATCCAGAGCAATTTTTATCAGATCCTCAGCGTCTTCTTTTCCTGCTTCCAGGTTTCCCTTGCGGAAATACCGTTGCAGGAGTTGCAGATGAATCGTCAGGCTGTTCAGCGGATTGCCAATTTCGTGAGCAACTCCAGCAGCCAGCATGGTGATGGCACTCAAGCGTTCTGATTCGATAGCAGACTCCGTTTTCGCGCGCATCTCGGTCACATCCTGTAGAATCAAAGCAACCAGATGAGAGTCATCTTCATCGCCTGAAATAGCCTCATCCCGATACGGCAGCATATAAAACTGAATGTACCGATGCTCAGGGTAGAGGATCTCAATCTCCTGACGGGACGCCCGTTCCCATGTTGATGGGTCCTGTGAAAGCAGGCAATGCCAGTCGATATCCCGCAGATAGCGGTCAAGATGCGGATCTTCTCGTTCGCGGATATCCTTTGGCAATCCCAACAGTGACATCGCTGCATTGTTGACATAGTGGACCTGCAAGTGGCGATCCACGATCAACACCCCTTCATGGATGGTCTGGAAAATCGTCTCCAGCAGACCTTTTTCCCGCATCAGCCGCAGCAGGTAGCCCTGGACGCTGGAAGAGTCGAGTTGGTCGAATCGTTCGATGAGTCGGTCAAGCAAATCGTGACTTTGTCGCATGCCATTAGCTCCGCTATCAGGTAACCGGATCAGTTGCTGAGGATTATGTACGAGCTTCACTCTCAGTTGTCAACCCTTTCTGTCCCGGAGATGTGATCAATGCCAGCCCAAATTCTCTTTACTGGCCGTGATTCTGCTTGCTTGCTGACCTTCAGGTATTTAAGTTACCGGAAATAAACTGTGTATGTCATCACGATTCCGGCGATGATTGTACGCTTCCCTCAATCGACGATCTAACCTGTGGAGGTTTCAGATGAATTGTCGATGTGTATTCTGGTTGCTGTTTCTGATCACCTTATCTGGCATTGCCGGAAATCAGGTCGCGCGTATCAGCCTAAATGAGGATGGTTCTCAGGTGTCAGCTTATTCCGCAAAACCGGTAATCAGCAAAGATGGTACCTGTATTGCCTTCTATTCTTCTGGTACCCAGTTCGGTTTTTCTGACACCAACAGCGCCGCCGAGATTTATCTCTATGACAGTACGTTGGATGAGTTTGATCGGATTTGCGTCTCCACTGCAGGTATTCAGGCAAATAATGCTTGTGAGGATGCCTCCATCAGCAATGATGGTCGCTATGTAACGTTCTATTCCTATGCTAACAATCTCGTCGAAAATGACACCAACAACAAGATTGATGTTTTTGTGCGCGACCGCCAGACCCAGACGACGCAACTGGTCAGCATCAGCCCGAATGGTGAACAGATCGGCAAATCTACCTATGGCTCTTCCCTGTCACAAATCAGCGGGAATGGCCGATATGTCGCGTTTCAGGCGTTTGGGGCTGAGCTTGAGGATGACACCATGTTGCCTTGGCAGGTCTACCGGCGGGATCTGCAAACCCAGACCACCCAGCTCGTCAGTTATGCCGATAACGAGGATCTGCCCAATAGCGAAAGCGGGATCTGTGATATCAGTAATGATGGTCGTTATATCGTCTTCTGGTCAAATTCTACCAACCTCACCAGTGACACCGACGCCAATGGTACCACTGATCTTTTTGTCCGGGATATGGACGAAGGTACCACCACCTGCATTTCCTTAGCTTCAGGTGGGAGCACTGCAAACAGCGCAACCTATGTCGCTGCCATTTCAGGTGATGGTCGTTACATTGCTTTTGAATCGTATGCCTCAAATTTGACTGGCGCTACCGACACGGCTGATACCACTGATATCTTCAGGTACGATCAGCAGACCGATACCATCATATTGATCTCCAAAGATCCCTCAGAGGTCAGCGACGTCGCTCTGGGGCGCGCTACCAATCCTGACATCAGTGATGATGGCAGCTTGGTCTTTTTCACTATTCGTTATGCCGGAGATCTCTCTGCCGCAGACGCTTTTGATGGTGATCAGGTCTATCGGGTGAATGCCGGTACGGGAGCTTACACCCTTGTGTCCGCCCCATATACGGGTTCTGGGATCAGCAATGGCTATGCAGATCGGGTCAGTTGTTCCGCAGATGGTCGATTCGCCGCATTTGCCAGTAGCGCAACAGATCTCGTCGAGAATGATACCAATGGCCATTACGATATCTTTGTTCGGGACTTGCGCGCCAACCAGGTTCCAGTTGCCCAGCCCGACTCCTATTCCACCCCTGTCAACACACTGTTGTCCATTCCCGCAGACGGTATTCTCGCCAACGACAGTGATCCCGATGGTGATACCCTCGATATCGTCATCACCGGTGAACCCGATCATGGTGATCTCACCCTGAATGATGACGGCTCCTTTACCTACATGCCGGACACCGACTTCTTTGGCGAGGATACCTTTTCCTATAAAGTCGAAGATCTCTGGGACGAGTCAACACCCGCCACCGTCACCATCACCGTCCAGCCCAACTGGCCTCTCGTCATCTACAAGGTCAAAACCTCCAGAAAAGGTCTGGCAGGGTCATTCAAAAAAGACGCACTTGCGGGTTATCTCGTTTGCCTGTTGGAAAACGAAGAAGATCTCAGTCCCACATTGCTATGGCTGACTGGTACCGAAAGTGGAGAAGCCGTTGATGTCGTCATGGATGTCAGTGACATGGTGGCGGCAACCATGGAGGATGAAAAAGGCAAGATGTATCAATTCATCATTACCATTGGTGAGAAAGAGAGCTGTCTTCTCTATGGGAAGGTTAAAAACACTGCCTATACCTCAGCGAAAGACCTCACTTCCCTCGCATCATCCCTTAAAGGGATGAATCTCCATAATGAAGCCGATTCCGCAGCAATCGGAAAATCCAGCTTACGTTTTGATAAGAAAGTAACATTCGCTGCTAATGATGCCGGTTACTCGGCTCAGGAAGCCATTGACAACCTTCGTGGCGAGTAAAGAGAAAAGAAAGATGATGAATATGAAACGGTTATGTCTTCTCATATTTTTGGTGGTGACTTCCTTGGCGCGCGCCGACATTGTGATCTGCAAAGCCTCCATCAAGGTAAAAGGCATGGAACAGGGCGATTCCTATTCGGAGAAGCTCAAAGGGTATGTCGTTATTGATACCGACACCATTAATGCCGCGACCGCCAAGGTGACTTTGATTCTCTATTATGGCAAACCCGGAGATATTGACTGGTACGAGATCATGGACTTAGGTGAAGAACTGCCTGTCAGTACCCTCAAAATCATCAATGATGCCAAAGGCAAACCCCAACTGGTATACAGTGGCTATGGCGATAGCGACGGCGAAGCTTTCCGTGTTCTGATGACGGGTAAAGTGACTTCCGGCTTAGCCATTGCTCCCGATCCCGACCATCCAGAGAGCGACCTGGAAGTGGACATCGCCAAGTCCATGAAAGGCACTATGCAGAATTGCGAACTCTCGGGCGAAATACTTACCACCGCCGAAGAGGGGACTATCACCTTCAAGTACGATAAAAAACTGACAGCTCTGGCCAATCCCACCCATACCGCTGCCGACTACGACACTGCTGTTGAACGCATCTTGACCGAAGTCCTTGGACTTTCTGGATAAAAATACTCAGCCTGTCAGTCTGAGCAGATAACCAATTGATGACCCCCCGAGGACCAGCCACACGCTGCTGGTCTTCGGGAACTTCCATACCATCACCCCCGCCATGGCAAACACCACCAGGTCTCGCCAGTCAGCCATCAGATCTCTGCCGAAAGTAAGTGCTACCGCGATCATGATCCCCACGGCACCAGTGTTTACCCCATCCAGAAAACCCCGTAGCGCGATGGACTTGCGCATTACCGGGATCAACGGATTCAGCATCGCCACAAACACAAAAGACGGCAGGAATATCCCCAATGTCGCGGCTGCTGCCCCCGAAAGTCCACCCACCTGATAGCCAACAAACGTTGCCGTCGAAAGCACCGGGCCGGGCGTAAACTGACCCATTGCCACTGCATCCAGCAGTTCCTGAGCAGTCAGCCAGCCCAGGCGATGGATCAGCTCATCTTCCAGATAAGCAATCAGCACGTAGCCACTGCCGAACAGAATACTCCCGATTTTCAGAAAGCTCAGAAAAATCCCGCCTGTTGTGATCGTCTTCATGCCCACGGCACCAGCACTAGTAGCCCCGGCCATCATGAACAGAACCGGCGATTTTGGCGTCTCCATCCCTCTCGATTTCCCTGTCGCGATCAGCAGGCAAGCCAGTCCCGCTGTCAGTAACGCCACAATCTCGCTGATGTCCAGCAGTGCCGCTGCTACTACCAGTACCCCCACGACCTGCAATGTGCGGGTCTTCAGCGCCTTATTTCCCAGCTTTAGAATCGCCCCAATGATAATCACCAGCACCGCCGGGCGAATACCGGCAAAGAAAGGAGCAATGGCCGGGATCTCACCAAAGCGCACATAAACCCAGGCCAGCAGCAACGTCAACGAGCATGCCGGCAGCAGAAAAGCCGCTCCTGCTGCCAGAAGTCCAGGCCATCCAGCTCGTTCCTTCCCGCAATGCAGGGCCATCTCCGTCGAATTCGGACCTGGGATCAGACTCGTTGCCCCTACCAGATCCAGAAAATGCTCCCGCGTCATCCATTTGCGTCGGGTGACGACCTCATCCTCCATCATCGCAATATGCGCCGCCGGTCCCCCAAAAGCCGTCAGCCCCAGGCGGAAAAACAGTGTCGTAACTTCAAGCAGTGGTGAAGCCATTTCGTCTAGATCAAAAGAGTGAGTAAGTAAGGGAAATGCCTCGTACTTTTACTGCCAAAACCACCAGTGCGCCTGCATCTTCATCGAAAATTTATCTGTTATCCTCAGGCTCTCGGATGGGCCTTGCGGTAGACATCAAGCAACCGTTCTGGAGTCACATGGGTATAGATCTGCGTCGTGGAAAGATTCGCATGGCCCAGCATCTCCTGCACCATTTTAAGTTCCGCACCGGCAGACAGCAGATGAGTCGCAAAAGAATGCCGCAACGCATGAGGCGTCAATTCTGGTGGCAGCCCCGCAACCACCAGATACTGCTTGAAGAAACGCTGCACGCTCCGCGGCGTCAGTCGGTTCCCTTCCTGGTTCACAAACACCGCACCACCATCCCGACGTCGCCCCAATCCCAGTTTTTCCCGTTCGCGCAGATATGTCTGAATTGCCCGGACCGCAGGAGGCCCGATCATGCAGAGCCGCTCCTTCTTCCCTTTGCCGAGTATGCGCATCACCCTTGAATAAAGATCCAGTTCATCCAGGTCCAGTCCAATCACCTCACTGATACGCAATCCACCGCTGTAGATCACCTCCAGAATAGCCGTATCCCGCAGCCCTGCAAATACTGTATGCCCCGTATTCTTTGCCCCCGAAGTTTTGACCTGCTGCCAGTATTGCACCGGTGCCTCCAGTAACGCACTCACCGCCTCGACAGTCATGAATTTCGGCAACTCACGCGAACGCTTGCTCGCATCGACTGCCGTAAAAGGATTGCTTTCAAGCTTACCTTCCCTGATCAGCCAGCGACAGAAAGAGCGCATGGCCGAGACTTTTCGCAGGATCGAGGTCCGGGCTAGTTGCATGTCGTTCAACGCATAAACCAGCGAACGCGCATTCACCACGCTGAAGGTTTCCGTATTCACCGACGGCACGCCATTGCCATCACCGATAATCGTCAGAAATTGCTGAATATCCCGCCGATAGCCATCCAGCGTATGGTCAGACGCATCCCGTTCGGCTCGCAGATACTTCAGAAAGCCATTGACGCAGCGGGACATCTCAGAAGGTGTTTGTCGGGTATCGATCTCCATGCCTCCAATGTGCATGGCCGAAACACCCTGCGCAAGCTTTCAGAGTTGCCGTTTACAAAAGTCAGGAACGCAGCAACAGACCTTCTCTGCCTTCAATCTTCGGCGTCAGCGATTGCCGCTTGTTCCGCCAGAAACGTCTCAGGAGATTCAAAGCTGATAGCCCCCAGCTTGCCGTGCTGATAATCATGGACAATGCGTCGCGCCGTTTGGATCACATCCACCTCACCCCCCGGGCTCAACACCCCCAGGCGAGTGCCGATTTGCTGTAGCATATCACTAACCGTCTCCGGATAATCCACCAGATCATAAGCCCCCAGCAAGTCCAGACGTTCCTGCTGCTTCACCTGAAAAAGCAGATATTCGCACAACAGATCATCCGGCACAATCTTATCCTTCAGCAGCGCACAAAGCCCCAGTTTAAGCCCCGCTTCAGGCGACTGAATATTAGGATACATGATGCCCGGCGTATCCAGCAGCTCAATATCCTTACCGATCAGCACCCACTGTTGCGAGCGGGTCACTCCCGGTTTTGCCCCGGTCTGAGCCCGACGACCGCCCGCCAGCGTATTGATCAGGGTCGACTTCCCCACGTTCGGTGTGCCTACCACCATCGCCCGCATCGCCCGTTTATACTTCAACCGCCCAAAACGACTCCGCGGATCTTGCCGCGCCACTTCCAGCATGATACCCGCCAGCTGTTTAAAGGACTGCTTCTGCTGATGATGAATCGCATAGCAGGGCTGATTTTGTTCCGCAAACCACTTTTTCCAGGCCTTCGTCTGTTCGCGCGAAGCCAGATCCGTTTTACCCAGGATCGTCAATCGCGCCTTATGAGCCACCATATCCTGCACCTGAAAATTTCGTGTGGTACCGGGGGCGCGAGCATCCACCAGTTCCAGAATCAGGTCTACCGCCTGCAGTTTCTCTTTCAGCTGGCGTTCGGCCTTAAGCATGTGGCCGGGATACCAGCTGACTTTATGTACTTTCGAAAAATCCATGGTGATGATATCCGATATCGGGGAATAATGGCAGGAATAGAATTATGAAATTCATAAAAGATCGGGATATTGGCATCAAGTCGCGTTAGATTAGGCACTGTCACCGGAAAACGCCATCAACGTAACCGGAACCTTCCTCCATCCCTGCGAACACCGAGACCAGCGAACCCTAAGCCTTATGGACGTTCGATTCAAGTGCCATCATTGTGGCGTCTCCATTGAGACCGAAGAAGAGTTCAGCGGTACAACTGCGCCGTGTCCGGGTTGCGAAGCCGAACTCGAGATCCCCGAGCCCGGTCTTCAGCCTGGGGCCATTGTCGGCACCTTCCAGGTCGAATCCATGTTGGGAGCAGGAGCCATGGGTCAGGTTTTCAAGGCCACCCAGATGAGTATGGACCGTCCTGTCGCCCTTAAGGTCCTCATCCCCGAGCTTGTCAAAAACGAAGCCTTCATCAACCGTTTCCACCAGGAAGTACGTCTCCTCGCCAGGATGGATCATCCAAACATTGTCCGTGCCTACGAGGCCGGGCAGGATGGCGACTATCATTTTCTCGCCATCACCTTTGTCAACGGACGTTCACTCGATTCCGTCATCAAAGAAGATGGTTGTCTCGACGAAGCCAGGACCCTTGAAGTCCTGCTCAACATGGCCCGCGCCCTCGACTACGCCTGGAAAAACGGCCAGATCCTCCACCGCGATATTAAACCGGCCAACATCATGATCAGTGCCGAAGGCGAGATCCTCCTCATGGACCTGGGCATCAGCAAAAGCGCCAGCCAGAAGAGCAACATGACCCAGGTTGGCCAGGTTATTGGCACCCCCTGGTACATGAGCCCCGAACAGGCCATGGGTCAGAAAGACCTCGATTTCCGCAGCGATATGTATTCCCTCGGCTCCACTGCCTATCAACTCCTCACCAGCGAAGTCGCCTTTTCTGGATCAAGCAGCATGGAAGTCCTCTCCAAAGTTGTCCTCAATGATCCCCCCGATGTTCGCGAAAAAAAGCCCGAAGTCTCCGAGGAATGCTCACTCCTCCTTCAGAAAATGATGTCCCGCGATCGCGAAGACAGATATGCCAGTTGGGAAGACGTCGTCGGAGCCATACTCGATGTCCTCACCGCCACCGAAACCGTCATTGATGGCACCAAAGAACTTACCTTCAGTGGCGACCGCGAGACCACCCCAAAAAGCACCACTGACAAGCCCAAGTGGCTCTATCCCGTTATCGGCGGTGTTGCCGGGCTTCTTCTCCTCATGCTCATCATTATCCTCCCCATGGTCCTGTCAGGAGAAAAAGACCCCCCGAATTCCAATCCGGGACTGGCGACCGTTATCCCTCTGGACCCCGAAGCCCTCGCCAAGCGGGAAGCCGAAGCCAAGCAACAATACGACGAAGCCATGCGCTTTGCCCGTGAAAACATTACCCGCAAGGCTGACGTCCTCCGCTCCTTCCAGAGCATCCTCCCCATTGTCGAAGGCACCGAATACGAAGCCGAAACCCAGCTCCACATCCGTTCCCTCCAGCAGGAGCTCGGATTTGGCAGCAATGCCACCAGCCAGGGGGCCACTTCCACCGCTGCCAAAAGCTACGAAGAAACCTTGGCAGACGTGGCCGAAACCATCTTCAAAGACGGCCTGAAACCCGCCCAGACCAAAGTCAACCACGCCCTCACTACCTCAGGCAGCAGCAACGACAAACTCCGCGAGCTCTCCGCCCAGCTTCAGGATATCGACAGCATCCAGGCCGACCTCCGCAACTTCTATCGCGACAAACTCGGCACCCGTCATGCCATCCGGCTTCTCAGTGGCGGCACCGTCACCCTCACCATCCAGCGCGTCGATGACGATGTCGTCATTGGGGAAGACGACAAAAAGATCAGCTACAATCAGATCGACCTTGCCGAGCTCAAGGCCGCCCTCGCCGCCTCAAACCCCAACAACCTCGACCAGCGTCTCGCCATGCTCGCTATGAAGCGCAAAAACCTTCGCCAGGCCGTCACCCTCTTCAAAACCGCAGACACCGACCTTTCCCGTGCCATCCTCAGCTACCTCGAAAGCCGCCATGAGCAGGAAAAGAAAGAACGTGAAGACCGTGCCGAAGCCGACTGGGAAAAAATCCTCACCATGCTCAACCTTCCCCCCGCCCTCAAAGACCCCAGAGAGCAGCTCGTCGTCGTCGGACGCATGCCCTACACCAGCAGCCATATCAAAACCATCTCCTCCGCCTTCCGCGCCTACAACGAGCGCAATCCCGGCAGCCGCTACCTTCCCGTCGCCAAAGAATTTTGGGCCGCCATTTCACGCAACAAAGGCTATTCCCTGCCAGATATTGAAAAATCCATTGACCTCCTGCTGGAGGCCAACAAAGCCACCCCCCTTCGCTACAGAGTAAAGCTGCTTCCCGGCCCCTCCGATATCGAACTGGAATGTGCCGATATCCCCTCCCTGCGCGACCTTTCCGCTCTCCAGGGCGTTCCCATTACCCGCCTCACCCTGCAGGATGTACCCGCCACCGATCTCACCCCATTACGTGCCGCCCCCCTCCAGTTCCTATCCCTCAAAAACACCGGCGTCAACGACCTTAGTCCCATCGGTCACCTCCCCCTCCGCGTCCTTGAACTCCACGACGACGCCGAAATCGACCTCACCCCCCTCATCAACACCCCGACCCTCGAAAAGCTCAAAGTCTCCAAAAAAGCCCAAGGCCTCGACCCCCTCCAGGCCGCCCTCCCCAATCTAAAAATCCACACCTTCTAACTCTCCCACGAGACTAGACAGCACTCTCGTTTTTTAATGTTGGAAATACGCGTCAACCTGCAGCGCTACAAACATTTTCATAGGTAGGGTAGGTGGTGTCGGTTGATGGATGCTCACTTTGGCCGCTCAAATTTCGCTTGGGCCTGTTTGATAAACGCCTCCTGATCACCTTTAGGCAAGGTCTTCGCTAGTCGCTTAATAATTCTGTCCATACTCATTTGATTCTCAAGCATTGAAGGCAAATCCATGCGCCTGCATTGTTCCAGATAGTGGTTGATAAGTGCTGGACGTTTCTGAAGCGGGGCCTTCTCCACCCAATAATTGAGCCCTTCTCCTACCAGAATAACTCCTTGGTGATCTGTATTTTGGCGGTTGTGATTTTTATAAATAGGAGGAAACATTTCTGGGCATTCTGACCTTAAGTAAAGCACACCAAGTTGGCTTAAAAGGCGCTGCCTTATGCTACCAGATATTCTTCCTTCATCAATGTTAAGTAATTCGATTAAATGATCGCAATAAAAATTGATGGGTTGTTTCATCTCAACAGATCCATCTTCAGATATATATGATAGTTTCTCGTAATATGTGAGAATTCAGAGACTTTGTTCGACATATCGCTCGATATCATATTGATGTGCTATAGTTCTGATTCTCATGATTTTCTTTTCATTTAGAAAAGCATGCCAAGGTTTTGCATTTCCTAAACTGAGCTCCAGAACTAGATAGCGAGTATAGCACTCCGCTCGATTAAACTCCTTAAAGTACTTGTGATCAGTAACATCAACCATAGATCCCCAAGATATTAGGAATTCATGATTTTTTTGTCCATAGGTCGTTTCAGAAAGATAATAGACTGCCTGGTCATAAAGATCTTTATCATCAAAATTTGTATTGTTAAATTGCTCGTGCATATCCTTGACAAAAAGATGTTTCTCATTTTTCACTGTCATATACTGACTGAACATCAGTCCAACCACAATTCGTACTTGAGGGTTATCTATCTTAGTTAAAATTTCTTTTATTCTATATACTTTTTTACCATGTAGTTTCGGCAATTGATAGTGATAGATACTAATATCCATGTCTTTTACATGTAAGACTAAGCTGGAAATAAGCCATTTTTCCCATATTGGATCAATTAGTATCGCATGTACCTGCATGCTGTTTGTGCTATCTTTATAGAAGTTTAAATATTTATTTAACTTATCTTCTTGTCCTGTTTTTAAGAAAAATGCCACAAAGTCTATGTCAGCCTTATTAAAGAAATCAATTGGCGGAGAGCAGAGAGCATGTAAGAGTTGATCACCATATTCATTGACAGCTTTTTGTAGTTCATTGTTTTTGTTTATTTCCAATTTTATCAAGGTGCGAGTCCATTGTATTTCAAGTGATCGATACATCTGATAGACTGAAAGGGATAGTGAGGTTTTATTGCGAGCCTTAATAAGTGGAAGATAAGCAGGAAGGTCATTTCCGAAAAATTTGTAATACATAGGTAACAAAGCTGTACAATTGAGGAAGCGCCAATCTACAGGAAGGTGATCTCCAATGAATGAAGAGGTTAGTTCTTCAATTTCTTTACGATCACCATTTAGTGATAATGCCGCAGCCAAAAGCCAGCTTTTTATATACGGTGTAGAATTGTTTTTTTGGGTATTCAACCAATCATTTAATTTGATTTTTTCTAGTCTTGATAGATTTCTAAATCGCCAAAAGGAAATATCTGCAGAAACAGGTATTCCATTTAGAAGATTATCTATCTTTAAAATTGATTCTTTATAAACCTCGAATGTCATGGGTCTTTCGCCCCATGTATCAGCGATGTGAATCCATGCCTTTCCAGCTATACGCTCAGAAAACTTAAGACTTCGAGGCGTAAACAAAAGGTTTGCTCTGGTAATAATGACAAGGTCATTTAAACCTGAACTCGCGTTTGCGATCTCTTGTGCCATTGAAATCTCAGCCCATTTACTTTTCTCATGAGAACGTTGGGCGACATGCATCATGTGGTGAATAAGTGCAGTGCATGAATTTTCATCATTTGGCAGTAGTTCTTTTAGTAAATCACGCCCGTCATATCCCATTTTATCATACAAATCTGGATGTGACTTTATGAAATCAGAAACTCTTATGTCAATTAAAGTGTCTTGTTTCTTTTCATTATTTTTTATTGTATTAATTTCCGCAACTATATCCTTATATAAATCAGGATAGTTCTTTGTTTTTATATCCTTTATATCTCCAATAGTTTTATCATTAGTATGGGTTTTTGGTTCGTGCCTTGGTTGATGGTTATTAATTGTAAATGTATTGGTTTTTATTAGTAAGAAAGAAAGTAATCCTAATATAAGGTATAATATATAAATAGTCTTGTGTTCTTTATTTGATGTTGCCTTGGTGAGTTGCGGTTTTATTACCTCTGCTGCGATATTTTGCATCGAAGGGCGATCAACGGCCTTTTTCCTGAGGCACTGATTGAGCAGTAAAGTGATACGATTGGATATGTCAGGAACGTACTTGGATATGGGTTCAGCAGGCACCTCTCTGATCACGACTTCTGCTTCACGTAGCGGCAGGCCGGAGATCGCGTATGGGAGCCTTCCTGCAAGGCACTCGTAGAACGTCACCCCAAAGGCATACACATCATTTGAGAACGGTGCATCTGGAGAAAGCGGC
>MDTD01070712.1_pt1 | contig 15867 bp, 11 predicted proteins | sample 811221 | NCBI WGS metagenome assembly MDTD01 (sample SAMN05326646, study PRJNA326480) | marine metagenome | isolation source: seawater | place: Pacific Ocean: South West | collected 2011
CTGCGGCTGCGGTTCGACGTCACCGACACCGGCATCGGCATCCCGGAAGCCGCGCTGCCCACATTGTTCGACCGCTTCACCCAGGCCGATGCCTCGACCACCCGGCGCTATGGCGGATCCGGGCTGGGGCTGGCGATCGTCCAGGCGCTGGTCGACCGCATGGACGGCCGGGTGGAGGTCACGAGCCGGCCGGGCGCGGGCAGCCGCTTCCGGGTGACCGTTGCCCTGCAGCCGGCAGCAGCGCCCCCGCGGGCAGAGCAGCCGGCCAGGGAGGCGACCCGGCCGGCGCGGCAGGCAGCGGAGACGGCGCGGCTGGAGCCCGCCGCCCCCGTAGCAGCCGCCGTTCCGCCCCGCGCGCCGGCCGCGATGCCAGCCGCTGCCGCCGCGGCCCGGCCCGGCCGCATCCTGCTGGTGGAGGACAGCGAGGCGAACCAGCATCTTTTCGCCACCGGCCTGCAGCGGGCCGGCCACGAGGTGCAGATCGCCGGGAACGGCAGGGCCGCCCTGGACGCCTTGCAGCGCGAACCGTTCGACCTGGTGCTGATGGATGGCGAGATGCCGGTCATGGGCGGCCGCGACGCAACCCGGGCGATCCGCAGCTCCGGGGCGCCCTATGCCGGCATCCCGATCATCGCGCTGACGGCGAATGCGCTGGCGCAGGATGCGGCCGCCTTCCATGCGGCCGGCATGGACGATTTCCTCGCCAAGCCGGTCAGCCTGCGCCAGCTGCAGGAAAAGGTCGCGGAATGGCTGCAACGTCGCAGGGACTGATCCGGACATTCCGGCTCTGCTAGACTGCGCCCCCATTGCCAAAGCCCGGATCGCGACCTTGTCCGACCGCCAATCCACCCTGCCGCGCCGCACCGCCGCCGCCCTGCGCGCCTTCCTCTGGCCCGCGCCGCGCGGGGGCGACCTGCTGCGTGCCGCGCGGGAACGCCTGCTGATCCTGTTCGCCCTGATCGCCGGCATCGGCGGCACAACGACCGCCCTGTCCTCCCTCCATCTCTTTCCGCAGCAGCCGCTGATCAGTGCCGGCGGCCTGGCCGGCGCACTGCTGCTGTTCGCGGTGCCGGTCTGCTTCCATCTGGGGCTGGGCTTCCGGCGCTGTGCCTGGCTCCTGATCCTGCTCTATGTGGCGCCGATCCTCGTCACGATCCTGCCGACCGGCGGGCTGCTGGCCGGGTCCGCTCTCTACCTTCTGGCGGCGCCGGTGATCACCGGCATGCTGCTGGGCCTCCGTCCCGCCCTCGGGGTGGGGGCCGTGGTGTTCCTCGCCGTCCTGGGCCTCTATCTCTGGCGCGACCGCACCGGCCTTCCCGTCCACGGGATGGACCCGGACGCGATGGCCTATTCGATCGGCTATGCGCTGGCGATCCTGGTGCTGGGCCTCACCGTGGCGGTCGGCGCCTTCCACGGGGTGGTGGAGGCGACGAACCGGGCGTTGAAGCGGGCCCGCGACGAGGCGGAGGCCGCGAACGAGGCCAAGACGCAGTTCCTGGCGAACATGAGCCACGAACTGCGCACGCCGCTCAACGGCATCCTCGGCTTCGCCGACCTGCTGTCGGCCATGAACCTGCCGCCGGAGGCGGCAAGCTATCTCCGGCATATCCGCACGGCGGGCGGCGACCTGCTGCTGCTGGTCAACGACGTGCTCGATTTCACCCGTGCCTCGCACGGCGCGATGACCCTGGAGGCGGTGGCCTTCGACCCGCGCGACCTGCTGGAGGAACTGCGCGGCCGGATCGGCTTCCGTGCCGAGCAGAAGGGGATCGCGCTGGACATCGCGGTCGCGCCGGAGGTGCCCCGGGCCCTGCGCGGCGACCCGCTGCGCCTGCGCCAGGTGATCGGCAACCTCCTCGACAACGCGGTCAAGTTCACCGAGGCGGGGCGGGTCGACCTCGCCGTCGAGGCAACGAAGACGGCCGACGGCACCCACCGCCTGTCCTTCACCGTCAGCGATACCGGGCCGGGCATCCCGGCGGAGGCCCTTGCCAGGATCTTCGAGCGCTTCACCCAGGCCGACAGCTCGACCACCCGCCGCTATGGCGGATCGGGACTGGGGCTGGCCATCGTGCATGCCCTGGTGGAGCTGATGGGCGGCACCGTCACGGTAGATTCCGCGCCCGGCCGGGGCAGCCGCTTCACGGTGCTGCTGACCCTGCCGGAAGCACAGGGCCTGCCCGCGGCCGCTGCGCCGCAGGCCCTGCGGCGGCGGGCGGAGCATCCGGGCCGGATCCTGCTGGTGGAGGACAGCGAGACCAACCAGGAGCTGTTCCGCGCGGTGCTGGCAGGCGCCGGCCATGTGGTGGAGATCGCGCCGAACGGCCGCGCGGCGCTGGACGCGCTGGACAGCCGGCCCTTCGACCTGGTGCTGATGGACGGGCAGATGCCGGTGATGGGCGGCCATGACGCCACCCGCGCGATCCGCGGCTCGGGCCGCGACTATGCCAGCCTGCCGATCATCGCGATCACCGCCGACGCCCTGTCGGTGGAGAATGGCGGCTACCGCAAGGCCGGCATGAACGACCAGCTGGCGAAGCCGGTGGAACCGCAGCGCATGCTGGCGAAGGTCGACCTGTGGATGGGCCGCCGGGTGCCGGCGACGATCCCCTCCGGGTCCGAGGAAGACTCGCCGCCAGGCTGACCGGATGCCCCGTCAGAGGCTGTCCCGCACCAGCGCCGCGCCGGCGGCCAGCGCCCGCAGCTTGCCCTCCGCGACATGGCGCGGCAGCGGGGCCATGCCGCAATTGCTGCACGGCAGCAGCCGTTCCGCATCGACATGCTTCAGCGCCGCCCGGATGGTGCCGGCGACCTCCTCGGCGCTCTCGATGTCCTGGCCGGCGACGTCCACCGCGCCCACCATCACCTGCTTGTCCTTCAGCAGGCCCAGCAGCTCCAGCGGCACATGGCTGCGCGCGCATTCCAGGGAGACCTGGTCGATGCGGCTGGCGTTCAGCGCGGGGAAGATCGCCTCGTACTGCCGCCATTCGCCGCCCAGGGTCTGCTTCCATTTGATGTTCGCCTCGATGCCGTAGCCGTAGCAGATATGCACCGCGGTCTTGCAGGTCAGCCCCTCGGTCGCGGCGTGCAGGGCGGCCACGCCCCACTCGGCGACCTCGTCCATGAAGACGTTGAAGGCGGGTTCGTCGAACTGGATCACGTCGACGCCGGCGGCCTCCAGCTCGCGCGCCTCCTCGTTCAGCACCGCCGCGAAGGCCATCGCCATGTCGGCGCGGCGGCCGTAATGGCCGTCGGCGATGGTGTCGCAGATCGTCATCGGCCCCGGCAGGGTCCATTTCACGGCATGCTTCGTATGGCCGCGCACGAATGCGGCTTCCGGCCCGTGCACCGGGCCGGTGCGGCGCACCGGCTCGGTCACCGTCGGCACCTCGACGGTGTAGCGGTTGTTGCGGATCCCCATCGGCGTCTTCAGGTTCCAGTCGATGCCGGCGATCCGCTCCAGGAAGCCGTGCACGAAATGGGTGCGGAACTGCTCGCCATCGCCGACGATGTCGATGCCGGCATCCTCCTGCTCCTTCAGCCAGACCAGGGCGGCGTCGCGCTTGCCCTGCTCCAGGTCGGCACCCGCCAGGCGCCAGGGCGCCCAGAGCTTCTCCGGCTCCGCCAGCCAGGCCGGCTTCGGCAGGCTGCCGGCGATCGCGGTCTCAAGCATGCGAGGATCCTCCCTTCCCAGGCCGCTCTTCCGGCGGCCCGGGCAGGATAGCACGTCGCCGCTCAGCTCTCGCCCGGGGTCAGTGCTCGCCAGCATCAGCCCTCGTCCGGAATCAGCCCTCACCCAGGGCGTCGAACGCCTTCTCGATGCGGGCGAAGCGGCGCTGCACCGGGGTGCGGCTTTCCGGATGGCTGAGGATGTAGAGCTGGTCGGTGCCCACGGCCGCGGCCACCCGCTCGCCCATATCCTCCACCTTCAGCACCCGGCCGGCGAGGTCCTGGTTGCCCTCGCCCTGGTCCAGCACCGGCGGCGAGGCGTCCGGCCCGCCCAGGTCCTGGGGCCGGTTGCGCTGCGATTTCTCGATATTGGTGGCGATGCGCATCGGGCAGAAGACGGAGACGCCGAGCTTGGTGCCGCGCAGCTCCTTCTGCAGCACCTCCGCCATCGCCACAACGCCGTACTTGGCCACGCAATAGGGGCCCAGACCCTTGTTCGGCGCCAGCCCGGCGAAGGAGGCGGTGTAGAGCATGTGCCCGTCCTCGTCCTGGTCCAGCATGCGCTGCAGGAACAGCTCGGTGCCGTAGATCGGCCCCCAGAGGTCGACGTCGATGACCCATTTCCAGTCGGAATGCTTCATTTCCGCGATCGGCCCGCCGACCGCGACCCCGGCATTGTTGAACACCACATGGACACTGCCGAAATCGCCGAACGCCATGTCGGCCAGCGCCGCCACCTCGTCGCGCTTCGACACGTCGCAGCGCTGCACGGCGACCTTCACGCCGGTGCGCTCCAGTTCCCCCTTGGCCGTCTCCAGCGCGCCCTGCTCGATATCGGCGATCACCAGGTTCATGCCGCGCTTGCCCAAAGCCGCAGCGGTGGCGAAGCCGATGCCGCTGGCGCCGCCGGTGATGACGGCGGTCTTGCCCTTGAAATCCATTGTTCCTCCTCCCGGGGATCGTTTTTCCGGCGGGGTCAGCCGTAGCGCACCCCCTCCAATGTCTGTTGCGCCATCTGCAGCAGCGGCGGGATGCGGCTGTTCATGTCGCGGAAGCGCTCGTCCTTCGTCTGGCCGCGCGCATAGCGGATGTAGATCTGCTGCACGACGGTGGCGGTCTTCCACATCGCGAAAGCCTCGTACCAGTGCAGACGCGACAGGTCGAAGCCGCCCATCCGGTCGGCATATTCCGCCGCGATCTCCTGGCGGCTGGGATAGGCGCCGCCCACCGGCGGCGGCATCACCATGCGCTGTGCCGGATCGCCCGGCTCGTTCCAGTAGCCCAGCAGGGTGCCCAGGTCGGCCAGCGGGTCGCCGCGGGTGGTCATGTCCCAGTCGAAGATCGAGGTGACAGTGTCCGGGTCGTCGGCCTGGAACTGGCAGTTGTCGATCTTCAGGTCGTTATGCACCAGGCTGACCCGCTGCAGCGGCGGGATCTCCGCCGCCAGCCGGTCGTGCAGCTCGTAGAACAGGGGGATGTCGGCATCCTTGGCATCCTCCCAGCGCTGCTTCCAGCCCGACAGCTGGCGCTCCATGAAGCCTTCCGGCCGGCCCAGGCTGCCCAGGTCCACCGCCTCCGGATCGACCAGGTGCAGGTCGGCCATCGCCCGCACGACGGCCAGGCTGATCCGCCGCTCCAGGTCGGGGAAGCCGGTCATCTCCGGCGGGAAGGCGTCGCGCACCACCACGCCGGTGCGCCGCTCCATGACGAAGAAGTCGGCGCCGATCACCGCCGGGTCGTCGCAGAACAGGAAGGCCCGCGGCGCGGTCGCCAGCGCCCGGTGCAGGCGCGACAGCACGCGGTGCTCGCGCTTCATGTCGTGCGCGCCCTTGCCCACCGGTCCCAGCGGCGGCCGCCGCAAGACCATCTGCCGGTCCTCCCCGCCATCCCGGGGAAAGACCAGCAGGTAGGTCAGGTTGGCGGAACCGCCGCGGAACTGGCGCACCTGCATCGGCGCGGGCGGCAGGTCGGGCACCTCCGCCCGCAAGAGCGCCTCCACCTTCGGCCAGTCCATCTGTTCGTCGGCGCGGACCTCGCCCAGATCCTCCAGGCGGTCGCGGTCCGCGGCCCCGCTCCCGGATGCGCCCATCAGACCGCCTCGCCGATCTCGAACTCCGCCTCCACCGGGTCGATCAGGCCGCCGAAGCGCTCCACCGCCTGCCGGCGCTGGTTGATCAGGTGATAGGCGGGGAACATCTCGTTCGTGGGCTGGTAGTCGCGCAGCACCTGGCGGGCGACGGTGATCTTGTGGACCTCGGTCGGGCCGTCGGCCAGCGCCATGTGGAAGCTTTCCAGCACCTGGTCGCCGAACGGCATTTCGGACGACAGGCCCAGCGAGCCGTGCAGCTGCAATGCGCGGGAGGCGACGTCGCGCAGCACCTTGGACATCGTCACCTTCACCGCGGCGATGTCCTTCCGTACCTTGCGGTAGTCCTTGTACTTGTCGATCCGCCAGGCCGAGCGCAGCACCAGCAGGCGGAACTGCTCCATCTCGATCCAGCTGTCGGCGATCTTCTCCTGCGTCATCTGCATGTCGGCGAGCCGCTGGCCCTGGCTCTCGCGGCTCAGCGCGCGCTCGCACATCATGTCGAAGGCCTTGCGCACCTGGCCCATGGTGCGCATCGCGTGGTGGATGCGGCCGCCGCCCAGCCGGGTCTGCGCCACCACGAAGCCGTCGCCGCGCCCGCCCAGCATATGGTCCTCGGGCACACGCACATTCTCGTAGCGCATATAGGCGTGGCTGGAGACCCGCTCCGAGCCGATGCCGGTGTTGCGGATGATGTTCACGCCCGGCGTTTCCGCCGGCACGATGAACATCGACTGCCGGCGGTAGGGGTCCGGATGGTCAGGGTCCGTCACCGCCATCACGATGAAGAAGGAGGCGAAGCGGGCGTTGGAGGAGAACCACTTCTCGCCGTTGATCACCCATTCGCCGCCCTGCTTCTCCGCCCGGGTGGTGAAGACCTTCGGGTCGGCGCCGCCCTGCGGCTCCGTCATCGAGAAGCAGGAGACGATCTCGTTGTTCAGCAGCGGGAAGAGATAGCGCTCCTTCTGCGCCGCGGTGCCGTAATGGGCCAGGATCTCGCCATTGCCGCTGTCGGGCGCCTGGCAGCCGAACACCGACGGCCCGAAGCGGGAACGGCCCAGGATCTCGTTCATCAGGGCCAGCTTCACCTGGCCATAGCCCTGGCCGCCCAGGTCGGGGCCCAGATGGCAGGCCCACAGCTTGCGCTCCCTCACCTGCTGCTGCAGCGGGCGGACCAGGCGGTTGCGGTTCTCGTCATGGACATCCCAGGCGCTGCCCAGGACATGGTCCAGAGGCTCCACCTCGCGCCGTACGAAATCCTCGATCCAGTCCAGTTCCTTCTGGAATTCGGGATCGGTTTCGAAATCCCATGCCATGGCGCTTCCTCCTCACCAGGATTGTCCGACAATTTTGACGGCACTGTAGCGCAGGACCCCGGGGGTTTGGCCAGACCATTCATCGCCGGAGCGCTTCGCTGCCGGAGCAGGGCAAACGCCGCTATACTCCCGGCCGTGGGGAATGATCCGGGCTGCGACCGGAGGTGGGGCATGAATATCGGCGCAGCGGCAAGAGCCAGCGGCCTGCCGGCGAAGACGATCCGGTTCTACGAGGAGATCGGCCTGGTCGCCGCCGACCGGCGCCCGAACGGCTTTCGCGACTATGACGACCAGGCGGTGCGCAAGCTGCGCTTCGTCCAGCGCGCCCGCAGCCTGGGCTTTTCGATCGACGATTGCCGCAGCCTGCTCTCCCTCTACGAAGACCGCGACCGGTCCAGCGCCGACGTGAAGGCGCTGGCCACCGAACGGCTGGCGGAGATCGAGGCGAAACTGCAGGAACTGCACCTTCTGCGCGCCGAGCTGACCCATCTGGTCGCGGCCTGCCATGGCGATGCGCGCCCCGACTGCCCGATCATCGACGAACTGGCGGGAAAAAGGCCGGGCCGCGCCTCTTGAAGTTCCAGTTACTGGAAGACCTACATCCCGTCCGACGGACCATCGCCCGCTGCGGGCGGAACAGAGGGAGCCAGCGACATGGCCGGCACGGAGACGCAGGGCTGCGGCCACCAGCCTGACGGACACGGGCATGATGGACATGGGCATGATGGACATGGGCATGACGGACATGGGCATCGCCATGACCATCACCATGGCGATGGCGGCGGGACGGTGAAGGACCCCGTCTGCGGCATGGACGTGGACCCGCAGACGGCGAAGCACAGCCTTGAGCATGCAGGCCGGAGCTACCATTTCTGCTCCGGCCGCTGCGCCGACCGGTTCGCGGCCGAACCGTCGCGCTATGTCGATGCCGCTGGCGCGGCGGTGCCCCAGGCGCCGGCGGAGGCACCGCCGGGCGCCATGTACACCTGCCCGATGCATCCGGAGATCGTGCAGGAAGGCCCCGGCTCCTGCCCGAAATGCGGCATGGCGCTGGAGCCGATGACGATCACCGCCGACGACGGCCCGAACGAGGAGCTGGTGGATATGACCCGGCGCTTCCGGGTCAGCCTGGTCTTCGCGGCACCGGTCTTCGTGATCGCCATGTCCCGCCATGTCCTGCCCGGCGTGACGGACAGCGTCCCGACGATCTGGCTGGACTGGATCGAGTTCGCGCTCGCCACCCCCGTCGTGCTGTGGTGCGGCCTACCCTTCTTCCAGCGCGGCCTGGACAGCTTCCGCAGCCTGAACCTGAACATGTTCAGCCTGATCGCCGTCGGCGTGGCCGCCGCCTACATCTATTCGGTGGTGGCGGTGGTGGCGCCGGGCATCTTCCCCGCCGCGATGCAGGGTGCCGATGGCCGGGTCGGGCTTTATTTCGAGGCCGCCGCGGTGATCATCGCCCTGGTCCTGCTGGGCCAGGTGCTGGAGCTGCGCGCGCGGCACCGCACCGGCGCGGCGTTGCGGGCGCTGCTGGACCTGGCGCCGAAGACCGCGCGCCGCATCCGCGACGGTGCGGACGACGAGGATGTCGCCCTGGACCAGGTCGCGGTCGGCGACCGCCTGCGGGTGCGCCCGGGCGAGAGCGTGCCGGTCGACGGCGAGGTGGTGGAGGGCCACAGCTCCGTCGACGAAAGCATGGTCACCGGTGAGCCCGTGCCGGTGGAGAAGGCGGCCGGCCACCGGCTGATCGGCGGCACCATCAACGGCACCGGGGCCCTGGTGATGCGGGCCGAGCAGGTCGGCGCCGACACCATGCTGTCGCGCATCGTGCAGATGGTGGCGCAGGCACAGCGCAGCCGCGCGCCGATCCAGGGCCTGGCCGACAGGGTCGCCTCCTGGTTCGTGCCGATCGTGATCGCGGTCGCGATCCTGGCCTTCGTCGCCTGGCTGGTGTTCGGCCCGGCGCCGGCCTTCCCCTTCGCGCTGGTCGCCGCCGTCTCCGTCCTGATCATCGCCTGCCCCTGCGCGCTGGGCCTGGCGACGCCGATGTCGATCATGGTGGGCGTCGGCCGCGGCGCGCAGGCCGGCGTGCTGATCAAGGACGCCGCCGCGCTGGAGCGGCTGGAGAAGGTCGACACCATCGTCGTGGACAAGACCGGCACCCTGACCCTGGGCCGGCCCACCCTGAACGCGGTGGTGCCCGCCGGCGACCTGGCGGCGGACGAGCTGCTGGCCATGGTCGCCGCCCTGGAGCGCGGCAGCGAGCATCCGCTGGCCGCGGCCATCCTGGACGGCGCGCAGGCCCGCGGCCTCGCCCTGCCGGCGGCAGAGGACACCGAGGCGGTCACCGGCAAGGGCATCGCCGGCCGGGTGCAGGGGCGCCGGGTCGCCTTCGGCAATGCCCGGCTGATGGCCGACGAAGGTGTCGACACGGCCGCCATGGAGGCGGAGGCAGACCGGCTGCGGGACGAGGGCGCAACCGCCATGTTCGCCGCGATCGACGGCGCCGCCGCGGGCCTGATCGCGGTCTCCGACCCGCCGAAGGAGAATGCGGCGGCAGCGGTGAAGGCGCTGCAGCAGGCCGGCGTGGAGGTCGTCATGCTGACCGGCGACAGCCGCCGCACGGCGCAGGCGGTCGCCCGCCGGCTGGGCATCGACCGGGTGGAGGCGGAGGTCCTGCCCGACGAGAAGCAGGCGGTGGTGAAGGCGCTGCAGGCGCAGGGCCCGGTGGTGGCGATGGCCGGCGACGGGGTGAACGATGCGCCGGCCCTGGCGCAGGCGGATGTCGGCATCGCCATGGGCTCCGGCACCGACGTGGCGATCGAGAGCGCCGGCATCACCCTGCTGAAGGGCGACCTGCACGGCATCCTGCGGGCGCGGCAGCTGAGCATCGCCACCCTGCGCAACATCCGCCAGAACCTGGTCTTCGCCTTCGGCTACAACACGATCGGCGTGCCGATCGCCGCCGGCATCCTGTACCCGGTCTTCGGCCTGCTGCTGAGCCCGATGATCGCCGCCCTGGCGATGAGCTTCAGCTCGGTCTCGGTGATCGGCAATGCCCTGCGCCTGCGCGGCCTGAAGCTGCGCGACTGAGGCGCCCGCGGCCGCCTTCGGCGATGGAGCCTGTCAGCGGCGGCGCCCGGCAACCAGGATCGCCACCTTGCGTCCCGGTTCCGGCGCCGCCGTCGCCAGCCCCAGATGGGTCAGGCCGTCCTCCAGCAGCGCCGCGCGCTCCCGCTGCCGCGACAGCCAGCTTTCGGCGAAGGCCCGCAGGTCGGCATCGGTGACCGCCCGGCCGCAGGCGCCGCAGGCCGCGCCCAGCACCACGATCCGCGCCCAGTCGCCGCGCGCCGCCGGCGGCAGGGCGGCGATGCTGTCCGCGGGCAGGGCGAGCGGCGCCCCGGCATCCGGCAACAGCGCCGCCGCGGTTTCCGCCAGAACCTCCGAGGCCGCCAGCGGGGCGCGCCCCGCCGCCCGCCGTGCCGAGCCAATCCGGTCGGCGACGAGGTCGGCGGCAATCGCCGGCGGCACGGCCTGGGCCACCGCACCCTCCTCGCCCGCCCCGCTGTCCAGCGGCGCGCCGGGGCCGGCAAAGACCTGCACCGCGTAGAGCCCGTCAGCGTCGTCCCGCGCAACCCCGAAGCCGAACCGGTCGAAGGCCGCGCCCAGCAGGTTTCGCCGGTGGTCGGTGCTCGCCATCCAGCCGGCCTGCAGCCGCGCGATCCGCGCGGCACCGACCTCGCCCGCGCAGCCCTGGCAGCGGGCCAGGTTCTCCGCCACCGCCAGCCAGGGCGAGCCGCCGGCGGCCCGGAAGCGCTCCTTCGCGGTCTCCCCTTCCGGCGAGGCATGGTCGAAATAGCGCCGCCGGGCCATGTCGTCGGCATGGGCCCGCGCCGTGCGGTTCAGCCGCTCGGACAGCGCCAGCGGCGGCAGGCCCGCGGCCTGCCGGTCGGCATTCACCGCGGCGAGCGCCTGCGCCTCCAGCGGCGCGGCACCGGCCGTGGCGGCGATCGCCGACCACAGGGCCAGCACCAGAAGAAGGGGCCACAGGGCGCGCATCACCGGCCTATGCGCCGCTGAGCGCGGCATCCTCCGGCATCACGCTGACCCGGTCGCCGCCCGCCCGCTTGGCCACGTACATCGCTGCATCCGCGATCGAGATCAGGCCGTCCAGGCTGCTGCCGCCGGTGGTGGCGCCGACGCCGAAGCTGGCCGTCAGGGACATGTCCGGCGCCGCCACCCAGGCGCCGCGCAGCTGCGCGACGGCTGCCCGCATCCGTTCCGCCACCGCGGCGGCATCGCGCGCGCCCCGGCCCGGCAGCGCCACGGCGAATTCCTCGCCGCCGATGCGGGCCAGGATCGCATCCTCCGGCGCATAGGCCAGGCAGGCATCGGCCACAGCCTCCAGTGCGCGGTCGCCCGCGGCATGGCCCCAGGTGTCGTTGATCGCCTTGAAGCGGTCGATGTCGAAGGCGACGATGGAGAAGGCGCGGCCGGCCTCCTGCGCCTCGCGCAGCATCGCTTCCGCCCGCTCGAAGAAGCTGCGCCGGTTCGGCAGGCGGGGCAGTTCGTCGGTCCGCGCCAGGGCGCTGAGCTCCGCCTCCAGCGCCTGCCGGGCCACCAGCTCCTGCCGCAGGGCGCGGCTGAAGCGGTAGAAGCGGTGCGCCACCAGGGAGACCAGGACCAGCACGGCCAGCACCCCCGCCAGGGTCAGGTAGAGCCAGTCCTGGTCCGGCTGCAGGTCGTTCTCGAAGACGAAGCCGTCCAGCGGATAGTCGGCTGGCATCATGCCGGCCTCCGCGAAGACCTGGGCGATGTGGCGCCAGCGGGCGGGGCTGGAATAGCCGATATCGACGATGTCGATCAGCATCAGCCGCTTGATCTCCTCCGCCTCGAAGCCGAGCTTCAGGTGGTTCAGCTGCGGCGCATAGTCCCGCAGGATCAGGTCGATCACCTCCGTGGTATGCGCCAGGGCGTAAGTCCAGCCGCGGATCGTCGCGTCGCGGAAGGCGCGCACCGCCTCCGGGTTCTCCGCCGCGAAGGCCTCGTTCACGAACAGGGTGTCGCCGTAGAAGTCGATGCCGACCTCGCGCGGGCTGAACACCTGGTAGGACACCTGCGCCTGGATCAGGTCGTAGGGCTCCGTCGTGGTGTAGGCGGAGATCGCGTCGATCCGGCCGTCCTCCATCGCCAGCACATTGCCGGGATGCGGCACCATCTTCACCCGGCCGATATCGACCTCGGAGCGGTGCAGATAGGCCAGGCATTCCGCGGCATGCTCTTCCAGCCCCAGGACATGGCCGGGCAGGTCGCGCACCGTCTCCAGCCCCGCCTCGCGGCGGGCGAGGATCACGAAGGGGGAATGCTGCAGGATCGGCGCCAGAACCTGGATCGGCTTTCCGGCCGCACGGTCGATCAGCAGGGAGGAATTGCCGATGCCGAACTCGGCGCGGCCCAGCACCACCGTCTGCACGGGGTCGACCTCCGGCCCGCCGGGCAGCAGCCCGACCTCCAGCCCGGCATCGCGGTAATAGCCCCGCGCCAGCGCGGCATAGATGCCGGCGAACTGGAACTGGTGGGTCCATTTCAGCTGCACGCTGACCTGCACCGGCGGGGTCTGCGCGACGACGCGCGCATGGGCCGTCGCAGCCAGCAGGCAAAGGACCGCCAGCACGCAGATGCCCGCCTGGAAGGCCACGGAAATCGCGGCTGGCTGACGGTGGCAATGTCCCTTCCGGTGGCGCGGCGCCTGTCCGCTCATCGGGCCCGGAATCGCTGCCCGCATGGTCCGCCGTTCCTAGCGTGAGTCATTGGCCCTTCTGCCTGTACCACACTTGTCCTGTCTGGCCAGGGTAACGCAAGCGCCATGCCAGGGCCGGTGACATTTCCGATAGCCAGCATCTTTTAATTCTGTTATTCATGAATTATGGAATCGAAGGAAGTGACGGCCCTCGCCGCCCTGGCGCATCCCACCCGGCTGGCGATCTTCCGCCTGCTGGTGCGGCGGGCGCCGGGCGATGTGCCGGCGGGAGAGATCGCGGCGGCGCTGGGGGTGCGGGCGAACACCCTGTCGCAGCAGCTGGCGCAGCTGTCCCATGCCGGGCTGATCGCGGCGGAGCGGCAGGGCCGGTCGATCCGCTACCGGGTGGTGGCGGCGGAAGCGCGGAGCCTGGTCCGCTTCCTGGTGGCCGATTGCTGCAAGGGGCGGCCGGACCTGTGCGACCCGCTGGAGGTTCAGGCACTGCGACGGCATCCATGGCCGTCGCCGGAGGAGGAGAGAGGGATGATGACCGACAGGGTGAGTGGGGACCGGGCTGGCGGGGACCGGGTCCTCAACGTGCTGTTCCTGTGCACCGGCAATTCCGCCCGCTCGCTGATGGCGGAAGCGATCCTGAACCGGGTCGGCCAGGGCCGTTTCCGTGGCTTCTCGGCCGGCAGCACGCCGCGCGGCGAACCGCATCCCTTCGCGCTCGACCTGCTGCGCCGGCTGAACTATCCGACCGGCGGGCTGCGCACCAAGAGCTGGGACGAGTTCGCGGCCGCGGATGCCCCGGCGCTCGACTTCGTCTTCACCGTCTGCGACCAGGCGGCGAACGAGCCCTGCCCGGTCTGGCCGGGCCAGCCGATGACCGCCCATTGGGGCCTGCCCGACCCGGTGCAGGCAGAGGGCAGCGAGACGGAGCGCCGGCTCGCCTTCGCCGATGCCTATCGCGGCCTGTTCAACCGGATCTCGATCTTCACCAGCCTCCCGCTGGCCTCCCTCGACCGGCTGTCGCTGCAGCGGCGCCTGGACGAGATCGGCACGGCGCAGGCGCCGGCGGACGACCGGCTGCCGGCCTGAACCTGCCATCGGACTCTGCGGGGATCTTCCACCATGCGCATCGCCGTGAACGGCCTCGGCCGGATGGGCAAGCTGCTGCTGCGCCGCCTGTTCGACACCGGCCTGGGCGACCGGGTCGCTCTGGTGAACGAGCCGGAGGCGGATGCCGAAACGGCCGCCTTCCTGCTGGAGTTCGACAGCGTCCACGGCCGCTGGCGGCGGTCGGTCGCCGCGCAGGACGGGGACCTGAAGGTGGACGGCCATCGGATCCGGCTGCAGCAGGTCGGGCGGCTGGAGGCGCTGGACCTCGCCGGCTGCGGCATCGACCTGGCGGTCGACTGCAGCGGGCGGTTCAAGACCGCGATGCGGCTGGCACCCTATTTCGACAACGGGGTGGCGACGGTCCTGGTCTCCGCCCCGGTGAAGGATGCGGACGCGCTGAACCTCGTCTACGGGGTCAACCACGGCCTCTACGATCCGGCGCGGCATCGCCTGCTCACGGCGGCGAGCTGCACCACCAACTGCCTGGCACCGGTGGTGAAGGTGGTGCACGAGCGCTTCGGCATCGTCCACGGGTCGATCACCACCATCCATGACGTCACCAACACCCAGACCCTGGTCGACCGGCCGCACAAGGATCTGCGCCGCGCCCGTTCCGCCCTGACCTCCCTGATCCCGACCACCACCGGCTCGGCGACGGCGATCGGCCTGATCTATCCGGAACTGGCGGGGCGGCTGAACGGCCATGCCGTGCGGGTGCCGCAGCTCAATGCCAGCCTGACCGACTGCGTCTTCGAACTGGCACGCGACACGACGGAGGCGGAGGTCAACACGGCCTTCCGTGAGGCCGCAGCCGGGCCGCTGCAGGGCATCCTGGGCTTCGAGGACCGGCCGCTGGTCTCCGCCGACTATCTCGACGACCCGCGCTCGGCGATCGTCGACGGCCCCTGCACCATGGTGGTGAACCGCCGGCAGCTGAAGGTCTACGCCTGGTACGACAATGAATGGGGCTATGTCTGCCGGATGGCGGACATCCTGGCGATGGTGGCCGCCGCACGGGATGCGGCGGCATGAGCCGGCCGCAGGGCGGGAGCGGCGCCGCTTCCGCCGCCGCCGGCCTGGGCGCCTATGCCACCGTCACGGGCGCCTACTGGGCGCTGATGCTGACCGACGGCGCGCTGCGGATGCTGGTCCTGCTGCACTTCCACAGCCTGGGCTACGACCCGATCCAGCTGGCCTATCTGTTCCTGCTCTACGAATTCCTGGGCATGGTCACCAACCTGGCGGCCGGCTGGATCGCCGCCCGCTTCGGCCTGACCCTGACCCTCTATGCCGGCCTCGCCACCCAGGTCGCCGCCCTGCTGGCCCTGGCACAGCTGCAGGCGGACTGGCCGGTGACCGCCTCCGTGCTGTTCGTGATGGCGGTGCAGGGGGCGGCCGGCATCGCCAAGGACCTGACGAAGACCAGCGCCAAGAGCGCGGTGCGGTTGCTGGTGCCCGACGGGGCGCGCGGCCGCCTGTTCCGCTGGGTGGCGCTGCTGACCGGGTCGAAGAACGCGGTGAAGGGGCTGGGTTTCCTGGCCGGCGCGCTGCTGCTGGCGCTGGTCGGCTTCGAACCGTCGCTCTACGGCATGGCGGCCCTGCTCGGCCTGACCTGCCTCGGCTGCATGATCGCGATGCCGCCGGGACTGCCGACCGGGCGGGGCAAGGTGCCGTTCCGGGAGATCCTGTCGAAATCCGCCAATGTGAACTGGCTGTCGGCGGCGCGCCTGTTCCTGTTCGGCGCCCGCGACATCTGGTTCGTGGTCGGGGTGCCGATCTACTTCTACGAGGTGCTGTCGGACGGCGGCACGGAAGGTCGTCGCGAGGCCTTCATGCTGGTCGGCGGCTTCATGGCGCTGTGGATCATCGGCTATGGCGCCGTGCAGGCGGCCACGCCGCGGCTGCTGAACCTCGCCGGCGAGCCGGGCCAGGAC
>MDTD01112586.1_pt1 | contig 15867 bp, 14 predicted proteins | sample 811221 | NCBI WGS metagenome assembly MDTD01 (sample SAMN05326646, study PRJNA326480) | marine metagenome | isolation source: seawater | place: Pacific Ocean: South West | collected 2011
GGTGGTGGTGTTTTTAAAACTCAAGATGGTGGAAAAACTTGGATTGAATGGAGTAACGGCTATTCGGGTGCAAACATCTTTGGCATTTCTGTAAGCCGCACTGGTTGTATAGCTGCAAATGGGCGAAGTCAAATACATCTTTCTGGTGACTTTGGCGAGACCTGGCAGGGAATTCTATATGGCAAATCAAGGAGTCTTGGGGACGGTCTTGCAATTAAATTCTTATCACATGATGATAGCAATCAAGCCATTATTGCAACTGATGCTAATAGTGGGCTTCTTTATTACTCAAGCAATCTAGGTAATGATTGGGAAATAGCTACAGGATTAGTAAACATAGAACATTCTTTATTTGAAGAATCTTTTGGCATACATGTTGTCGAGGAAGCATCCTCAAATCCAATGGTATTATATGCTGGTTATATTCAATCAAAGATTAAAGGGCACGATCCTCATCAATTAGAGGAAATTGAACAGTCGCCAGGAATGTACAAATCTGTTGACGGAGGAATGTCTTGGTTCCCAATCAATAATGGACTACCTGATGAAAACTACAGCCGTAACATATCAGATATTACTGTTAGTAGTCAGGATGAAGATATAGTCTATATCAATTCATTGTTTGATGGGTTGTACTATACGGTTAATGGTGGGGAATCCTGGAAACATCTTACAGGAGATTTGCCTGCTGGTATGTCATGGGATGATTGTGGACATACGTGTGTTAATGACGATGGTGAAAGAATGGAAATGGAAGATATGGAACACTCTAACATAATTCAACGCAAACATGCGATGAGTATTGCAATTAATCCACAAAACGATCAAGAGATATTTCTAGGTACCAATGTTCATGGTGTTTATAAAACTACTGATGGTGGAGCAAGTTGGGAAGAAACACTCTGGCGCACTGAGGCGATTAATACCTCGAAACGTGACCACGCACACGCAATCGATATTGCAATTAACCCAAAAAATACGAATATCATTGCTGTAGCTGATTGGAATAGCGGTGTGCTGTTGAGTCAAGATGGAGGCGATTCTTGGCAACGAACTAACAAAGGATTAGATACAGGAGTAGTACAAGTTCTAACTTTTTCACCGAATGGGCAATATCTTTTTGCTGGTACTGAAGGACATGGAATATTTCGCTATAAACTCTTTGATTGATCACTTCATTTGCTAAGAGATTCATGAAAGAAAAGTGTTTTTAGTATTTAGGTATGTAGTGCCTAGGGGTTTTGATACATAGTATCAATTGTGTATAATTATTTTATTAATGAGGTATAAAATATGGATAGTAAACACAATGAAATAAATATAGCAAACTGTTGTATTGAAGTTGAGAGTTGTTGTGTTGAATATGGCAACATCCTTGCTCTAGATAATGTATCATTTTCAATTCCCAAAGGTTCTTTTATTGGAGTATTGGGTCCTAATGGAGGAGGCAAAAGTACTTTATTCAATGCTATAGCTGGTTTAGAGAACTTAACGCATGGAAAAATCAAAATAAATGGTAAAAATCCAAAAAAAAGTTTAGGTAAGATAAGTTATGTACCTCAAAAAGAAATGATTAATTGGAAGTTCCCTCTTACTGTATACGATGTTGTTTCACAGGGAAAAATCCGAGGAGGTGGCTTTCGAAATATTTTAGGTTTTTCTAATGATTTGATTTTGGATTCACTTAAGAAAGTAAATATGTATGCCAAAAAGGATGAAATGATTGGCAATCTTTCAGGTGGAGAGAAACAAAGAACATTCATTGCAAGGGCGCTAGCTCAAGAGTCAGAAATATTACTTTTAGATGAAGCATTTAGTGGAGTTGATTTTGGTTCGCAAGAAGATATTACTGACGTGCTAAAATTGCTAACATCTGAATCGAAAACAATTCTTATGTCTACCCATGACTTAAATAGTTTATCTGATAGATATGATAAAGTCTTATGTTTGAATGGCCATATTTGTGCCTTTGGCTCACCTAAAGAGGTTCTAACTGAAGATGTATTAAAAGAGTTATATGGAGTTCACAAGGATAGATTGATAGATCATAGAATTGGAAGACATTATTAATGTTTTATGATCTACTTGTTGAACCCCTAACCTATAATTTTTTTTTACAAGCTACTTTCGTGTGTATTCTCATTGGTATCGTATGCCCTCTGTTAGGTGCTTTTGTTATAAATCGTGAGTTAGGTTTCATGGGAGATGCAATGGCTCATTCAGTTTTACCAGGAATGATTATAGCGTACTCAATTGGTGTAAATGCATTTCTAGGGGCTATACCTAACGCAATAGCCATAGCGTTATTGATAGGCTTTTTAGTTAGAAGATTCAAAATTTCCACAGATACATCAATTGGAATAATTTTTTCTTTACTTTTCTCAATTGGCTTGATAATCATGTCGGTAATTGGAGGTACAAGATTTAATTTAGAAGAAATATTAATTGGTCAAGTATTAAGTGTATCTAATCTCGATTTAATAATTACTTCGATACTATCCGTGGCAGTTATTACAATAACACTCATTTTTTATAGACCTTTAGTGTATGTTGGATTTGATTATTATGGAGCAACAGTTTCAGGTATTCCGTCTCAAAAACTTGATTACTTGTTACTAGTATTACTCTCAATCGTCATTGTAATTTCTCTTCAGGTAGTTGGTATTATTTTAGTTGTTGGATTATTAATAACTCCTGCAGCAACAGCTAGTCTAATGATAAAGAGATTCAAAAGTGTTATTATTCTGGGAATTATAATAGGTATTGCTTCCTCAATAATAGGTTTATATTTTTCATATCATTTGGATTTACCATCTGGACCCACTATATGTGTTGTATCAACTATGATATTTTCTATAGCTTTGCTTAAGTCAGTTATCTTGAAAATCAAATGATACTATCCAACCCTAACTCTTTCCTCTGGATAAGATATAATATCTTCTTTACTCTCCTTAGACATAAATAACACTAATGTAATTGGTCCAAACCTACCAGTGAACATAGCAATTGATAATATTAGTTGACCCACTGCACCATACTGGCTTGTCTCTCCTATAGACCAACCACAGGTTGCAAATGCTGAGACTAATTCAAACACAGATTCTTTGTAATCAGCATGAGGCTCAAAAACCTGAAATAAAATGACTAGTAGCATTATACTTACAATGGCTGTAGCCCCCACAGCCATTGATTTCAATACATCAAATGAATTAATTTTTCTATTACTAAAGGATATATTTTCTTTGCCTTTGAAAATTGAGTAGGTAGCGATCACTATAATCATCAAAGTGTTAACCTTAATACCACCTGCGACCGAAGAGGTAGTTCCACCTATAAACATTAGCAATGCTGATACATTAATATTTGAATTTTCAAGATTGTTATAAGCTACACTAGAGAAGCCCGAAGTTCTATTAACTGTGTGGAAAAGAGATTGAGAGATTTTATTAGCAATATTTTCATTGCCAATGCTGCCAGTATTGCTAAATTCAATTAGAAAAAAACTTATAAATCCAAGTATTAGAGCAAATATAGTTCCAATAATTACAAGTTTGGTATCAAGATTGAATAAACTCCATTTTTTCTTAGTAATAATATTTGAGAGGGTAGCATAACTTAATGCACCCATCAAAATCATTACTGAAACAGTTGCTAAGATTATTTTATCATCTGCAAATCCTATTAAACTGCTACCTCCTATCTTAGAATCAGGTAGGATTTCAAATCCTGCATTGTTGAATGAAGATATTGATAAAAATATGCTTTGATAAAGTGTTTGAGTAGAAGAAATTCCTGACCATAAAGGAGTAAAAAAATTCCATTTTATAAAAAATATCAAAGATCCAATTATTTGGATTAAAACTGCAACCAATATAATATTTCTTGCCATAGAAGATATTACTCCAATCCTATTTTCCCCTAGTCCGGTTCTTGTAATCATTCTATTTTCTAACTTATGTCCACTACTCAAGAAAAGAAGAAAAGCTATACCTGTTATAAATCCTAATCCACCAACAAAAATTAAAGCACCTATAACTATTTCCCCAAATATTGACCAGTAACTATCTGTTCCTACAACTATTAATCCTGTACCAGTAATTGCTGAAATAGAAGTAAATAAAGAAATATTAATAGATGTAAATTTATTTTCTTCTGATGAAATAGGTAATGATAAAAGTATAGTTCCAATTATTGCAAATGCCAAAAAACTATATACTAGTATCAAAGGGGACGTTGGACCTCTATATGACACTTTACGTTTTTCAATATGAGTAATAACAGGTGATAATTCAGACTGTCTTGGTCGTCTTATAATATTTTCTTTATCTAATTTGTTTCTATTATTGTTCAATATGAGTGAAAATTTTTCTTTATTTGAAATCTTTATATTTATATACTAATTTTTAAAATTTAAATTTTATGTCTAAAAGAATAATTATAATTTTATCACTACTTTCGTTATTAATAATTTTATTAATCCTATCATCTCAAAGTGAAAAAAATGATTTTGTAGAAGGAAGAATTATTGACTTTGAACAAACATCTCTAACAACATTTTCTAGTATTAGAATTATCGATTTTGATGGTAAAGAGTGGGAATTCTATGCTGAAGAAGAATTTATTGGATTTTTCCCATCTCATTTACAGGAGCATATAGTTCAAGATTATCCATTAAAAATTAAGTTTGAGTTCTCTAAAGATGGGAAAAAATATATTACTGAAATATGGGACTAGTTATAATTGATTCTTCAATTTCATCCATATTGGCAAACCCTTCAAACCTTTCAACTATAATGCCATTTTCGTCAATATAAAATGTCCAAGGCTCAGTAGCTAATTCCCACAGATAAACGATTTCAGATTGTATCCCTATAGAATAATCCCCATTGAGTAACATTTCATCTGGATTTTCGAAAATTTCTACGTGTATAAAATCAATAATATTTGAATACTTGTCTGCGAGTCTAGACAATACTTCTACTTGAGGACCGCATGTCTTAGTAAAACAGAATCCTGGAGTGGAAAAGGATAAAATAATTGGTCTTTTGTTATTCAAAGAATCTACTAAGTTATTTGCATAAAGCCTTGAATCAGGATTTATGGCACTACTTATTTTTTTGATTTGTTCGATACTAGTAGCTGTTTTGTTAACGGTAAGTGGTGCTAAATCACCTACGTTTGGAGCTTCTGTATTTGATTTAACTAAAATCGCTGCTTCTCCGTTATAGTTTTTGCCATCTTTTATGTATGAAAGATAAATTTTCCAGAATCCAGGTTGGTTAAATGTTAGGTAAGTAGTGTAAATTCCTCCTTTTATCGGCCATTCTCTCCATTCAACCTCTTCTTGAAGATTTTTTTGTAAACAAGTTTCTTCGTGGCAATATTCTATAGAAATTTTATTTTTTATATCATATATGGGATTATTATTTTTATCACTCAGGATAAAGGGTAATCTAGCTTTTCCGACCCCTATGTCGCTAGCAAGTATACGAATATTTATATCTGCTTGATCTACTTGTTTCTCATTGGATGAACATCCAAAAATAATTAGAAGAAAAACGGGTAAAAATAATAATTTATAAATCTTCATAATAGTAATTAATTTTACATTTTTTTATATGTTTATTTATAAAAAAGATGTAGTATTTTTAATGTTTAAATTGTTATTTGGGAATAAAGTTTATAAATGTTAAATTCTACAGGCACGATCCAAAGTATTGAAATAAGGTATTTAGAAGCAAAATTAGATAAACCTTTTGGTTGGTCGCAAAGATGGACTACATCAAGAAGTATTATCATTTTGAAACTTACAACCTCGGAAAACTATGTAGGTTGGGGTGAAACATATGGATCTTACAATACATGTCTTGAGATGAAATCTTTAGCTGAATTAGTTGTTGGGCATGATTCAGATAATATAAACAAAATTAATAATAAGATTTTTGATCAAACATTTCAAAGTCATGCCTTCGCTGGGGCAACTTCATCTTTTTTGAGTGCATTGGATATTGCTTTATATGATATAAGAGGTAAATTTCTAAATGAACCTATATCTACGCTTCTTGGAGGATCTTTAAGAAGAAATATTCCAGTTTATGCCACAGGGTTATATTATCTTGAAGGTTTTCCTATAAAGCCTCATTTAGATGAGGCACTTGGATATGTTGAGAAAGGTTTTAAAGGGATGAAAATGAAGATAGGTGGATTGCCTATTATTGATGATGCAAAAAGAGTCAATCAAACAAGAGAAGCAATTGGTCCAAATATTAAGCTTATGATTGATGCAAATGAAGCATATGACAAAAGAACGGCATTAGAGATGTCTGAACTTGTTAGTGAAGATAAAATAACATGGTTTGAGGAACCGTGTCCATCTAGAGACTTTCATAGTAATCGTTATGTTACAGAAAATTCAAAAATTCCTATTTCTGGCGGAGAGTCACTTCATACAAGTCTAGAATTTTCTAGAGTGATTTCAGAAAATGTTTTTGATATTATACAACCTGATATCTGCTCAGTAGGCGGGGTTTCTGAAATGAGAAAAGTTGGAAATATGGCTAATTCTTTTGGAGTAAAAATAAATCCTCATTTTTGGGGTACGGGGATAAGTTTTGCAGCTGTATTGCACTGTATGTCTGTTCAGCCAATTCTAAATAACAGTCAAATAAATAGTCCATATGAAAATCAATCAGTATTAGAATTTGACCAAACTCCTCATCCTATTAGAGATGAATTGACCGATAGGTTCATACTAAAGAATAGTTCTGTAGAAGTTCCTCAAAAACCTGGTTTGGGTATAGAAATTAACGAAGAAGTTTTAGATAAATATATTAAAGGAGAAATCATAAATGTCTAGTAGTAATATTCCAGATATCGATCCTATTATAGTTGCACCAACAAATTTACCTGTTAAAGATGATGATTCATTGGATTATGATGCATTAGCAAGAAATATTGAAAAATTTTGTGATACTGCTCTTTCTGGATTCGTTGTTGGAAGTTACGGTGGAGAAGAATTTCATATAAGTGAGCAAGAGAAAGTTATGGCAATGAAAACTGTATCAGAGGCTCATAGCGGAAGAAAATTTGTTATTGCTGGAATTGATGCTCTTTCTCCAACAGAAGCTATTAGAATGTCTGAACTTTATGCAAAAAATGGTGCTGATATGGTTAGAGTTAGAATTCCACCATCTGCACCTCAACACTACCATAAAAAACCTAATCAGGAATCAATACAAGATTATTTTGAAAAAATCTCAAAAAATAGCCCTTTGCCTATAATTCCAATACATCAACCAAAAGCACCTGGAGGGGTAGATATTTCTCCCCAGGAGTTATACGATATAACTTCTATGGATAATATGTTTGCCTATATACACTCCTTGAATTTTAGGTATGAGACTAGAATGCCTGCTTTTATAAACCCAAAAGTTAAGTTTTGGTCTTGTAATGGTGCTCTACTTCTAGCATCTGGAATGCTGGGAGCTGTTGGCGCATGTTTACTTTTTGGCAATTGGGGCCCTCATATCGCTCGAGATATAATAGATTTATGTATGAATAAACGATTTGAAGAAGCACAAAAACTCCAACAAAAAATTAATTGGATTGATTTTTTGGGTATATCTTGGGGAGTTGGGGTGCAAAAGGCAGGACTAAACTTACTTGGTTATGAAGGAACTGTACCAAGAAAACCTAATTTGCCATTAAACTTAGACCAAATTGAAGAGATAAAAGATGCTCTTATTTTTGCTGGAATTTTGAACTCTGATGGATCTCCAGCACCACAAATCTAATAAAGGACAATAATATGACAACAAATATTTCTAAAAATTCTAGTCCAAGCGACTTAAAAATTACAGACATGAGAATTGCTGTAGTAGGTAAAGGTGGATGGAGGTGGCCAATAATTAAGATTTTTACTAATCAAGATATAATTGGTTTGGGCGAGGTACGTGACGGAGCTTCTGCCAGGTATGCACTAATGCTCAAAAGTAGGCTTCTTGGGGAAAATCCATGTGAAATTGATAAAATATTCCAAAAAATCAAACAATTTGGAGGTCACGGTAGGCTTGGAGGAGGTGTGTGTGGAGTAGAGATGGCTCTTTGTGATCTTGCCGGTAAAGCCTACGGTGTTCCAGCTTATATGCTTGCCGGAGGCAAGTATCGAGATAAAGTCAAAGTATATGCTGACACCCCTCTAAAAAAAGATCCTAAAGAAATGGGAGAAGCATTGAAAGGTAGAATGAAGAGAGGATTTGAATTTTTGAAAATGGATATAGGTTTGTGGATTGCTTCAGAATTTGAAAATGGAGTAATTAATAAGAAAGAAATCAAAGAATCTGCCACCATTATGCACCCTTTTACTGGCATCCAAGTTACTGATTATGGGATTTCTAAAATGAAAGACTATGTTTCAGCTGTTCGTGATGTAATTGGATATGAAATTCCTTTAGCATCAGATCATTTTGGTCATATGGGTGTAGAAAATGCAATAAGAATTGGTAAAGCCCTAGATGAATTTTCATTAGCTTGGTACGAAGATATGATACCTTGGCAATTTGTTGACCAATGGAAGATGCTAAAAAATAGAGTTGATACTCCTGTATGCACAGGAGAAGATATATATTTGAAATCAGGTTTTGAACCTCTTGTTGAAGAAAGAGCAATTTCGGTTGCCCATCCTGATCTAGCTACATCAGGTGGAATTATTGAAACCAAACGAATTGCAGATTATTGTAGAGATGCTGGGATTGGAGTAGCCTTGCATCAAGCAGGCTCTCCTGTAGTTGCAATGGCCAACGTTCATTGCGCAGCTGCGATTGATAATTTTATTGCTTTAGAAATGCATTCTGTAGACAATCCATGGTGGGACGATTTAGTTAGCATTGTTGGGTCAAATGATAAAAAAATTATTAAAAATGGTTATGTAGATGTACCGGTTGGCCCTGGCTTAGGTATTGAACTGAATGAAGAAGTTATAGAAGAATATTTGGCTGATCAAAAATCAGATAAACGAGGAAGGTATTTCTCAATATATCCTAAAGGCTTGTTTGAAAATACCGACGAATGGAATGAAATTGATTCACATGATAGAACTTGGAGTTAATATTTATTTTTTATAATATCTGTATTTTCTGATACCTGGGACTTTAAACCAGATTGTAATTACTATAAATATTGATAGCGCACCTCCTACTATCATTGTTCCGCTAGCACCTATAATTACGGCTAAAAATGCTACTTCCATTTGGCCAATATTATTAGCACTTTGAGCTGCAAAAGAGTGAGCACTTGATGCCCTTCCTATCAATCTGTCAGGTGTGGTTAGTTGAACAATTGTTTGACGCATAGTCATTCCAACAGAATCAGTTGCTCCTAGGATTGCTACTATGATTAGGCCTAACCAAAAAATAGGATTTAATCCAAATAAGATTAAACCTATCGCGTATGCCATAGTAGAATAAAGTACTATTTTCCCTTTACCTTTTATTTTTTCTGTAACAAGTACTACTAATGATCCAAGTACCCCTCCAAGGGCGTTTGCTGAAGCTAGTAGACCGGTTCCCTCTGCTCCCATACCATAAAGTCCTTGAGAGAATAAAGGAAAAAGCATTCTGTAGAAACTCAAAATTGTTACTCCAACATCTAAAAGATATAATCCAGGAAGTATTGGATGTTTGAAAACATAAACAGCTCCTTCTTTTAGTGCTTCAAATTGAGATATATTTTTTGTACTTTGATCTGGTTTTCCATCAGCCATAATTAGTGCTGGGCTAACCATACTAATTAATCCAAAAATTGTGCCAACTAAAAATGTTACAGATACACCAAACTGGACATAAAATAGCATAAATATTAGAGGAGATACTATCTGACCAATTTGAAATGAGGCAGTTTGAATTGTAATTCCTTTGGTCATGTTTTGTTTTTCTATCACTCTTGGTAATAATGCTGGTCTAGCTGAATTGCCTAGCATATTAACAATTGCAGTAAGACCCGTAGTAACAAAGATCATCCATGGTGCCAGAGTATTGGTAAAAGCAACAATAGTTAAAAAAAGAAGGGCAACAAAGGAAAATCCTTGGGTAAATATCATAAGTTTTTTCCTGTCAAAAATATCCGCTAAGAGTCCACCATATATAATTAATGGCATAGTCCCAAGCTGAATAACTCCTAATAATCCAAGTGATGCTGCAGATCCAGTTTCTTCAAATAGCCATTGAGTGCTTGCGAGTAATCTTAGTTGCATTGCTACAAGCATGCTAATTCCGGACAGCCACAGAAAAAAATAATCTTTACCTAAGATTTTCAGATCAGATATAAAATTATTAATTATTTGAAAAATACTAGTACTCTTTATTATGATAGACTTGAAAAATATTATAACTTGAATTTACATTTAGTTTGTTATAACTTCAAGTGAAAATACTAAAATTTAAGGTGAAAACATGTATCAAGAATTAAGAGGTAAATCAGTAATTGTTACCGGAGGTGCCTTGGGTATTGGAGCAGCAACTGCAAAAGCATTCGCTAAAGCGGGATCTTTAATAACTATTTTTGACCTCAATAAAAATGCCGGTACGGATACTGTAAAATCGATAACTGAAGAAGGTGGAGAAGCTCAACTTTTTCATGGAGATGCTAGTAAATCTGATGATTGTATTGGTGCGGTTAGTATGGCAATAAGTAAATATAAATCTCTTTCGATTCTATTTAACAATGTTGCTATACAGCCACCTGACTCTTATCTTGATGCGGTAGACTTACCAGAGGAAATGTGGGATCAAATAATAAATGTGAATCTAAAAAGTAGATATTTGATGGCAAAATTTTCAATTCCTCACATGAAAAAATTAGGTAAAGGTGTAATAATTTCTGTAGCTAGTGTTCAAGGATTACAATCAATGCCTCTCGTGCCGGCTTATGCTGCTTCTAAGGGTGGTGATCTGTCACTTATGAGGCAAATGTCTTTGGATTTTGCAAAAGATAACATTCGTTTTGCATCGATAAATCCTGGAACGATAGAAACCCCTATGGTTTTTAATGCTCTTGAAGGGACAGGAGAAAATATTGAAGAGGGATTAATAAATTCTGCTCAAGCTCATCCTTTGGGAAGAAATGGTAAACCTGAAGAAATAGCAAAAATGGCACTTTTTCTATCAAGTGATAATGCTCAATTTATTACAGGATCTCATTTTAATGTAGATGGTGGTATGATGGCTAAGGGCGCATGGGCTAGTTCTGTTGGCGCATCAGGGTCAAATTAAATTTGCCTAAATATATGCTATGGAGTTATCAGGGTAGACTTTGTCGCCCCTATGCCATGAATTCTTGTAAGGGTATTTATTAAAAAAATCATCATTAATATCAATTCCCAGTCCAGGACCTTCAGGTATTTTGTAAAATCCTTCAATGACATTAGGTACATTAGTAACAGATTCAATCTCATTTTCTTTGTAGGTCCTAGTTTCTTGTATTAAGAAATTAGAAGTAGCCGTATCAAAGTGTAAGTTTGCCGTAGTTGCCAATGGACCCATAGGATTGTGAGGTGCTACGGTAAGATCGTGAGCTTCAGCCATAAATGCAATTTTTCGCATTTCTGTAATGCCACCTACAATGCATAATTCAGGTTGTAAAATATCAACAGCATTCTCTCTAACCAGGTCCCATAATTCAAATTTTGTGTACAAGCACTCGCCAGTGGCAAGTTTACATTTCATTTTTTCCCTTAATTTCCCCATTTCAAATCTATTTTCCATTCTAATTGGTTCTTCAACAAACCAAGGATTAAACTCCATTAAGACATCTGATAATTCTAGAACTCTTATAGGTTCAAAAATTGCTGCATGGGCATCAAATCCTACCTCTATACTGCCTCCTATTGCATTTCTTATAGCTAAAAATCTTTCCCTTGCATCTTTTAGAGCTTGATTCCATGTCATATCTCTCCAATTAGGGTTAAACGGGCTTGTTTTCAACGCAGTATAACCTAAGTCAACATATTTTTTTGCATCATCAGCAAGTTCATTTGGAGTCGATCCATGAATATCAAAATATGCTCTTATTTTATCTCTGTATTTCCCTCCAAGTAATTCATATAAGGGCACATTTAAGTATTTTCCTTTTATATCCCATAAACTTTGATCAATTCCAGATAGAGCTGATAAACCAGATGATCCTATAGGAAATCTTGCCCCTTGATAACATAAAGCCCAATTTCTTTCTATCTCAAAAGCATTTTGTCCAATTAGTTGTTCAGCGAAATACTCAACCCATGCAGGCGCTGCTTTGTCAGGTCCTACATGATAAATCTCCCCAACACCATAAAGTCCAGATTCTGTATGGGTTCTAACATAAACAAGATTTCCATTGTTTTTATGTGTAGATAAGAGACATTCTATTTTAGTTATTTTCATTTTTATTAACCTTGTAACTGATAATTTATAGAAAGCCAGGAGATCCGTCCAGATAATCCTTAAAACCTCTATCCCAATTCATTGGAGGGTTTTTTGATATTTCTTTATGGTTTAGACTCATTCCTAGGCCAGGTTCTTTAGGAAGATTGAAAAAACCGTTTACAGGATACCAATCTTCATTGATAAATTTAGATTTTTCTTTTTTGTTATCACCATGCCATTCAAGAATGGCAAAATTATTAATTGAAGCAGCATGATGAACGCTAGCTGCTGTACTTATAAGTCCCAATGGGTTATGGGGTGCTACTGTAACGTAGTGAGCTTCAGCAATTGCAGCGATTTTTTTTGCCTCTAAAAGACCTCCGCAACATAGTAGATCTGGCTGAATAATATCAACTGCATTTGAGTCCATAAGTTCAGTAAATCTATGAAGACCATACAAATTTTCTCCTGTAGCTAGAGCAACTCTAATATTTTTTCTAATTTCGTAGCTTGAATTTACAAAATCTGCTCTCGCTGGCTCCTCAACAAACATAAGATTATAGTCTGACAAAGTGTTTGAAAGTTCAATAGACTTAGAAGGTTCAGGTATCGATGTATGAAAATCAACTGCAAGATCTACTTCATCCCCAACAATACTCCTAATGACACTCAGTCTATTATCAGCCTCTTTTACTGCATCTAGCCAGTTAATAGTTCTCCAGTATGATGGAAGTGGGCTAGTCTTGAAAGCCGAGTACCCTTCTTCAATTAAGGATAAAGCATTGTTCCCTAGCTCTTCAGGGGAATCTCCATATATAGCATGGTAAACTCTAACTTTATTTCTTGTGGCTCCTCCAAGGAGTGAATATACAGGTTGATTAGAATTTTTACCTATTATGTCCCATAATGCTATATCTATTCCTGATAGGGCAGACCAACCAACTTGCCCAAGAGGGAATCTAAGGTTATTTTTAGCTCTTTTTAGAAGCCATTCTATTCTTGTAGGATCTTCGCCAATAAACCAAGATCTTATTTCTTCTACAAATGAGATAACAGATTTATCAGGTCCTATAGAGTAACATTCACCAGTACCAACAATTCCATCCTTAGTTGCAATCTCTATGAATATATTGTTTCTTGTGCCATCTGATGCATGAAAAATATCAATGCTTTTAATAATCATAATAAAAAAATTTAGCACTTATAGATGAGTTTGTCACTAAATAAAATGCTATATTTTATTATGTTTTGATTTATCAGAAACCTTCAATATGAATTGAGTATGAATATTACAGAGCATTACAGTCTAAATATAACACTAAAAATATTATTTTGGAAAGAATAATAAATAATCTAAATAGTTGTTGTAAGAGAGGAAAAGTAACTTAAAATTATCAATATTTTAGATTATTATTATTATCAAAATTAACTAATTTATTAATTAGGAAAAAAAATAAAAATAAAATGATAAAAAAGAGGGTATTTGGTACATTGTTATATTAAAAGATTAAATATAAATAATATACAATACAAATATCTTGATTTTATCCAATTTATTAGATAATATTAAGATTAAATAAGATTAAAGTAAGATAATATGCCAAAAGTTAATAGCTATTTATATCCTGAGTACTCTTTGCAAGGCTCTCTTGATATTATTAGAAAAATATATGATAATTTTGCAGGAGAGGTTTCTAGGGCTGGTTTAGCGTCTATAATGTCCATGTCTGAGCGTGGAGGAGCATTTACTGATAGGTTGGCTTCATTTAAGATATGGAATTTATTAGAGGGTAAGAGCAAACTTAAGATTACATCTTACGGTATAAATATTATTACCTCTTATTCACCAGATCTAGTAATTAAGGATATTATACTTGGTGTTCCATTGTTTAATCAAATTGCAACTAGGGTCGATAGGCTAGGGGGGCACTATACAAAAGAACAAATAAAAATTATTATTTGTGATATTACTGGTGCGTCAATTGATGATCATGATAAAAAATTAAACCATATTTATACTATTTTTCATCAGATATCTAGATACGTTAGTTCAAAAAATAATCTTGAAAATTCAAATCACTCCAAAACAGATGCAAAAAAATTAAAAATTCAATTTGATGATTTTATTATTGAATCTGAATTAAATATTTCTAATATTGATACAGCTTTGGTTTCTTTGTGGAGTAAAAGATCAGAGTTAGAAATTAATTCTAGTAAATCTCAACCTTCGCCATTAGAAATTCTTATTAGAAATAAGTAGAAATTATGGCTTTAAAACAATAGAAGTAGTATTTTCTTTTTTGTATAGTTGGTATGCATTTATAGCATCTTGTACTGGAATTACGTGAGAAACTAGTGCTGTTATTTCTATAGACTTTATCATTAGTCTCTTGACCAATAATTCTACTTTTTTTGTTGTAGGGCGTTCATCTATAAAAATTGTATCTTCTTCAATTTTATATCGGTTCAGAAACAGTGAGGCTGATTGTTCCTCAATAAATATAATTTTCTTAAAATTATTTTCACTGATTATTTTGAAAAGATCTTCTTGATCTTCAATTAATCCAACTATAAATACATCGTAAATTGGAATTTTTGAAGAATAAACTTTTTCTACTAAATTTTCAAATATTTTTTTTTTGAAAATATTTTTTTCTTTGACACAAATATTGTAATTCTTTTTCATTGATAAAGAATGTATTGCTCCTATTGTGCTATTGTAAAAACCGTTAGTAATAAATGTTTTGATATTTGAGTTAGATTGTAAAAAATTTTCAATAGAATAATATCCATATGAATAATCTCCTCCAAGTAATACTGCTCTTTCCTCTATTGCTGGGCTGATCTTAATCAGGTTTTTGTCAGCATAGGGGATTTTTACATATTCTGCATGTCCACCAGGTAGTTTAGGGGTTCCAAAAAAAAGATCTTTTCTATCTTCTATTTTTGAATTGTTTATTACTAAATCATTTATGTCAAATTTATTAACATTTGATCCTATTTCAACAATATTTCCAGCAAACTCTGAACCTGGGATGCAATTATTAGATTTTGTATAGTGGGCAAAAAATCTATCTCTTTCTGATATAGTACTACTAGTTACCATAATTATTGCTTCATGTGATTCACATATTTCAGGTCGTTCAGTACTTGCTATATATACTCTATTTTTATCAATATGTAGGCTTAGCATTTTATATATTCTCTTTAATTTTTTTTGCCAATTTTTTAGAAAATCCTTTCAGTAATGCTATTTCAGAATCTGGGGCCTGTCTAATCTTGTTTACTGAACCAAAATGTTTCAACAAAAATTTTCTTTTTGCAGCTCCAATACCATCTATAGAATCAAGTATAGATTTATTTGAGTTATTACTTCTCAAATTTCTATGAAAATTGATTGCAAATCTATGAGATTCATCTCTAATTCTCTGTAATAAGAATAGGGGTTTTGATTTTCGATCAATTATTA
>MDTD01074589.1_pt1 | contig 15864 bp, 18 predicted proteins | sample 811221 | NCBI WGS metagenome assembly MDTD01 (sample SAMN05326646, study PRJNA326480) | marine metagenome | isolation source: seawater | place: Pacific Ocean: South West | collected 2011
TCAGGCTCTGGCTCTAGTTCTGGCTCAGACTCTGGCTCAGGCTCAGGCTCTGGTTCTGGCTCTGGCTCTGGAGCAGGCTCTGGCTCTGGTTCTGACTCTGGTTCTAGCTCTGGCTCAGGCTCTGGCTCTAATTCTGGCTCAGACTCTGGCTCTGGCTCTGTTTCTGGTTCTGGCTCTGGAGCAGACTCTATCTGATCTAATTCTTTTTTGTCTACAGCATCTTCTTTCTTCTCTAAAACATCTTCTTTTTTCTTAAATAGGCCTTTTATCTTATTAAATATTCCCATAACTAATATGTTTTAAAAAAAAAGCTTCTTCCAAAAATAGAAAGAAGCTTTTTAAATTATATAATAATATATACTATTTTTTTGCAAAAAAATCTTTAACCTTATCTTTCGGGACTATCTCACTCTTAAATGAATAACTACCTGTATCTGTCTTAATCATCTTTATTGCCTTAGTAAAAGCTTTTGCTCCTTTCTTTTGTAACGATGCTACTGTTTTCTTAGCCATGTCTTTCTATTTTATTTCTTTATGAATAGTCATTTTCTTCATAATAGGATTATATTTCTTTAATTCAATTCTATCTGGAGTATTCTTCTTATTCTTTGTTGTAATGTAACGAGATGTTCCTGGTAAACCAGTTTTCTTATGCTCAGTACATTCTAAAATAACTTGAATTCTATTTCCTTTCTTTGCCATCCCTTTATAAATTTAATTATGCGGCAAATTTAATTAAATTATCTAGAAATAAAAAATATTATAACTTTTTCACATTAATAAAAAAAAGATCATCTCGAACTTCAAAATTATATTTATCAAAAGCTCCTAAATCTAATTCTTGCCAAATATTATTAGGATGTATCCAAAAATCATTACTACCTGTATTTATCAATACAGGCATATTAAATCCAGGTATAGCTTCCCATCTAAATAATAAACTGTAATTCTTTCCCTCTTTTTGTATTTTATATTGCAATTCCGGAATATTAGAATGTTCTAAATATTGACGAAAGAAAACATCTAAATCTTTATCTAATTTATTACTTATATAGTCAATAATTTGTTGACCATCTACTGTTTGATGTTTAAACGTAACAGTTATATCTTTAATCATTTCAAACCATAATCCATCATTATTAATCCAACTTCTTAAAGTATTTAACATTAATGAACCCTTAAAGTACATGTCACTACTACCCTGGTTATTAACATGATATAATCCTAAAACTTTCTTATCATTACGAACTCTTTTTTTTTGATTATTAACATATGCTAACATGGTCTCATAATCATGCATACATTCTACATAAAGAGCCTCTGAATAAGTGCAAAAACCTTCATGCACCCACATGTCTGCAATATCATTAGTAGTTATACTATTACCCCACCACTCATGCCCTGTTTCATGCACAATGATATAATCAAAATCTAAATCATTAATAAAAGATCTATTTCCATTATAACCTGAAAGAAAATTATTTCCATATGCAATAGCAGATTGATGCTCCATTCCTAAATAAGGAGTCTCTACAAGAGCATAGCCATCATCTAAAAAAGGATAATCCCCAAAATACTTCTCAAAACATTCCATCATAGGCTTTACCTGCCTAAAATGCTCCTGTGCTTTTTCTAAATTATCATGCAACACATAATAATCCATATCCATAGTGTCATTACCAGAAATATATTTGTCAGAAAAATGCACATAATCTCCTATACAAAGAGTGACATTATAATTATTAATCGGATACGAAACAAACCATTCTGTTTTATTGATCCAAGAATTAAGATACTGATTCCATTCTGAAGTGTCATTACGCAAATTACCATTAGATATAATTTTCCAAGGATAACGTGCTATACAAGTAATCCTCATACTATCAGGCTCATCAGATTGATGATCCTTACATGGCCACCAAGAGCTAGCCCCTAAACCTTGGCAAGAAACAGCAATCCATGGATTACCATTACTATCATTTGCCCAGGAAAAACCTCCATCCCAAGGAGGGTTAACTGCCTCTACCGGATAACCCCCGTAATATACCTTGATAGCTCCTTTTTCTTTTTCTTTTATTATCCTAGGAAACATGACATATACAGCATTATACTCCCTACTATAATCAAGTTCTTGTCCTTCAAATTCTATTTTTTGAACTTCCATATTATAAAATAAATCAATCTGGATCTTAATAAAATCAGAAATTGCTGTAAAATGAATAATGTTATATGAATTCTCAATAGACAACTCTTGATCATCTATCATAACAAATAAATCATAAAAGGTAACATCATAACATCCTCTTAAAGATGTTAAATTACCTCGCAAACTATCTTCCCGAGTAAATTCTTGAGAAAAAACTAAGTTAATGGTTAATAAAAAAACTAAAAAAGTACATAGCCTTTTCATCTTAACTATATTAATAAAATTTATTTAGATAAGGATATTGCACAATCTAATGACTCCTCAATTGGAAATCCAGGAATAGTTTCAATCTCAAAATCATAAGTAAGATCAAGATTTCCTGATATATCAGATTCTATAACTCCAGAGCCCTCCACATCAATATCCATAGGGCCAAACCCCATGTCAATTTGAATAGTTTGAGAAGGAACTGTTAAATTTCCTTGACTATCAATACTACCATTCACTTGAGTACCATTAATATCAATATATAACATGTTATTTCCTCCTCCTTGAACATCAATAGACTCAGGAAGCTGATCATTTAAAGAAATTGTAGTTCCTATAATTGGTATCGTATATTCTTCACAGTCAGGAGAAATATCCCACAATCCTTGTGCAATATCATAAAAATAAATGCAACTCCCATTATCTAAATTTGCCTCTACATCATAGTTCATTGCAGTATTATCCGTACACCCCTCAATATCTTTTTTACAAGAAGATAAAAAGACAAAAAGACAGAAAAGAAAAATAAAATATATTTGAAATGTATGCTTCATCTTTTAAAAATATTTTTAATTAAATATCAAATATAACACTTTCTGACAAGCAAAAGAATTCTTACACCAAGATATTTCCGTTTGCTTTAGCTTTAGACAGCACTGCTGCAATACCTTTCTTATTAATAGTTCTTAATGCATTAGCAGACACTTTTAAGATAACCGTCTCTCCAGTCTCAGGCACAAAAAATTTCTTTGTATGCAGATTAGGGTAAAATTTTCTTTTAGTCTTGTTATTAGCATGAGAAACATTATTTCCCACCATAACTTTCTTCCCCGTTATTTGACAAACTCTTGACATAAGCCTTTAATTTTGGACTGCAAATATACAATCTATACCAATATAAATATAGTTTATTTGATTTTTTTTATCTCTGATAAAAGTAATTCAAAAGCTGATTGAACCGCCTGACCTGTAATACTTTTCCTATTTCCCGAGAAAGAAAAACGATCCGCCATTACCCCATCTTTATAAGCTACAGCTACAAAAACAGTGCCAACTGGATTTAAATCTGTACCGCCTTCAGGACCAGCATAACCACTAGTAGCTATAGAAAAATCAACATTAAACATATTCAAAACATTAACAGCCATTTCTTTAACAGAATGCGAACTCACTTCACTATAATCAGAAACTAATTCTTCTGATAAGCCTAGAATATTAATCTTAGCTTCATTTTGATAAGCAACAATACCTCCTTTAAAATATGAAGAACTACCTGGAACTGAGGTGATTTCTGAAGCAATATTTCCACCAGTACAACTTTCCATAACAGCAATAGAAATATTATGTGAAATACATAATCTTTTTAATTCATTAGATAAAGACATAAATCTAGAATGCAGTAGTTGGCCCTGTAATATAATTTGGCTCTACAGGACGAATACTTAATACAGGAATTATAGACTTATTAATAATATATCGTGCTGTTACACTAATATTCTCGGAAAGTGTCAACTCTTCCTTCTTAGTCATAATAATAATTAAATCTGCATCAAATTGATTTGCATAATCAAGCACAGAATCTCCTAGATTAATTTTCTTATCTGCTTCCATTAATTCTGAAGTACAATTAACTCCCGCATCTATAATAAACTTCTGAACCTGATTAATATTTTGCATAAGTTTCTGTTTAACCTCTTGATCTTTCTTTAAAGCAACAGAAATTAAACGAACCGTAGCATCCCAATAACGAGCATATTCTATAGCATAAGTAACTTTCTCCTTAGTTTGCTTTTCTGTATCTAATGGAAGTATAATATTTTCACATCCTTTTCTATGTTCTTTCCCTTTAATTGTAATAACTGGAGTACGAGATAATCTAACAACACGCTCTGCATTAGACCCAATAAACTTCTTTAGTCCTCCCTGTGCTTGACCATCTGTACCCATAACAATTAAATCAGCATCTATCATTTCTGACACTTCATTAATTTGATTATATACTTTTCCCTTAGCAACCATTGCATCAATATTAATATTATATTTTTGCGCATATTCCTGAGCAACCTTTAAAAGTTGTGCATTAACTTTCTTTTGCAAATCATGAGTTGTATTATCCATGAATAAAGACTGCATCATGCTTTGCTCTTCAATAACGGATAATAATACTATTTCAGCCTTCTTAATCTGTGCCAGATTACATGCCTGACCTAAAGCAATCATTGACTGAGGAGAGAATCCAATTGGAACTAAAATCTTACCTGTTGAAATTGACATAATATTTACTATTTTTGATTATGCAAAATTACATATTTATATGAATATAGTAGATAGTACTGAGTTAATAATTACTCCAGAAAAAAGAATATATCATTTAAATCTTACTAAAGAAGAAATTGCTGACACTATTCTATTAGTAGGAGATCCTGATAGAGTAAAGATCATATCGGATAAATTCGACAATATTACACATAAAATAAATCATCGAGAATTCACAACTCATACAGGTAACCTAAAAGGTAAAGAAATCTCAGTAATATCGACAGGAATAGGTACAGACAATATTGATATTGTAGTCAATGAACTTGATGCGCTTGTGAATATTAATTTTGAGAATAGAACAATTAATAAAAAGAAAAAAAGCCTGAAACTTATTCGTCTAGGAACAACAGGAGCCTTACAAAAATATATTGAAATTAACAGCTTCTTAGTTTCAAAATACGCATTAGGGTTTGACGGCCTAGCTCATTTCTATAAGCACAAAGAATATATGGAAGAAGAATTAGTAAAAGCATATATTACACATTCAGAGTGGCCAGATGAATTAGCAAGACCTTATTGCGTTAAGGCATCAGCAGACTTATTAAATATGTTTGAAGAGCTTGCTAGTGGAATAACAGCAACTGCATCAGGTTTTTATGGCCCACAAGGAAGATCCCTAAGGCTTAATCCATCCATTAAACATCTACATGAAAAAATGCAAAGCTTTCATTATAATGAGAATCTTATCACCAATTTTGAAATGGAAGCATCTGCCCTTTATTATTTAGGACAGAACTTAGGTCATAGTACAATAACAATATGTGCTGTGCTAGGTAATAGAATAACAAAAAAATATAGTGAAAATTACAAAAAAACTATGTCTAACATGATAGATTTAGTCCTTGAAAAACTATGCTATTAGATATGAGGAAAGTAAAGAAATAGGTTCATATGCCCCATGGACATGTCCTAAATGTCAAAAGAAAAATTTCATAGAAAATAGAGTATGTACAAAACGTGATTTTGAAGAATACTGGAAGTGTCAAAAGTGCGACAGTCTTAATATAAGCAATAATGCATCATGTATCAAATGTAATCTGAAAAAGAGGAGGGTCATATTATCTAGAAGAAACATGGACTTGCCCAGAATGTAAAGAGGAGAATGAAAATATATTTACGCAATGTTGGAAATGCACAAAATAAAACAGCTCTTAAATTATCAACTTATAATTTATCACGAAGTCTATCTAACACCATATTAGGAGCTATACAAGGCTTACCTGTTTTTATATCAATAAATACTAAACTTACCTCTCCTGTATTTAATAATTCTTTGCGCTCATTAAATAATTCATAATAGAAAGTGATTCTTGTAGAAGGAAAATCCTTTATTGTAGTCTTAATAGTAATTAAGTCATCATAATAGGCTGGCTTCTTATAGTTAATATTCCAATTAACAACAGGCAGAGCAAAACCCATTTCTTCTAATTCTTTATATGAAATATTTAACGAGCGTAATAACTCTACACGACCAATCTCATAATACTGAGCATACACACCATAATAAACATAACTCATCTGATCAGTCTCAGCATATCTTACCCGAACATTTGTTTCAAAAGAATACATACTGCAATAATACATACAATAATTTTATTTCTTAATATTGTAGTCCTATGAAATTAAGAACGTATATAATATATATAATAAGTATTGTTCTTTTAGGATGCTCCCCACATTATCATCTAGATTCATCTGAACACAAAATAATTGGCATATCAGCAGAAAAAGACAGTGCTATCTCATCAATTATTGCGCCATACAAACAAGCAATTGAATCACAAATGAATGAAGTCCTTTCATATAATAAAAAAGACTTAACAAAACAAAAAGGAAACAATCTATTAGCGAGATTTGTAACTGACTTATCGCTAGAATATGCTAATGCAGATATCTGCATAATGAATAACGGAGGTCTGAGAACAATTATACATCAAGGACCTATCACTCGGGGAAAAATATTTGAACTGATGCCTTTTGAAAATGAATTGGTGATAGTTGAATTAGATGAAAAAGATTTTACCTCTCTATTAGATTATATTGCTATTAGAAATGGCGATATTCCTTTTTCAGGAATTGAAATTAAGATCAATGAAAAAAAAGAAGTTCTATCACATAACAAGAATATAAATTTTAGTAAAGGAGAAAAAATAAAAGTATTAACTTCTGACTACTTGGCTAATGGTGGAGATAAAATGAAATTCTTACAAAATAAACAACAAATAAAAATTGGCATCAAGGTAAGAGATGCCATTATAGACTACTGCGAAAGAACAGATACTATAAATATGAAATTAGATAGCAGAATCCAGATTATTAATGAAGAAGAATAGACGAAAATTTATTAAAAAAAGTACATTAGGAATATTAGGATTATCATTCATTCCAGCAATAAATTTTGCTAAAAACAATGATATAAAGATATCTATATTACACACTAATGATATGCACAGTCATATTCATCCTTTTAAAAGCGGAAGAAACAAAGGTTTGGGAGGAATTGCAGAAAGGGCAAGTATCATTAAAAAAATAAGAAAACAAGAAGAACATGTGCTACTATTAGATGCGGGTGACATATTTCAAGGAACTCCATACTTTAATTTTTATGGTGGAGAATTAGAATTCAAGGTAATGAGTGAAATGAAATATGATGCAGCAACTCTTGGTAATCATGATTTTGACAATGGCTTAGCAGGTTTAAAAAAACAATTGCCACATGCAAAGTTTCCTTTCCTCATTGCAAATTATGATTTTACAAACACTATATTAAAAGATTCTTTTCAAGCATACAAAATATTTAAAAAAGGGAAAATTAAAATAGGAGTATTTGGGATAGGAATTGAATTAAATGGATTAGTACCAAAAGACCTATATGGAGAAACAATATATAAAGACCCTGTTCAAACAAGTAATTATTACGCACACCTATTAAAAGAAAAAGAAAAATGCAATTTAGTCATCTGTCTTTCACATCTAGGATTAAAATATAAGACAGAGAAAATATCTGATTTTAAACTAGCTCGAAAAACAAAAAATATTGATTTAATTATAGGAGGCCATACTCACACTTTTCTTAAAGAACCTATAGCAGTATTAAATACTGAGAATAAAAAGGTGTTAATTAATCAAGTTGGATGGGGCGGTATAAATATTGGCAAAATTGATTTTCATTTTAGACAAAATGGCAATAAAAAAGATGTTCAAAGTCAAGCAATATTTGTAAAAAATGATTCAAAAAATGCCTAAAAATTCATCAAAATTTCAAGTTTTATAATTTAATTATATCAGGTAATTTTATACTGTAAAAAAAAGTTTAAAGTCAAGGCCCATTTTTCTTTTTTTTTAACGATAAGTTTTTCATATTTGCTGAAATCAAAAGGAAAAAAAACAAGTAATTACAACAATTTAATTAAAGCCTAATAGAACAAAGATGTCAGAAAAAAGTTATCAAGAAGTTTGGAATAACTGCTTATCTATTATAAGAGACAATGTAACAGCTCAAAATTTTAAAACTTGGTTTAAACCAATAACTGCTGTTAAGTTAGAAGACAAAATCTTAACCATACAAGTGCCTAGCCAATTCTTCTATGAATGGCTAGAAAACAACTATATCACCCTCATTAAAAAGACATTAAAAAGAGAATTAGGAAAAGATGCAAAACTAGAATACAATATACTACTTGAAACCTCTTCTGGCAAAAAACCATATATCACAAAAATACCAAGCAACGAACAAGTAGGCATTAAAAATAAGCCAGTAAGCATGCCAATTAGCGTGGGAGAATCTAACATAAGAAACCCTTTCATCATCCCTGGACTACAGAAGATAAATATAAATCCTCAACTAAACGAATCATATACATTTGACGCCTTCATAGAAGGAGAATGTAATAGATTAGCAAGATCAGCTGGCTTTGCAGTATCACAGAATCCAGGAGGAACCTCTTTTAACCCTCTATTTATTTATGGAAATGGAGGATTAGGAAAAACACATTTGTCCAACGCAATAGGAATTGAAGTAAAAAACAATCATCCTGAAAAAACAGTCCTTTATGTGTCAGCAGACAAATTCCAAACACAATTTGTAGATGCAATAATGGATAATAAAAAGAATGATTTTGTTCATTTTTACCAATCTATTGATGTTCTAATTATTGACGATGTTCAATTCCTCTCAGGAAAAGAAAAAACTCAAGATGTATTCTTTCACATCTTTAACCATCTACACCAAAACAAAAAACAAGTTATTTTGACTTCTGACAAAGCTCCTGTTGATATAATTGGAATGGAGCAAAGACTATTATCTAGATTTAAATGGGGTCTTTCAGCGGATCTACAATCTCCTGGCCTTGAAACAAGATTAGCTATCCTAAAGAAAAAGATAAAAAATGATGGTATTGAAATTCCTTATGAAGTAATTGAATATATTGCCTATTCCATAACAACAAACGTAAGGGAATTAGAGGGAGCTCTAATTTCATTATTAGCACAATCTTCTTTAAATAAAAAGGAAATCACAATTGATCTAGCAAAAAATATGCTAGACAAGTTTGTTAAAAATACAGTAAGAGAGGTTTCTATTGATTACATACAAAAAGTAGTTTGTGATTATTTTGATATTCCTATCGAAACAATGAAATCAAAAACAAGAAAAAGAGAAATTGTTCAGTGCAGACAACTAGCAATGTACTTCTCTAAGCAGATGACAAAAAATTCTCTAGCAATGATTGGTAAGTATTGTGGTAATAAAGATCACGCTACTGTTTTACATGCATGTAAAACAGTAAATAATTTAGCAGATACCGATAAACGATTCAAAGGATATATTTTAGATATTGAAAAGAAATTAACTATCTCCTAAGTATGAAAATCCTAATGGTATGTTTAGGAAACATATGCCGTTCTCCTCTAGCAGAAGGCATACTAAAAACAAAAGCACAACATTTAGACATCATAGTAGATTCCGCAGGAACGGCAGGTTATCATGTTGGAAACCCTCCAGATCCAAGATCAATTGAAATTGCAAAAAGGTACGGTATTGATATAAGCAAACAAAGGGCTAGACAATTTAATAGATTAGATTTTAAAAAATTTGATATAATCTATGCAATGGATAAAAATAATTACGCTCACCTTATAAGCTTAGCAGAAACAGCAATAGAAAGAGAAAAAATTCAATTAATTTTAAATGAAAAACATCCTTCTAGTTTTAACTCTGTGCCAGACCCATATTACGGAGGAGAAAATGGTTTTCAAATAGTTTACGACATGCTTAATGAAGCGTGTGAAGAAATTATCTCAAAAATTGAATAAAGGAAAATTATACTTAATACCCACTATAATAGGAGAAGATACTCAACAAGAAGTTCTCCCAAATATTATAACAAAACACATAAAAGACATCAATATTTTTTATGTTGAAAATCTAAGAACAGCCCGAAGACATATTAAAAGATTAGTAAAAGAAAAAGACATTGACAAAACAATATTTTATTCCTTTGGAAAACATGACACTATAAATTTAGAAAAAGACCTCTTAACTCACATCATTAAAGGAGAAGATGTAGGTGTATTATCAGAAGCTGGAACCCCTTGCATAGCAGATCCAGGAGCAGAAATAGTCAAGTATGCACATGAATTTCAAATTGAAATTGTTCCACTAACAGGCCCATGCTCTATTACACTAGCTTTAATGGCATCTGGCATGAATGGTCAGAACTTTGCATTCTTAGGATATTTACCTATTAATACTAATGAACGTAAAAAGAAAATAAAAAGCATCGAAGTAATTGCAAGAAAAAATAAACAAACTCAAATATTTATAGAAACACCATACAGAAACAACCAATTATTTGATACAATATTAAAAACATGCAATTCAGATACCAACCTTTGTTTAGCAACAAACTTAACATTGACTAGTCAAGATATAAAAACTAGAAAAATTAGCGAATGGCGTAATAGAAAAATTAACCTACATAAGAAGCCAACTATCTTCTTGATTTCATAAATCAATAAATTGACTGTTATTTTTAAGTTACTTCCTATCTTTGTAATATGGAAAAAATAAAAAAATTTATTAACTCTATTCCTGAACCTCTTAAGAATAAATACTTTATTACATTGGTACTATTCTTGATCTGGAGTGTTTTTCTAGATGACTACAACTTAATTAATCAAAAGAAATTGAAAAACAAAGTAGATGAACTAAGCAAACAAAGAGAATTCTATATTTCAGAAATACAAAAAGATAGCACGAAGCTACAAAACCTGAAAAATAATCCTCAAGAACAAGAAAAATTTGCCAGAGAAAAATTCTTAATGAAAAAAGATAATGAAGATATATTTATAATAAGAAAATATGAAGATGAGTGAATTGTTTGCAAAATTTAAGCCTATAACAAAAAAAGCATGGAAAGAAAAGATCAAATCTGATTTAAAAAATAATACTAAGTTTTCAGATCTTATTTCAATTAATGAAGGGATAGAAATTCAACCATTTTACCACTCTAATGACAATATAAAAAATTTTAACATTAATTTCCCTTCTCATTGGGAAAGCTACCAATGGATCAATGCAAAGAATGCGCAAAAAGCAAATAAAAGAGCACTACAAGCTCTAAATGAAGGAATATCTGGAATATGTTTCTCACAACCTAACAATCTTAAAACACTACTAAAAAATATTAAAATTGAAAATATAAGAATAGACTTTACTAACTACTCCTCACAATTCGCAAAAGAATGGAAAGAATACAGTACAAATAAAAAAATACAAGGCGCATTTCATGGAAATGAAAAAATAGAAATTAAAAATTTTCTAAACACAGTTTTTGCAAAAGGAAACACAATAAAAGAAGAAATAAGACATGCATTTGAAGAAGGAAAGAAAAGAAAAAAAGAAAATCAATTCTATTTTAACATAGGAAGTAATTTTTTTCTAGAAATTGCTAAACTAAAAGCATTTAGAATACTTTGGAAAAACAAAACTGGTAAAGATGCATATATATATGCATCAACATCACTTAAAAATAAAACTAAGGAACACCCATACAATAACATTATTAAATCAACAACTGAATGTATGGCTGCAATATTTGGAGGTGCCAATGCTATTATGACAAATGCTTATAATCACAGTTTTGAAAACCCTACCGAACTATCAGAAAAAATTGCTAGAGATCAACAAAGAATATTAAAAGAAGAAAGCTATCTTCAAAAAGTAACTGATCCAAGCAAAGGTGCATATTACATAGATTATTTAATCAATGAATTATTACAAGATTTTAATGTTGTAAATAAAAATAATACAATAAAAAAAGATTCAGAAAAATATTGGTTAAGCCCAGAGCAAATTAAAATAAAACAAGAATATACAAAAGAAGATATCTCTAACTTAAAACATATAGATTTTGGAGCTGGGATTACTCCTAACTTAAGAGGACCTTACTCTACAATGTATGTAATGCGACCATGGACTATTAGACAGTATGCAGGCTTTTCAACTGCAGAAGAATCTAATGCTTTTTATAGAAAAAATCTGAAAGCTGGACAAAAAGGCCTTTCAATAGCATTTGATTTAGCAACCCATAGAGGATATGACTCAGATCATAAAAGAGTAATAGGAGATGTAGGAATGGCTGGCGTGGCTGTTGATACAGTAGAAGACATGAAAATCTTATTTAACAAGATTCCCCTACAAGATATTTCTGTTTCCATGACAATGAATGGAGCTGTTCTTCCAATATTAGCATTTTATATAGTAGCCGCGGAAGAACAAAATGTAGATATAAAAGAACTAAAGGGAACCATTCAGAATGACATATTAAAAGAATTCATGGTACGAAACACGTATATATATCCACCAAAAGAATCTATGAGAATTATATCTGACATCTTTAAATTCACATCCAAAAAAATGCCAAAATTTAATAGTATTTCCGTCTCTGGATATCACATGCAAGAAGCTGGAGCATCAGCAGATATTGAACTAGCCTACACTTTGCTAGATGGTATAGAATATATTAAAACTGGACTAAAAGCAGGTCTTAATATTGACGAATTTGCACCTAGATTCTCTTTCTTCTGGGGAATCGGAATGAATCATTTTATGGAAATAGCAAAAATGCGTGCAGCAAGAATACTATGGGCAGAATTAATAAAAGAATTTAATCCTAAAAATGAAAAATCGTTAATGTTACGTACTCATTGTCAAACAAGCGGATGGAGTCTAACAGCTCAAGAACCTTTTAATAATATCACAAGAACATGCGTAGAAGCAATGGCAGCAGTGATGGGGGGAACACAAAGCCTACACACAAATGCTCTGGATGAAGCAATTGCATTACCAACAGATTTCTCAGCAAAAATTGCTAGAGACACACAAATATATTTACAAGAAGACACAAATATATGTAATACAGTTGATCCTTGGGGAGGATCATTTTATATAGAAAAACTTACAGAACAAATCGCCACAAAAGCATGGGCGCATATAGAAGAAATCTCTAAATTAGGAGGAATGGCAGAAGCTATAAACACAGGTATACCTAAAATGCGTATTGAACAATCGGCAGCAAGAAAACAAGCTAGAATTGACAGTAAAAAAGATATAATAGTTGGGGTAAATACTAATACATCAAATACACAAAAAATAGATTTTGAGATCTTAGAAGTTAATAATGATAATGTAAGAAAAAACCAAATCAAAAGATTAAAAGAAATTAAAGAAAAGAGAAATAAGAATAGAGTTATAAATAGCTTAAAAGCACTATCTTTAGCATGTAGTAACAAAAAAGAAAATCTTCTTGAACTAGCAATAAAAGCAGCAAGAGAAAGAGCAACATTAGGAGAAATTTCAAAAGCATTAGAAGAAGTATTTGGAAGATATAAAGCAATAAATCAAACTATATCAGGAACATATAAAATGGAAATTAAAGATGATCAAGAATTCAAAGAAGCTATCTCATTATCTAATAAATTTGCAAAAGAAAAAGGAAGAAGACCAAGAATTATGATTGCCAAAATGGGACAAGACGGACACGATAGAGGAGCTAAGATAGTTGCTAGTGCATTTGCAGACCTAGGTTTTGACGTTGATATAGGATCACTATTTCAAACCCCTGAAGAAGTAGCAAAACAAGCTATTGAAAACGATGTTCATATTCTAGGAATCTCTTCACTAGCAGCTGGACATAATACCTTGGTCCCTAAGGTAATTAACACTTTAAAAAAATACAAAAGAGATGATATATTAATAATCGTTGGAGGAGTTATACCAGAAAAAGACTATAAATTTCTATATAATTCAGGAGTTAGTGAAATCTTTGGTCCTGGAACCCCAATTGCTAAATCCGCTATCAATATTCTAAAGAATATAATTGACTAGAAAACTAATTATTTACAATTAGAAAATTGGATGTTAATGTTTTAAAATTCGAAGTAATATTCAAATAGTAAAGTCCATTTTTAAGATCACTAACATCTAAACCTAAAATATTAGAACCTCTTTCAAATGAAAGAGAAGACATATTTAATGACTTTACAGGCTGACCTAAATAATTAAAAAATCTAATTTGAAAATCTTCTTTTATCACTTGATTTAATAAACTAAAATTAAGTGTTCCATTAGAAACAGGATTTGAATGAATAATCAGTTTAGCGTAATTATCTTCTTCATTAATCATCATAGGAGCAGAAAGCGCATTATTAATAGCTAATTCCACTCCACTTTTAGTAATAGCGATATCATTTTCATTAAAATAAATTGTATGATCTACACCTCCTAAAACTACAACCTTCGGCATTCCATGTGTACCATATCCATCCATACTAACATCATTTGAAGAAAAAGTTGTAATAGAACCACTTGGAAACCCATTACTATTTGCCCAATTATTAAGATTAATACAAGAAGTGTTAGCATAATCATCTGCCATATAAAAATGCACTCTACCTGGATGACTTGACACAAATGTCTGCGTAGCATTATAAGCTGTTATAGAATATGTCGCGCATGGACCGCATGGCATCACCCAAGCAATAACTATAACATTACCCGCATCTAATGAATCAAATAAAGAATGTTGAACTCCATTACAATCATCAGTAATAAAATTAGTTGCTTGACTAAATACAATTCCAGGAATTAATAAAAAACAAACAACACTTATTAAAAAAAATCTATTCATATCCAACGTTTTATTAACCTTACTCTTCAAACTCAATATGCTGACAACATAAAGGTAATTTATCATGAGCCTTCTTATCTGCCTTAACATCATCAGCAGTATATCCTAGTAAAGAAATCGCCTTTCTTAATTTATCAATATTTGTTTTTTTTGTTTTAAAAGTGACTGTAAGAACAGCACTTGGAATATCTAAATTTACTGCTGTAACTCCTCTTGTAAACTGCATCTCTTCTTCTATTATATCTTTACAACAAGTCATATCCAAACAAGGTGCTGAAGTCTGAATTTTTACTGTCTCTTTTTGTGCCCAAACACTAAGTGAAAAAAAACAAAAAATAATGATGATAATTCTATTCATATCTATTTTATTTTAAATCTAAAACCTAAATAACCCATTCTACCTGATATAGGCGCATAAATTAAAGAGGCATCAAATAATTCTGACCTTGTATTGTCTGCAGCTAATATAGGGTTTTTTTGTCTATAATCAGATATATTTTCCATGCCTATGTAGACATCAAAATATCTAAATCTCTTTGTAATCTGTGAATTAAAAAGATAAAAAGGATCTGAATAGCAGTTTATTTCATTCAACTCATGTTGAGGTATTCTACTTTCTCCAACATAATTAGTTGTAAAATCAATAACCAATTTATCAAAGTATGTTGCATAAGAAATATTAAATAACCCTCTTTGATTAGGAATTAAAGGAACCTTCTTATGAATCCCTTCAAAAGTTGTCTTAACGTCATTAACCTTATATGACACTCTAACATCGAACCTTTCAGAAAGATCATATGCGAAATCAAACTGAAAACTATTAGAATAAGAACTGCCATCTAAATTATAAAATAATAATCTACTTTGCTCTTCTATATCTATTACTATCTGATTTTCAAAAAGAGAACGGTAAAAGTCTGTATTTATAGTTCCTTCACGAGA
>MDTD01154868.1_pt1 | contig 15861 bp, 15 predicted proteins | sample 811221 | NCBI WGS metagenome assembly MDTD01 (sample SAMN05326646, study PRJNA326480) | marine metagenome | isolation source: seawater | place: Pacific Ocean: South West | collected 2011
AATGGTGAAATTTATAACTATTTAGAAATTAAAAAAAAACTTAAGAAACTTAATGTAAAGTTTGCTGGAAAAACAGATACAGAGGTGCTTTATGAATTTCTTAAAAAGTATGGTTCTAATAATTTAAAAAAACTAAATGGTATGTGGGCTTTTGCATATTACAACTCATTAACCCATGAATTAGTTTTAAGTAGAGATTTAATGGGTGAAAGACACTTATTTTATACAGTGCAAAAAGATGAATTAATTTTTTCATCAGAAGTAAATCCTATTCTTGCAATTATGGATAAAACGAAAATAAAAATGGACTTTAACTCAATAATTTCTTCATGGAAATATAATAGTTGTAAGCCAGGAAAAACATTAATTCATAGAATAAAAAGATTAACAGCAGGTTCAAACTTAAAAATTAGGAACAAAAAAGAGATCAAACTAGAACATTCAAAATTTGAAATAAAACAATGGACCAAATTTTTTCAAAAGAAACCTAGTGAAGATCAAGTATTCAAAAAATTTGAAAAATTGTTTAGGAACGAAGTTAGGTTAAGAATTCCGAAAGAGGTTAGTTTTTTTTCAACTTTAAGTGGTGGTATTGATAGCACTGTTCTTGCAATGTTTTTGTCAAAAGAAAGAAGATTTAATGCTGTATTCGGGGTTTCCAAAGATGAGGAGAAAAAAATTGGTAAATTTTCAGAGTTAGATTTGTCTAAGATAGTAGCTAAAAATTTTAAAATTAAACATCATCTTGTTTATCTTAATAAAAGTAATGCTATAAAAAATTTAAAATTTTTTTCCTTTAATTCTTTTGACGGGTGTATTGACTCTGGAAATTCAAATTTTTCAGGTCTTGCTGAGTATGTAAAAAATAAAAAGTCTAAAGTTGCTTTTGTAGCAGATGGACCAGATGAACTGCTTGGTGGATATAATGTAGATATTGAAGCTAATAGGATGGACGATTACTTAAAAGATAAATACTTGGAAAAACTTTCTTCAAAGGAAAAAAGAAATATAATAAAAAGATTTAATATTAAAAAAAATAAAGAGTTTGAATTTAGTTTTAAACCTTTTCACTCAAGAGTAAATCATGCTGTTTGTCCAAATAGTTTTCTTCAAAAAATAATTAAAGATTACAATTTTGATTCAATCCGTTCGTATGGATCATTAATTTCTAAATATAAGAATTTAGAAAAACAACTAGACTTTTCACAACTGAGAGCTTTAATTTATGCCACTACAACATTGCCTGATATGTTCAATTTAAGAATTGATAAAGCATTTATGAAGAATACAGTGGAAGCAAGGCTACCTTTTCAAGCTGTAAAAGTAGTAGAATTTTTTTTAGCAATGCCAAAATCTTATAGATTTGACAAAGCGGGATTAGATGGAAAATATTTTCTTAGGAGATATATTCAAAGGAGGGCTCCAAAAAATATTTCTCAAAAAATTTCTAATAGACCTAAATTTGGTATGGGAAATTATTTGTGGTTAAACAAAGATATTTATAAAAAAATTAAATTTGATAAGTTCATCAAAGAAACAAATTTTTTTAAAAAATTTCCATTTAAAAAAAATACAAAAAATATATTATTAAACAAAAATACTCATAGTGGAAATAAATGGGCAGCTTACAATTTTATAAAAATGAATAAAAAATTATATGATTATAGGAAAAAACAAAATATCAAATAATTCCAAAGTATTTATAATCGCTGAAGTCGGAATTAATCATGGTGGAAAATTAAAAGATTGTATTAAGCTTGTAAAAAAAGCCAAAGATTCTGGAGCTGATGCAGTTAAACTTCAATTAATTGATGCTAATTCTAGCTACCAAAAAAACACTCAATCTTTCAAAGAATTTTCAAAAGCTGTTTTGAGTAAAGAAGATTTATTAAAAATAAAAAAATATGCAGAAAGACTAAATATTTTTTTATTTGCAACACCTGGAGACTTTAAAAGTTTAAATCTTATTTCAAAGCTTAATTTAAAGGCAATTAAGATTTCATCAGGTTTATTAACTAATATACCTTTAATAAAATCAGCTGCAAAATTAAAGTTACCGATAATTCTATCTGCAGGAATGGCTTATGAAAATGAAATTTTTCAGGCTATTAAAACTATAAAAAAAATAAGCAATAAAGGAGTGGCAGTTCTTAAATGTACTTCTGTATATCCTGCACGGGATAGTATTTTAAATCTAAGTTCAATTTTAGAATACAAAAAAAGATTTAAAATCCCAGTAGGTTATTCAGATCATTCTCTTGGAATTGAAGCGTGTTTAGCAGCAGTAAGTCTAGGAGCAAAGATTATAGAGAAACATTTTACTATTAATAAAAAAAGGAGAGGGGCAGATCACCACTTATCGCTTGAGCCTAAAGAATTTAAAAACATGGTAAAAATAATCAGAAAAATAGAAAGAATGCTGGGAAATTCAAAAATTTATCCCTCAACTAAAGAAATAAGCGCAAGATCTAAATATCACAGATATTTGGTAGCGAATGGAGATATTTCAGCCGGAGAAAAGATTTCTATTAGAAATATTGCTATTAAAAGACTATCAAAATTTAAAAAGGGATCGTTACAACCAATTTTTACAGATAAATTAGTTGGCAAAGTGGCAAAAAAAAATATTTCAAATGACCAAAAATTAACTTTAGGCCTTTTTAAATAAATCTAAATGAAATTTCATCATATCGGCATTATCACAAATAATTTAAATTATGGATTAAAGATTCATAAAAAAATTTATAAAACCTTAAAATTTTCAAAAACAATTATAGATAAAAAGATAGGAGTTAAAATAAGATTTATTCAAGGAAAGGACAGAATACTCTACGAACTAATTACTCCGTATGGTAAATTGAGCCCTATAACTAAATTATTAAAAAATAAAAAATCCATATTAAATCATATCGCATATAAAGAAAAAAAATTTGATAAGAAAATAAAGTATTTTCAAAAAAATAATTTTCTACAAATCTCTAAGCCTGTAAGAGCAAAAGCTTTTAAGGGTAAAAGGGTGGTTTTCTTTATGACTCCACTCCATCATATAATTGAACTCATAGAAGATTAAAAATGGACGTTTTAGAAATTATCAAACAAATTAAAAATTTTAAAAGTTTTGTTAATAAAAAGAAAATCAAAATTGTATTAATATCAAACATAAGTGTTCATATTTTTAAAAATTTTATTGAATACGAATTAAAAAAATCTCAGATTAATTCTAAAGTTGATATTGCAAATTTTGATAACCTCATTCAAGAAAGTGTGAATTATAAAAATTATGATGTGGTAATAGTGTTTTTTGAATTACTCAATTTATTTGATTATGATAAAAATAAATCAAAAAAAACACTTTCTAGAAATATTTTAAATAGGCTTAGGCAAGATCTAAAACTTTGTTTTAAGATATTAAAAAATACTCCTCTTGTGTTAGTGAACAAATTTTCAAATCAGATAACAAATGAGTTTCATGACATAAGAGAGCAGAAAAAAATCGTCTCAAAAATTAATAATCAAATGGAAAACCTGACAGGTAAAAATTTTCATTTTATCGATATAAGTATAATTTTAGAAAAAGTTGGTACTAAAAACTCTATCAACAAAAATAATTTTATAAATTCAAAAACACTCTACACTTCTAAATTTATGCATGAGTATGCAAAACTTGTAAAACCTTCAATCATGAGTTTATGCGGGAAGCAAAAGAAAGCAATTATATTAGATTGTGATAACACTTTATGGGGAGGTATTTTAGGTGAAGATAAAAAAAATATTCAAATAAATACATATTCAGCAACGGGAAAAATTTTTACTGAGATTCAAAAATTATTAAAAGAATTAAAAAAAAGAGGATTAATTTTGTGCCTTTGTAGCAAAAATAACTTTGATGAAGTAGAAAATGTATTTAAGAAAAATAAAATGCCTTTAACTTTTAAAGATTTTACAATTAAAAAAATTAATTGGAATAACAAAGTTGAAAATATAAAAAATATATCCAAGGAACTTAATATTAGTTACGATAGCTTATTATTTATTGATGACTCTTCATTTGAAATCGGGTTAGTTCAAAAATACTTAAATAAAGTAGATTGCTTCAAAGTTTCTAAAAATTTGAGAGATTATTTGTTAAATTTTAAACTTCTTAGTAATAGTTTTCATTTCGGTTCTTTGACTAAAGAGGATAAATTGAGGTCTAAATCCTACGAACAAGAGGAAAAAAGGTCATTAGCCAAAAAAAAATATTTTAATATTGATGAATATATTAAATCTTTAAATATTAGAGTTTTTTACGAACAAGGGAAAAAAATTTCAGTAAGTAGAGCCTCACAATTATGTCAAAGAACAAACCAATTTAATTTGACTACAAAAAGATACAATGAGGAGCAAATTAAAAAAATTTCAAAAGATAAAAATTTTTTTATATCTACAATATCTGTTAAAGATGATTATGGAGAGTATGGTATTACAGGCCTTGCAATTGTAAAACTAAAACCCCAATATAAGTCTGCAGAGATCGATACATTTTTGATGAGTTGTAGAATTATAGGAAGAGGCGTAGAAACATCTTTTATAAACTGGATTATCGGAAAACTCAAAAAGCAAAATATTTACGACTTAAGGTCATATTATAAAAAAACTGAAAAAAACTCTTTGGTAAAAAATTTTTATGAGCAAAATCACTTTAAAATATTATCTAATTCGAATATAAAAAAAAATTATCAGTTAAAATTGAAATGAAATCACTTGATTCAAAATTAGTAGAAAAATTTAAAATAATTTTTAAATTAAAAAAAAACATATTAAAGAAGAATCTTACCCAAAAAAAAATTAAAAGCTGGGACTCTTTAAATCATGTTATTTTGCTACTTTCTATACAAGAAACATTTAAAATAAAATTTAAAATATCTGAATATGAACAACTAACTAGTTTTGACAAGATAATTAAACTAATCAAAAAAAAATTAAAAAATTAAAAATGAAATATTTCAATGTACTAGTAACGTGTGCAGGTGGCGATTTATCTCCATATTTAATAAATTTTTTAAAAAATGACTCAAAACATAAAGACTTAAAAGTCATTGCTACTGATAATAAGCCTAATGCTATTGGTAAATACTTTTCAGATTTTTTTGAAGAAGTTCCTAAAGGAGACTCTAGAAATTACATAAAAAAGATAAAAAAAATAGTTAAAAAATATAAAGTTAATCTTATAATCCCTGGCTCAGATGAAGAGGCTATTAATCTAGCAAAAAATAGAGTTTTGATAGAGAAAAAAAATACTCAATTAGCGTGTATCGATTATAAAAATTTAAAAATTTTATCTAGTAAGTCCGATACGTATAAAACCTTAGACAAAAAAGGATTTAAACTACCAAATTGGTATTCCGCCCAAAATCAAAGACAGTTCATAAAATATTTATCATATTATCTAAATAAAAGAAGGAGCTTTATAATTAAACCTTCTTCAACTAGAGGCGGAAGAGATGTGAGTGTGATTAAACTAAACAAGAAAATAATAGAAATAATTAAAAAATCTAAAAAAAAATATTTAAATAATTTAAAAAAAAAATATTTTAAAAAATACCCAATTTTTTTATCTGATCTTCTTTATGAGCCTATATTTGACCTTGATCTTCTAGCTTGGAAAGGCAAGTTGATTAGAGGGATAGTTAGAAGACGAGTAAATCCAGCAGATCCAAACGATGGGCATATAATCGAAAAAAATAACGAAATTTTAAATCAAGGAAAAAAAATTGTAAAAATTTTTAATTTATCTTGGTTATACGACTGTGACTTTATGTTAGATAAAAAAGGAAACCCTGTAATAATTGAAATTAATCCTAGGGCTAGCGGGAGTTCTTCAGTGAGCATTGCAGCTGGAGCCCCTTTGTACGACGATTTAATATCTTTAGCTAAAAAAAAGAAACTTTTAAACTATAGAATTCCATACGGCGCTAAAATAATTGCTTATAAATCTTTAAAAAAAATATCTAATTAAATGAGAATAATATTTAGAGTAGACTCTTCAAATAAAATTGGCGCAGGTCATATTAATCGTTGTATTTATTTAGCAAAAGAACTTCGAACTTTAAAAAAAGCAAAAATCATTTTCTTTTGCAAAAAACTCAAGGGTAATTTTAATTATTTAATAAAAAAAAACAATTTCGATCTAATAACTTTTCCAGAAAAAAAAATGGATTCGAAAGATTTAAGATCTAACCATTTTAAAAGATGGAGAAATGATATTCAAAAAAATGAAATTAATTTCATAAAAAAGAAAATAAAAAAAAATGTCTCCTTTATTTTTGTAGATCATTACGGACTTGATTTTGTTTGGGAGAAAGGCGCCAAAGAACTAACCAATAAAGTCGTAGTTATAGATGATATTGGTGACAAAAAACATTTCTGTAATTATTATATAAATTTCCACAATTATTTATCTAGAAAAAAATTAAAGATGACGCAAATAAATAAAAATACAAAAATTTTAAATAATTACAGGTATACTTTGGTAAGTAAAAAGATAAAATTGAGACTAAAAAAAAATAAAAAAAAAAATATTTTTATTTATCTTGGCTCAACAGACAAAAAAAATATGACTTACAAACTGATTAAGTGTTTAAAAAATAAACATTTTAAAAAATTCAAATTTAAAGTTTTAATTGGAGTAAATAATGATAATTTCAAAAAAATTTGCAACTTAACCAAAAATTCTAATAATATTTCAATTTTAAAAAAACAAATCAAAAATTTTAATAATCTTTATAAAAAGATTGATAATACAATTACAGCAGGAGGTGTAACAATGTACGAGTCGATTTTATTTGGATTTAAACCACTAGTTATTATGCAAAATAAATTTCAAGAGAAATCATCAAATGATCTTGCTGAAAAACGAATGATAAAAAAGATAAATTTTAAAACAAATAAAACAAATGAAATTTTATCTGCTTTAAATACAAATAAAAATTTTTACGAACACAGAAGTTTGACCAATAGTCTTTTAAGATTTAAAAATGGTACAAAAAACATTATAAACTATTTAAGCACTGTATGAAAAATATTTTTATTGAAGGAAAAAATATCTACTTAAGGCCAGCTAGTATTGAAGATGCAAAAGGCGACTGGTACAAGTGGCTTAACGATATAGAGATTAGTAAATATCTGTCGAATCAATTTTGGCCAAACACCAAAGCTAAACAAATAGAATTTATTAAAAGTTCTCTTAATAATAAAGAGAGATCTATTTTTTGTGTTTGCCTAAAAAAAAATGATAAGCAAATTGGTCAATGCTCCCTTAGTTACATAAATTGGGTACATCGATATGCAGATATCGCAGTAATTATTGGAGATAAAAAGTATAGAAAAGGTACATATGCTCTAGAAGTTTACAAGCTTTTATTACAAATCGGCTTTGAAAGATTTAATTTAGAAAATATTAAAAGTGCTTCCGCAAATCCTGTTGCAACAAAATTTCACCAATTAATTGGTTTTAAATTAATTGGTACTTATAAAAACTTACTTTTAATAGATGGTGAAAAGATCTCTCTAAAATTGTTTTCTATAAATAAAAAAACTTGGAAAAAAAATTTTTAAGCTCAAGAATTTAAGAAATGAACATATTTCCATATAGTAGACAGAAAATTTCATCTTCAGATATCAAAACTGTATCGCGAGTGTTAAGATCGGATTTTATTACTCAAGGTCCTGAGGTAAAAAAATTCGAAAAAAAAATTTGCCAAACAATTAAGTCAAAATACTCTGTAGCAGTTAATAGCGCTACTAGCGCTCTTCATATTGCTTGTATGGCTTTAGACTTTAAAAAAAAGGATATACTTTGGACTGTACCTAATACATTTGTTGCGTCAGCTAATTGTGCACTCCACTTAGGTGGAAAAGTCGATTTTGTAGATATCAATTATCAAACAGGAAACATTGACATTAACCTTTTAGAGCAAAAATTGATTAAAGCTAAGAAAAATAAAAAATTGCCAAAAATTTTGATCCCAGTACATTTTGCTGGCCTTCCAACTGAGCAAGATAGAATATGGAAGTTAGCAAAAAGGTTTAATTTTAAGATAATTGAAGACGCTTCCCATTCTCTTGGGTCAAAATATAAGGGGAATATTACAGGAAATTGTAGGTGGTCTGACATAACTGTTTTTAGCTTACATCCCGTTAAAATAATTACAACCGGGGAAGGTGGTATTGCAACCACTAATAATGAAAAGTTATACAAAAAATTACAAATGCTCAAAAATCACGGAATTACAAAAGAAAAAAGTCAATTTATTTACAAAAAAAATAAAGTTAATGATTGGTACTATGAGCAGCAATACTTGGGCTTAAACTTTAGAATGAACGAGATTTCTGCAGCACTAGGTATTAGCCAGTTAAAAAAATTAAAATATTTTGTCAAAGAAAGAAATAAAATTGCAAATTATTACAAAAAAAATTTAAAATTGAAAAATATTTTATTGCCAAGTTTTTCTAAAAAATTTTACTCTTCATTTCATTTATTTGTAATAAAAATTAAACATAAAAAATATAAGGTGCTTCAAAGAAAACTTTTTAATAAACTTAGAAAAAAAAACTATTTTGTACAAGTACACTATATACCAGTACATTTACAGCCTTTTTATAGAAAAAGATTTAAATTTAAAAATAAGGAATTAGCTAATTCAGTAAAACACTCTGTAAGTTCAATTTCATTACCAATATACCCAGGTTTAAAAAAAAAAAATTTTATTTAATATCGTCAAAATCATAAAAAATTTTGTAACGGAAGAGTGTAAATAATTAAATTTTTTTGCCAATGAAAATTAATAGTAAACTTATATTAGGTACAGCAAATTTTTTGCATCCTTATGGAATTTTTGGAAATAGAATACCTAAAAATAAAATTAGAGATACTTTAAATTATTCTAAAAAGAAAAAAATCAAATATCTAGAAATATCAAAAGATTATAAAAACGCTCATTATTTTTCTAAAGAATTTAGTGAGCATTTTAAGATCTATAACAAAATAGATTTAACCCCGGCATTTTTAAAATCAATTTCAGAAAATGATTTGATCAGATACTTAAAAATTAATGAAAATAATATTAATATCTCATATGCAGTGACCTTAAGAAAGCCAAACATTTTACTAAAAAAAGGTGGTAAAAGATTTTTCAAATTATTAGATAAATTTAGACATGAAGGTAAAATTAAAAAAATTGGAGTATCAGTTTACAACTCAAAAAACTTAAAAAAGATTATCAAAAATTTTAAAATAGATTATATTCAACTTCCCTTAAATATTGTTAACAAAGAAGTATTTATTTCCTCGAAAAGGATTATTAAAAAAAGAAAAATTGAAATTCATGCAAGATCAATATTTCTTCAGGGTTTACTTTTAAAAAACAAAAATAATCTGCCAAAAAAAATTATTAAATTAAAAGATGATTGGTCTTTTATTGATGAGTCACTCAATAAGATTAAAGTATCAAGGTTTTCAGCTTGTATTAATTATGTATTAAATTTTAAAATTGATAAAATTTTGATTGGTATTAATGATCATAAACAACTCGATGAGATTTTAAAATTTAAAAGGATTTCCAAAAAAGTCCCTTTTTTTTCAATTAAAAAAAAAAATTTAATAGATCCTGTATACTGGCTTAAATTTAAAAAAAATGAAAATTTCAAAAGCAAGCATTAAAGACATAAATTTTCTATTCGATATACATAATTTTTATGTTTCAAAAAATTTATTTGCGAGTAGAAAAAAAATTCTTTTCAAAGATCATCTCAGCTGGTTTACAAAAAATTATATTAAAAAAAAAATTAATGTTATTTATATAGCTCACATCAAAAAAAAAAAAATTGGTTATGTGAGACTAGAAAAATTAAAGGATAATATTTTTGAAGTATCACTTGCTTTAAATTTTGATTTTATTGGAAAGGGTCATGGGACAAAGATGCTTCAAAAAGTATTAAAAATTTTTTTAAAAAATAAAAATTCAGCAATTGTATCTAAAGTGAAAAAAAAAAATTACAATTCAGTAAACTGTTTTAAAAATAATAATTTTCTAAAAGTGAGATATAATAGTCGCATCTTTAATTATGTTAAAAATCACAATAAATTTCTATTTTTCAAGTATATTGACAATTATCGATCAACTGCTAAAAAAAACTTATGAAGTTCGAATTTATTGGAAACGCATGTGGAATCTTTCACGGCTCAAAAGGTAGCAGAATTCTTTGTGATCCTTGGATTGTTGACGGTGTATTTGAGGGTTCATGGTTTCATTACCCCCCCTTGACAACAAAGATAGAAGATCTTCAAGATGTAGATGCAATCTACGTAAGCCATATACATCCCGACCACTATGATGAAAGATTTTTTAATTTTAAAAAAGATACTCCAATAATAATACTTGATGAAGGTCCAAATTTTTTAAAAAGAAAACTTTTATCAAAAGGGTATTCAAATTTAATAGAAATTAAAAACGGAGAGACCAAAAAGTTTAAAGAATTTGAATTCACAATTTATAAGCCTTTTGCATCTCATATTTACGAAGAGTCTTTTATCGGAAATCTTATTGATAGTGCTATAGTTTTTAAAAATGATGGCTATACTGCGATAAATTTTAATGATAATACGCCAACTTTAAAATCTTGTGAAGTCTTAAAGAAAAAATTTGAGCATATAGACCTAGCAATGTTAAATTATAATGCTGCTGGACCCTATCCTTCTTGTTTTGATAATTTAAACTCTGATCAAAAAAAAGAGGAACACGAAAAAATATTAAAAAGAAATTTTGATCATTTGATCGATATAATTAAAATTTTAAAACCAAAATCTGTCTTACCTTTTGCTGGTTCTTATATTTTAGGAGGTAAAAACGTAGAAAAGAATGATTATTTAGGTACCACTACTTGGGATGTATGTGCAGAGTATCTAAAGAATAAACAATCAATAAGCAAAATTATTTGTATGCTTGAAAATCAGATGTATGATTTTAAAACTAGAAATTTACTAAGTGAATATGTAAAAATTGATACTAATCATATGAAAAAATATTTAGAAACTATTAAAAGCGAAAAGTATGATTATGAGATTGATGAAAAAATTGATAATGATAAATTGTTGAGTGACTTAGAAATAGCAAAGAAAAACTTAATTTCTAGAGTCAAAAAATTTAATGTTTCAATAAAAACTAATGTTTTTTTGAATGTTAATAATAAAGATTTTAAAGTTCTCGAAGGATCAGATGCTAATAGAATAATAAAGTGTGAGATGGATTCTAGATTATTGAGAAGAATTTTAGATAGAAAATCACACTGGAATAACGCTGAGATTGGATGCCATATTACTTTTAACAGGTCACCGAATGAGATGGAACCTGATGTTCATAAAGCCCTTTGTTTTTTGCACTTATAATTAATGAAAAAAAAAATCTTAGTAATCTCTGCTCATCCAGATGATGACGCATTAGGATGTGGTGGAACTATAGCAAAATTCTCAAAAGAAAAATCAGATGTATTTGTAGTTTATTTCACAGACGGGGTGTCAGCAAGATCGAATAATAATAATATTAAAAAAGAAATTTTAGGTAGAAGAAAAAACTCTATACAGGCTGCGAAAATTTTAGGTATTAAAAAGTGTTTTTTTTTCTCTTATCCTGATAATAAACTAGATAAAACACCTCTTTTAGAAATCACTCAAAAAATTGAAAAAATAATTCAACAAACAAACCCTGAAATTATTATGACTCACTCTGAGCATGATCTTAATATTGATCATCAAATTATTAATAGAGCAGTTATTACGGCAACTCGGCCTAAACCTAAATCAAAAATTAAAAAAATATTACTATTTGAAACCTTATCTAGCAGCGAATGGAAATTTTCTAGTAAAAAAAACTTTTTTAATCCAAACTACTTCGTAGATATATCAAAAACTATAAATAAAAAAGTTTCAGCTTTGAAATGTTATAAAAAAGAGATCATGAAGTGGCCACATCCAAGGTCTGTAAAGGGGGTCAGAAACCTGGCTATGTATAGAGGGCAGACCGTGGGACTTAAATACGTAGAAGCATTTTATTTATTAAGACAAACCGCTTAAATTATTATCTGTAATGAAAACAGCTGCAATTGTTCAAGCTAGGTTAGGTTCAACAAGACTTCCAAGAAAAGTCTTAAGAAAAATTAATGGAAAAACATTAATTGAATTAATTTATTCTAGACTGTCTAAAACTAGGTTAGTAGATCAAATTATCTTTTCAATTCCTAATACCAAAGTAAATGACGAGTTAGAAACATTTCTAAAAAAAAAAAAAATTTCTTATTTTAGAGGAGATGAAAATGACGTTCTTTCAAGATATTATCAAACAGCTAAAAAATTTAAGATAGATAATATTATAAGAATTACCGGAGATTGTCCTTTAGTGGATTACAAGATAGTTGACCAGATAATAAAAATTTTTTTAAAAGAAAAAAAAGATTATGTATCAAACTGTGATCCCTGGACCTATCCTGATGGATTGGATGTTGAAGTTTTCAGTTTTAAATTACTTTCATATGCCCAAAAAAAGGCCAAAAAGCACAACAGAGCAAATGGTGGTGTTCTAATATCTTTTCTTAGAGAAAATAAAAATTTTAATACTTTAAATATAAAAAGCCCTATTAAACATGCTTCAAAATATAGATTAACAGTTGATCATGAAGATGATTTTATTTTGGTAAAAAAAATATACGATAAATTTCATCCAAATATTTTTTTTGGATTTAATGACATCATAAGAATGATAAAAAAAAATAAAAAACTTTTGAAAATAAATTCAAAGATTAAACAAAATGCAGGCTCTTTTATGGACAGATCACAAAAAATCTGGATGAGGGCAAATGCTATTATACTAGGTGGAAATAGTCTTTTATCTAAAAATCCAGAAATGTTCTTGCCTAATAAATGGCCTACCTATTTTTCAAAAGCCCAAGGTTTTAAAGTGTGGGATTTAAGTAAAAAACTTTATTACGACATGTCTTTAATGGGTGTTGGAACAAATATTTTAGGGTATGCCAATAAAGAAGTAGATGAAGCTGTTAAAAAGAACATTGTTGATGGAAATATGTCCACGTTAAATTGCTATGAGGAAGTATTATTAGCAGAAAAGCTTATTGACATGCATCCTTGGGCAAACAAAGTAAAATTTGCTAGGACTGGTGGTGAAGCTAATTCTTTGGCTATTAGAATTGCTAGAGCTGCTGCTGGTAAAGATAATGTAGCTTTTTGCGGCTACCATGGATGGCATGATTGGTACTTGTCAGCGAATTTGAAAAAAAAAGGGTCCTTGGATAGTCATTTATTACCTGGCTTAGATCCTTTCGGAGTTCCTAAAAAATTAAAAAATACCTCATTTGGATTCAAGTACGGAGATATGAATGAATTAAAGAAAATAGTTAGCAATCATAAAATTGGAGTAATCAAGATGGAGGTTCAAAGAAACACCATGCCTAATATTAATTTTTTGAAACAAGTAAGAGATCTAGCTACAAAAAAAAATATTGTTTTGATTTTTGATGAATGTACATCAGGTTTTAGACAATCATTTGGAGGATTGCATAAGTCAATAAATATTATTCCAGACATGGCAATATTTGGTAAGGCTTTAGGAAACGGATATGCAATTACAGCAGTTTTAGGAAAAAATGAAATTATGGAAAAGGCCAAAAATTCATTTATGAGTAGCACTTTTTGGACTGAGAGAATTGGACCAACTGCTGCTTTAAAAACATTAGAAATAATGGAGAGGGACTCATCTTGGGTAAGAATAACAAATTTGGGCAACAAACTTATTTCAATTTGGAAAAAAATATCGAAAAGGCATAATGTAAAGATTAATATTAGCGGTTTACCTTCTTTAGCTAAATTTAGTTTTTTAGGTCAAAAATCGCAAGAATATAAAACTTATCTAACTCAAGAAATGTTAAAAAAAGGGTTTCTCGCTGCAAATGGCGTTTATATGAGTACCGCACATAACGAAAAAATCTTAAAAAGATATGAAAATATATTAGACGAAATATTTTTCATGATTTCAAAATGTCAAAAAGGAAATGTGAAAATTGAGAAAATTTTGCTTAGCCCAGTTTCTAAAATTCCATTTTCTCGATTGAACTAAAATTTTTTATGAAAGTTTTTATTTTAGCTGGAGGGCTTGGATCAAGAATTTCAGAGTATACAAAAACATTACCTAAACCAATGATTGAAGTTGGAAAAAAACCAATTTTAATCCATATAATGAATATTTATCTTAAATGGGGTTATAATGATTTTTATATAGCTACGGGTTATAAAAGCATTGTAATTAAAAAATTTTTTAAAAAATTTAAAAAAAATAATTCTAAGTTTAAGCATGTTTTAGATGGAAAACCTTGTACTATTACACTATTAGACACGGGAGTTAAAACTATGACCGGAGGAAGATTAAAATTTATGAAAAATTATTTGAATAAAAATGAGAATTTCATGTTTACTTATGGAGATGGAATTTCAAACGTAAATTTAAAAAAACTAGAAAAATTTCATAGAAAAAAAGGAAATCTTGTAACAGTGACAGCGGTAAGGCCGCCAGCTAGGTTTGGAGAAATAATAGTAAAAAGAGATTTAGTGAGCTCTTTTAAGGAAAAGCCACAAGTTAAGAACGGCTGGATTAATGGAGGTTACTTCATAGCTAAAAAAGATTTTTTAAACTTAATAAAAAAAAGCTCTACAATATTAGAAAAGGAGCCATTAGAAAAAGCATCAAAAAAAAAACAACTCAACGCATTTAAGCATTTTGGATTTTGGAAATGTATGGATACAAAAAGAGACAGGGATGAACTGGATCAATTAAGTAGAAAGGGTTTCTTTAAAAAGAAATTAGGCATATGATGTTTAAATCAATTGAAAATGAAATCAATTTGAGAAACAAAAATAAGTTAAAAGGATATAATTTATTTTTAAAAAATCTCCTAAAAAAATTAAATTTAATAAAAAAAAAGAATACAAAAATTAAGTGTAAGAAAATAATAGACTATTTAACAAAAAACCTAGAAAAAAAAAAATTTGAAAACTTTCATATAATAAGAGTCACATACTATTGTTTAAAGTATGCCGACTTTAAGTATAAGGATCAAATTTGTAAATTGGCTTTGGTGCATAATATTTATGAAAAAAAAAATAATTCAAGTAGACTTAAAAAATTGGTCGACAAGAAAACCCTTAATCTTGCTAAAGTTCTTCAAGTAAATAGAAAAAAACAATGGGAAAAAGCATATATAAGAAGCTACTATGAAAAAATAAATAATTCTAGCAGTCTAATTAAAATAGTTAAGTGTTTAGATAAATTCGATAATTTATTTAATTTACATAAAAATCCAAAACTAAAAATAAAAAAATTATATTTAAGAGAAATAGAGTTATTTATTTTACCACTTGTAAAAAAATATTTACCAAAATTATTAAAATATTATAAAAAATTATTTGAATACAACCTAAGATTAATAAGGCAATGAGTAAAATAAATGAAATTTAAGCTAGATGTTAAAAAATTTACATAAAAAATATGATTTTAAAAAAGATATTTTTTCTAACAATAAAATTAGGTTTAAAAGAAAAAGGAAAAATAAATTTTTATTAAAAATAATTGAAAAATTAAACTTAAATAAGCAATTTAATCTTTATGAAATAAATTCAAAAAATCCAAATTCAAAAATTTATAAATTATCTTACTTAGATAAAAAATTAATTTTAAAAATTGAAAAAATAGAAAAAAATAAAAATATAATAAATATATTCAATATTTTAAAAAAAAATAAACTTGATTGTAAAATACTTAA
>MDTD01036715.1_pt1 | contig 15859 bp, 8 predicted proteins | sample 811221 | NCBI WGS metagenome assembly MDTD01 (sample SAMN05326646, study PRJNA326480) | marine metagenome | isolation source: seawater | place: Pacific Ocean: South West | collected 2011
ATAAACAAAGGGGAAAAAGCTTTACTGATAAACATAACATTACTCCGGGTTGTTTTTTTCGAGACATGTGTTTTCAGACGAAATTAATTCCTATTCTCTCTGCTTAAATATTAATTCAGGAGCGGACATTTTTACAAGATACTGGATTAGTGATTAGCTATTACTATTAATTAAAATGCAATAAGCGTTTCACTAATCTGATTATTTTACGCTATTTCCCGGTTTGCATTCGCAAGTTTCCCAGTTCAATAAGGCGTATTCTTCTGTATTATGAAAACGTCCCCGGTTAAACAGTCTAATTCCATACGCCTGAATACCTCCTTTATTTTTGTTAATGACTCTTGTACGGAAGATATTGAACTTCCAGGTTTTTGTAAAATCTGAATCATTGAATTGAGACAATGGTATTTGCACCTTGAGCTGCCAGGCTTTTTCTTTAATTGAACTTTCAGTTTTGACCAAAAAACTTTTCAAGGTATTTACTGATTTGCCTGGCTGTCGATGGATTACCCGGTATGTCCCAATGCTGTTGATAATAATCTGGTAATAATTGCCAGCCTCTCTATTAGGCATCAACATAATTTCAAAGCAATCATCTTCCCAAACAGGGCCTTCGTTGTTAACTTTGCATTTCTGCTTCAGCTGCTTAACATGTGGTTCATTTGCAATTAACGTTATATGCAAAAATTCATCGTCGTTCCATAACGTTGCAGTCGTTTCCTGAAAGTCTTTGTATTCATCCCTTGCCATGAAGTTATACTTAAGGGCCTTGGCCGAGTCATTGGTATGCGGTAGAGTGACCGGAGTTAATGACGCTAACGATTTTTTTAGTTTATCTGCTCGTGGTTTCGCCGCCAATGACCTTTTGTAAAAAGCATTAAAATCACTATTCAGCCTGGAAAACCAAATACTGTCTTTTTTTACTTTTTTCGCGGCGGAGTCAAGTATTGTCTTAGCTTTGGCTAACTTATCAAAGTAATAGATAGTCACCAGATGATCTCCGCGAATTTTCTTCACTTGCATAAAAAGCCGCTCCATTTCCCGATAATAATCCAACATTTCTTTGCAAGCTCCGGGATAGGCAAAACTACAGAAATCAGCCATTATATTATTGACGTCAATATTGATATCAAATAAGGCTTTTGCCTGGATATACATATTAAGTGCACTGAATGAATAATCTTCAGAAGTCATATCCGTGCGATAGGCACCGCGTACGACACCAACAAATTTCTTGAAATAATTATGTGTGAATACCGGATTTATTACTGGCATGCGGTTAAATTCCGGATATCTGGGATAACTGCACAGAATAGTTCTTACGCCCGTTTTATCCCAGGCTTTTGCCAATTTGACTGATGCGGTGTAATCAGCATGAGGTACGGGCCGCATGGTCTGTATCTCGATGGTAAACTTTGACCCCATTTTTATCCTTGTCGGCGGCTGTTCATAGGATTCAAGTTTGGTTTGGCTAATAAAACATAGATCAGGATAAGCCTGATGGACAAGGTCTATAACTTTTTTCTGGAAGCCGTAAACAGCCTCATTATTATCAAACTTACCAATAAAATCTCTATTTGTGCCCGGAGGAGAACATTTCGCACACTGACACCGTTCAATCGCGCCATCAATAAATAATCGTACAACCCGGATATGAGGACTGCCATTAATAACAGCAATGATGTCCGCTGCGGTCTGCCTGACTACGTCAGGATTTGAAAAACACGGTACATGCCAGGGAAAATCAGCCACATATGGTTTGCCGTTACGTATCATGAAATACTCAGGGTGAACTTTCCAGAAACGCTTTTTCCACTTCCATACGTATGTATAAATATACTCATACCGCGACCAATAAGGGCGGTTGCAGAGCATGCGTCTAGAGTAAACATAAAAGTCTTTAAGACTTATCTCGTTATTTTTACGAGGCGCAATTCCACGCACCTCGAAAGTCGGCATTGGGATATCCTGCTTCGCCTTGAAGCTAATCGGACACTCAGGAGAAACAGAATAACCTTCGTCGCCGGGCAGATAAAACTTCACCCCGGCATATTTGGTCAAAAAATAATATACCGCCGACAAAGTTCCGGTTTTAAACATATCTGTTGCCTCAGGATCAACTCCCGGCGAATCATCTCCTAACATTAGAAAGGAGTTGTTTCTTCTGAATATTCCAAACCTTTGTGATATGGTCGGAAGCTTTGAAAATCCCGCAATGATTGCCTCTGAAGGGAATCCGACGTAAAACGTCACTAAATCCTTTTCCCCGTTTATTTCTATGGGCTTGGAATAGGTTAAGGAGAGAAATTTTTTCAATTCCTTTGCCGCAAACTTATGCACCTTTGTCGGATTGTCTTGAACAATAACTTGGTAGTTCAATTTTTTGTAGTAAACGCTCCCGGCAACAAGGTTATCACAAACAATAATCAGCATGAGGGCTGAAACAGCAATGGTCCTCATCGAACCATCTCCATAACATTTTGGGGATCAAACGAAAACCAGCCGGTAGTATTATTTCCCAAATAAATCCAGACGTCATCAAATCCTCCTTTGGGTGCTTTACACAAAACAGCTTGCCAAACTTTACCGCCACCGTTGCCGACCTGGATATTTTTTAGGTCATTCTGGTCAGAAACTGTTTTCAGGGTTGCAACATTCTTCCCAAGAGGATTATAAACCTTCAACATTGCAGTCTCTCCCGGGGCCTCAGACCTCAGTTCAAGTGAGAACTCTTTGGCTCCAGGCAAAACAGTAAAATAGATTGACACAGGCTGTTTTCCTGTGAAATGAAAACCTTTGACTGCTTTTTTAAAGGCTACATTAGTCCTGGTCAAACAGGCATGTGGAATTCCTTTCAGGTCCATGTAATAACCTGCTCCGCTGAAGGCGCGTATAAAATAGAGCTGTCCGCCACGCAGAAAAGCCCGGATTTCTCCTTTTGCAAAGACTTTACCGTCCTTAAGGATTTTTCCGTTAGCGTCAAAAATAGTATAGTTCATTGACTGGGTTCTGTATTTTCGAACCGTAACCGGAATTATTATTTCGGTGTCTGAATCAACTTTTACTGCTAACAGTTGCTTTCCTCTGGCATAAAAGAAGTCAGTCATAGATTTAAATTTATCTGCGGAAGCTTTCCCTGTCATTTTAAAATATTTGGTAACAATATTTTTTATTTCCGGGTCTGCTTTGGTTTTCGTACGCGCTATGCCGCACTGTCCGGCCAGTTTGCTGAGTGTCTTTTCAGACAAATTCAATTTAGAGTTTTTACAATTTGACGGCAGCAGTTCCATGCTGGCGAGCGCCTGGTACAACTCCGCAAGATCATACTTCAGCATCAAAAGACGCGTCTTCTCATTTGGTGTCAGATCGTTTATTTCAGCCTCGGCTTTAAAGTACAACTGTTCAAGTTTCGCGAAGTTGGCACCATATATATTTTTCAACGCATTCGGTGTGATCATATATTGCTGGTGAGGATTTTTAATCATGAATGCTTCGTATTCCGCATCCAGCAAATCGTAGAATTGCTCTATATACTTTCCGCTTTTCCCGTATGCCCGCATACAGAAATCACGAGCTATCGCGTTGGCATCCAAATTGGTATTCCACAGCATTTTAGCATTTACATAATTGATGATTCCCCCGGAACGATAGTTCTTCAGTCCGTAAATATATGCAGTAACAACTCCCGCTTCTTTTATTCTCGGCATAATTTTATTCATGATCCCGGCACATGGCGGTTGCGGGGCAATAATCTGTTCAAAAATAAATTGGTTCGGCAGGTCGTAATAACCCAGACGTCCCGGCACTGCTTTACCCCAGGCGCCAAAAGTATTAAGCCAGAGTTTTTCAACATCAGGAACATAGTAGCGTGCTCCGTAGTTTATTGAAGACGCAAAACAGAGGTATACATTAGGCTCCATTTTGACCGGCTTAACAGGTGGAAAAAGATGACTTTGGTAAACATAGCCGCATACCCATTTATCGGGGCATTTTTTTGCAACTAATTTTGCAACCGCATTATAAAATATCAGTATACGCCGGGTATATTGCCTCTCAGGTTCTTTCGGGAAAGGTTTGTCATCATGCATTCTGCAATTATTGCATTCGCAAAACCCCCAAGCGTCTGTCGCGCTGACTGACAAGCCTTTGATCCATGGAGTTTCTTTGAAAGATTTAATCAATGCGTACGCCATATATTTTATTACCTCAGGATTGGACGTACACATCTTATAAGTCCCGGTCGGCGTTATTCTTTTGTCGCCGACTTTAGCAAACCACTCTGGATGCGTATTGGCCAATTCCGGCGAAAAAATATGCTGCCAGTTGTGTCCGTGATAAAGTAGCACACTCGACCCGATTCTTTGCCGTAATTTCCATTCAGCCACTTGTTCTCTTGTTTTTTCCACGTAAGGCAGTTTGCGACTGATGAATGCCGGGTTTTCAATAATATCCACGTCAGGAACACTAATATTCTTGTTATTAAGAACGGATTCACCTTCCGGGCCGGGGATCAGCCAACGGACTCCTACGAATTTTTCCAGAAACGTATAGGCCCCAAACAAAGTTCCGTGACTGAACCCGCCATTTGCAGTATGTTTACCGTCAGTGGTATCTATGCCGTAAATATAAATCCGGTCATTTTTTGCAAGTATTCTGAAGCCTTCCAACTCAATGTTGGTCATTTTTAAACCGTCAGCCTTGGCCTTTGCGTACCCGACACAAATAAATTTGTTGCTTACGGCACCATGGGTTATCTCCAGCTTGGCTCCGGAAGTTTTAAATATGTATTTCTGCAACTCCTTCGCCGCCAGCTTCTCTGCCTTAGTGGCATTCTCCGATACATAAATAGTATAATCAGATTTTCCGTTTTTCGTTATAATGTTTTCAGCATAAATGTTGGCTGTGATAAAAAAGTTTGTCAATAACAGTAGTAACATAAGTTTCATGTATATTTACTCCCTTGCTTTTCTATTGATAATAAATGTATTTTAAGGTTTGAAAGGCTTGACAACAACTTGGTCATTAGCATTTGCTTGCAAATATGCACTGATTTTTTTACAGTCATAATCTATTTTAGGCAGAATATTCTCCATTTGAGTTTTGATCTCAGCAAACTTCCCGTCATAAAGCAGGCGTTCCAGCCTGTTTACATTATAGCAGTCTTCGCCAATATGATTAACAAGAGCCTGTAGTTCTGGTGCGGATTTATTATTAAACCTTTTATACTTTTGGGCGGCCTTGAATTCTGCAGGTGGCATAACTATTTTAAAATGAGTAGCTAGCTTAAATTCCATTTGGGATAATTTTACTTTCGCCTGTTGCCAGGCTTTGTAGAATTCGCCCAGTTCAGAATTTTTTATTTCAGCTTTCAATTCATTTCTGGCGGAGGAAATGCTCTTGTACGCAGCTTCATTTTTCTGTATGGCGGCATATTTTCCAGCTTGCTCGAAACTAGCCTGCGACTTGCTGACATTGAAATTATTCGCCTTCATCATATCAGCCATGATCATGTATTTTGCCAGTTCATTCTCGTAGAGTTTGCCATAAATATCGTGTTCGATTTGCTTACCCAGTTTTTTATTTCCGACATACATAAATATAGCGCCGCCCGGTTGTAGCGTGAAACTATTTTTTCTTTTTTCATCAAGGTTCCGCATATGGGTTAGATCATACAGCATCTCTTGTCCGGCAGACTCCTTAAGCTTGATAGTGAATGTTTCCTCTTTGTTTATGTTCTGATTGACCGCGATCAGGAAACGCCCATCTTTTGCGTTGATTTTTAAACAGTAGACCTTTACCGCCGGACCATTGTAAAAGCCGCCGGGAGCTTTGTAGCTGCCGACAGAAACATCATAGTCCTGATAATTATCTTCCGGGAAAGTATCCAGAAGCGATGGCCCAATTGATGTAAACTGCCTGGCGCATTCAGACATGGCGTTCCACAATGGATAATGAGGGAACGACATAAAATAGTTGAAATGGTATCCGTACTTGTTACGCCAGGACGGCATTCCGGCATAACCGTGGAACGCGATGCCTTTACAGCCATTGGCCACTGCTCCGTAAAGCATCAGTTTCATCTCTGCCGGTGTACTGAAGCCGTAAACTGTATCCATATAACCAAAGCCCTGCGGCATTAACCAGACCGGAGTCTTTTTCCCGGCTTTTTTCACGGTTTTTCGCATCATGCTTTGAGTGCTCCAGGGATTGCGCCCTCCATCTACTGCTTTTTTGATCGGATACCAGTCGCCAAAATAAACCCCTACATAGGGCATGTATTCGTCTCTGGATAAATTCAGATAAGGAAAACCGATATTATTGGGGTCAACTTCAGCCAGGCGCTTATGCGAGAGTAGCATTGCAGGAATGTCTTTCGGCAAAGTTTCGTCCGCCGTGAAGTAGCAAAGGATGCGGTCATTATATTTTTTGATAAAAGCCTTTGATTTATCGCCAAAATAAAGCTTCCATCGTTCATCAAGAGCCTGCTGGTATTTTTTCATTTCAACGTCGTCACTGCGATAATACAAAAGGCATATTGGAACAAGCATTATATCGTACTTCCGCGCATATTCCCCCGCATTATGAATACCGTTACTACCAAGTCCTTGCTTAAGGTAACTTTCCTGGAGAAGCCTTCCGCTGTGTATTGTATTAAAACCAGCCATCCGAAGTTCACGCATTAACCTCATAAAAAGATTGTTATAGGTATTTTTATAGGTTCCGGCTGCTTCTGGAAACGAAAGCGGCGGAGAATCAATTGAGAATGGAAAGTAACGGCGTAGCTTTTCAGGCAGGGAACTCAAGGAAGGGGGGGCTGGCAGTTTCACCGGTTTAATATATTCGGTTTTGTACCTGGCGGTATCCAGAGTCGCTTTCAAACTATCGAAATTTGCCCTTACAGGAGTCTTAACTCCCTTTATTGATACAGTCCGCCCGGTTGTCAAATCAGCTGCAACATTATTTCCGTTGACCTTAAATTCACCTTTAGTTGTTCCCTCAAGCAAACCCGCATTTACAGCTCCGGAGTTGCCGTTTTTTGCTCTGTTTATGCCAAAAACTATATTGCGGTCACAATAGAAAACTTCTCCAATGTTTTCAATAAAAGCCAATGCATATTTGCAAGACCACTTTTTGCCTGGAGCAAGAGATATTTTATTGTAAAACCACTCAGCCGTATCGAACTGTTCCCCAAAATAATTATATGCCTGACTGGTCGTATTCAAGTCAAAAATGAAGATATTTGAGTATTTATTGTCATCGTTGGATTTGGCCATCCATCCCCTTTTCAGTGTGTTTGTCGTAGTCCCTGAAAGAGAAGTCATTTTACTTAAAGTCTGTTTGTATGCTTTCAGCCAGTCGTTGGTAGGCCATGTAAAAACGCCTTTTTCGAGTGGAACAATGTTTTGAACGCGATACAGGAACTGCATTTCTTTTGCGCTTTTATTGGTAAAAGTCACCGCGACATCTATTTTTTGTGAATTGTCTTTAAGAGAAAATACCTTTTCCACCAACAACCCTTTGACTGGAGCCGGAGCAGTGGTCCAAACTTTGATTTTTCGTTTGGGTTCAATCACAAGGTAATCATATTTGGAAGAACGGCATACGCCGGGATATTTATTTCCGGGAATAATGTCGACCGCTAAGCCTCCGGCACTGTTAATGCTGTTCGGCATAGTCAAATTAGTTTTTTTGTTTTTCAGATTAACACTGTCGATACAGCCTCCGACCATCGTATTGACAGACGCTTTCAGGTATCTGTTTTCCAGAGTGGTTCCGGAAGCAACAGTTAAAGTATAATCGTCGCACAACAATGATCCGGCTTTTTTGGAAAGTAGATTCTCAAGAGACACTTTCAATGTAGCGGCTTTTTCAGGCGCAACAATTCTGGTTTGAAGTTTGGCCCATTGAGGCGGAGCCATAATTGACATAGCTTTGTATTTGCCTATCTGCTTACCATTTTTATCATAAAAGTAAAAACGGTTATGTGACTTTACGCCCTCGTTTCCTTTTACCCATACTGACGCGGTAATTTCATCACCAGGATTAATTTTTACAGTCTGGTATGCAGCGACGAATGCCTTTGGTACCTTATTGATCAATTCAAGGGAGTATTTTCCCGAATGGGCGTCTTCCGACAATTTTGCCGCAACTTTTGAGGCGCCGGAATTTAAGATTATTTCCCAATCTTTTGAGAAATACAGAAAACAACCTCTATTCGTTTTCTCACTCTTAATTTCAAACCCGTCATTTTTAATAAGGTTATCGCTAATAACATTAGCATTGCATAATATTATTAGTATAAACGGTAATAATTTTCTCATGGAAACTCCGCCGATTTAACATTAAAAACCCATCACAGCCTTAACATTGTCATGTCCAGGCCGCTTATACTATGTTTATTTATTTTATCTGGTTTACGGGGCTAAGAGGCGCTCATTGACAGAATTTAATATGTCATTCAAGCTGAAGCTTACAACATGGCAATCCCCCATCAATGAGTTCAATCTGTTGCTATGCCTGAAATGCCCCCCTTTCTCATTGGTGTAGGTTCCCGAAAACGGATACATATAACCTTTTACCATAAGAGGGTAGCCATATGATTCATTTATGCCGTCAAACATATACATATAGCGACTCGCATTTTTTAAGGTTCCGGGTCGCAGCATGGTTTGGTTAAAAGTAGAATTCCAATTCATATAGTGGTTTTGAGCATACGAAGCATGGAGTTCCGCACCTCTTTGGATACGTGGCATATCAGAAGGACAAGTAAAGATAGTTTTTTTCTCCCATAAGAGCTCTCTATCATCCGGAGTGGGAGTACCTAAATAAGTAGCGAGGTTAAAAAAGAAAGGAGGACCTCCTCCTCCAACTTTTCCAGGGTAAAATCCATTATAATCCGCTTGATATGATGCCGCCGCTGTTCCTATTTGCTTTAATTGATTAACACATGAAATACTTTTCGCCTTTTCACGTGCTTGATTCAACGCCGGTAACAGCATTGATGCAAGGATAGCAATGATTGCGATCACGACCAGCAATTCAATAAGTGTAAATTGCCCTTCTCTTTCTGGTTTTGTTTGCATTTCTCTTCCTCGTTTGAGTTTAGAAGTATTATGGCTCCGTTATATATGGTTTGTGTTTATACACTAAATACCTTTTCACTTTGCGGTTTTATCTCCTTTATTCTCTTATTACTTCGTATGATTAAGCTGCCTTTTGCGTGTGGATTGTAGTTTCCTAAAATCAAACGATTTTGGGCAGGTTTAAAGTTTTCCCATCCGAAACACTCACTGTTCCTGTCTAGCCGGTTGGCTCTATATATATTAAAACCAATATATTCAGCATCGGTTTTAATTGGAATGCATATTTCATTAGAGTTCTCAACCATGTAACACTCAGGAGGGTGAAATGGCTTTAATTCAATATAAATCTTATAATAATCTCCCTGCATTAAATCAAAATTATTAATTGATATACGGATGCCCCCATCATGGTAGTCGGCTTTCCAAGAAAATGTTCCGGCATTTTCATATCTTCCGCAATTGCAAACATATTTTTTTAGAGGCTTCATTTTAAATGCCTTTTTATTATTTATCAGGCGGTTAATGACCTCTGGAAAATCGTCATGCAACACTCTCTCCAATAACTTAACTCTCCAGGCAAGTTTTTCTGGATAATACTTATAGCCTTCGGCCTCCGGATGAAAACCAAGGCTGGAGTACGCGTTACATAACTCTATCATTCGGGACGAATTTTGTATTTCCGCTAATAACAACATCCTCATTTTATTTAATATATCTACCCCATCCTCCCCGGATATAGTTATTAATTTATCACGCATCGCATAGAAACAAAGTATATTTTTACCAGATCTAAAATGTATATCGAGTGCTTCCGCTAAAACGATATCTTTATGGCAGTAGCTTGTAGTTTCAAAGTCATCCTTAAGCTTCAGAAGTATTTCTGTCCCTTTATGCCACTGATTGGAAAGCTTTGAGCATAACATCAATACATCCTCTAAAGAGAACTTGCCAAGACATTCTCCATAACGGTCCGCACTGGTTCCAAATTCAAGTTTCCAGGTCGGGGCCAGTGGTTTATCAACGGGGTTCAGATACAAAGGCCACACCACGCCATCATGCATCGGCCCATAGTATTGAAACATGTTATCAAGCGGGTAGTTGGAGTAACCTTCAGCGAAAAGCTTCCAGGCTTCTACTGCTTTTTCAGCATGTTTCCCCCAATAAACTTGGGCTAAGTCTTTCAGAAACTTCTCTTCAGTATCTTCAAAATGCTCAAATGCCAACTCCCCCGCCGCTTTATTCATGATACCTGGATAATTGCCAAAATACCAACATTGCATGACATGTGAGACTCCAAGCTTATGCATTTCCTTGTATTTTCTATAGAGCAAACCAGGAACAGGGACAAAGGGCACAGTTGCAACTTCATGCGAACAGCCTACTTGAATCTTCGCTGAAATCGGTTTATTGTGCTTGCGGGCCACTTGCATTATGTCATGGTACTTACGACTAGGCCCAACGTATGACAACCAATAATCACCCGCATGCCGCTTTTTGCCTAGTTGCTTTTTGCTGCCGCCGGACTCAAAGTTATACTGCAAAACAATGTTTTCAGGCAACTTTTCAGCTATTTCACATAGCTGCGGTGTTATTTGTGACATTCCAGTCCCATTTTCCGGAACATAAAGCCAACTGATCAATTCAGCCTTTGGAGCAACAGAGTGCATCCCTTGCTCCATCGGCTTGAGTGCGGCTGCAAGAATTTCACCAGGAGTTTTCTTACTGCAAACTGGACATGTAGCTCCAAAACTCACGCTGGCGCATGAAGTAGTACGCTCTCCATGACTGATATTAATCATACCTCCCAAATTGGGAACTTGCTGAAATATCCATTTCGTTGAGTCAAAAAGATATTTTTGAGCTGTAGCAGAGAATGGACAAAAGCAATAGTCACTATTATGCCCCTTTGCTCCTTTTAATTCAGGGTTATTTGCAATAATAGGGTCTTCTTCCGACATTGCTCTGGGTTCTATGCAGAAAATGTAAGTTCTTATTCCAAAACGCAGACATTTATCAACTGTTTTGCGTAGTTTGATCAAACGTTTTTCGGCATTGCAATCTAATTGAGTGATTGATGTCTTACATAAATCTCGAAAAGCAATTGTTAGCCATAATCCATTAATCCCTTCATGGGCTAAGCGGTTCAAATACTCTTCAGGGTAATAATCAATTTCATCCAATAATTCATCACGATTTAAAGGAGGACGTTTAATAGGGCCAAAGAAGCAGCGAGATATACGACTTTTAAGCCATGGTTTTCGTTTGATTAAACCCATGCGCAAAAATGGACCGTTGTTCCCAAGCAGCAAATCTTCCAGATAGTAAACAGCACGCCGAATTCCCTCGCTGTCATTGGCCTCAATACGACATGAATTGGCTTGGATATCAATCTGATATGATTCAAAGCATATGCTTTCAGATTTTTCAAAGATAATCTTGTATCCTCCAAAAAGCTTTATCCCGGCGCTTTTAAAAAAATTGTCTAGATCATTAAACGCAGTTTCAAGCTTGTCAATATCGGGATAATTATTTTCAATAGTTACACCATCGCTTAAGTCGGCTTCAACAGGGGTTGCTTTTGTTCTCGTCCAATTAAAATGCCAAATAAAGGGAGCAGCAAGTTCTTTAACAAAACCCCATTCTTCTTGTGTCGGCTGCATTGGTTCATTTAAGTTTATCATAGACTACAATTGACCTAATGTTTATATGTTCAACTCTTATGAACATATTATATATTAAAGAGCAAGCATTGTCAAGTAGATTTATTTTTTTTTACTAAATATTGTTGATTTATTTTAAATTAAATATATATTGACCAAATGAACAAAGAAATTAAAAAGATTTACGATAATTTACTAGGTGAAATTTCCGGGGGAGTATTCAAACCTGGAGATGTCATTCCAAAAGAAGTTGATCTTGCAAAGAAATTCGGCACAAACCGAATGAACGCTAGACGTGCAGTAAGCGCTCTGGCTGAGCATAATATCGTTGTTCGTAGAAAGCGCATTGGATCCACCGTTAGCCCCCATTTAGATTACGCAAAATTAAAGAAGCTTCTCAAGGAGGCCAACCGAAGTATTCATGTCTTGTACTCAATGACACCACATTGGATTCATTGGAATGAAACTTCTTTTACAGCTCTGGAAGATGTTGTTGGTGCGAAAGGTTATTCTGTTAGCTACAGCAATATCCCAACAGGCAATGAACGTTCAGACTACAAAAAGTTACTTCATGGCATATCAGAAGCTGGCACATCTGCGTTAGTAATCTTTCCTGACACTGAAGATTCAGATTTTATTTGTAGCAACTCTGATTTACTACTTGATTTTCAAATGCCGATATTTATGTTAAATCGCAGCGGACAGCCAATGTTGCTTGATATGGTATCCTTTGTTTCAGCAGATCCATTTGGAGACGGGATATTTGTAGGAGCATTATTAAAAAAGAATGATTTTAGAAATATATTGATGTTAAGAGAAGCAAGTGGAGACAGTTTTTGGGGAGATAAGCGTTATGAAGGTCTCAAAGCAGGAATAATGCGTGACCAGTCCCATTCAATACACCTTAGCCAAGTAACTTGGTGTAAAGATAATATTAATGAAATCGTTGAGACAATCAAACAGGCAAATGGGAACATTGTTGTTGTTGGTATTAACAACGAATACTCTGCAGCTCTAATCACATTATGTCGTCAGAATAAATTGAAGATTCCCGAAGATTATCAACTAATTACTTTCGACGACAACCCTCTGTATCGTTCGTTTAACTTGACATCCATGGGAATGCCAATGAAGGAGATCGGGGACCTGTTTGGATACATGATCTGTGATAATTCATGGGCTAAAAACTACAAGGGGAAAATTTCTGTAAAGGTTAACTCTAAGCTTATAATTCGTGAAACTCTTTCTTTGAAAATAACTTAAGTTTACACTTACTAGGCTAGGTTCACCTTATCTACGATACTCAATGTTTATGTAAGAGCTAATATTATAATGAGTTGGTAAATTCAGTAGTGATATTAACGCTTAATTCGTCTCCATTGCAAAGCGACCTGCTACAGCCGCCACAGGCTTCAATCTCCATAAAGCCTGAGGGATCGCAATACGCGCTAAGCTTGACTCCCTTGTCTGACGGCATTTGATCAGGAGCAGCGTCAACAATGTCAATATAGCGTTGTCCGTCCGGTAAAGACTCTGCAAACCGTTTCACCCGAAAATCATCACAGATATATTCAATCCATGGAACATTATCGCCGAGAGCAATTTGGAAGCGCTCTGGCGTATCGGTTCTAACTTCGTAAACTTCGCCATTTAAACCGCGTTGCGATTCACTGGAATCATACAGGTCCCATATATGATCGGGACCAGGAGGAGGCATGATGACTTTTCCCTCCGAACCTGAATCAAACTGGCACAACGACCAGGGTGCAAGTAGAAACTCACCTGTCTGCAAAGTCTTTACTCCGATATACCGGATTACTTCCTTTACATTCTGAATAAGTTTACCATCAGAAAACTCCAGTCTGATATGCCGCTCAAACTCACATGGAATCCCAAGCTGCCGACTGTTCACCAAATCGATTTCAGCACGCATTATTGCCGAGTTCCCGTCTGATTCGACAATCTCCCAAACCGCACCGGTAATAGCCGGAGGAACCCGCCAGTTACCGGATGCATATTCATAACCAAAACAAGTTCCTTCCGGAGTCGGCCAAAGCGTATCTCCGCCGGGATTCAGGAACCCGCTTTTATTGCTGCGGTTCAGGATGGCTTCCGGCACAACCCGGTTTAAAACCCGACCATTCATTACAACAAATAATCGACCTTCAAGGTCAAGTCCGCAGATAATACCGTTTTCAGGCGATCCGACCACATGGGTGCGGCGATATGCCTGCTTCATCAGGTCGATCAAGTCGTATCCGGTCATGATCCGAGAATCGCTTTCATATCGCGCAAAATGATCTCTCTTGCACGATTGCCGTATTCAAGATTTGCCTTTTTCGCTCCCTGCGCATACCACTTATCTTCAGAAAAGCGCGTCATATCGACACAATCAGGACAAAATGCCATCATCAAGGAAGTTTCCTGTTCGCCAGCATGATCAATCGGGAACTTGGCCTGACAGTCATCACTCATAAACGGATGAATTTGAATCCAGTTAAACGGATTGTCACCTGACTCATGGCTGTCATAATAATCGGCAGATGTGTTATCCCCCCACCAGTCTTCACCGCGTTCACGCTCCAGGAACGCAAATGTTTCCTGACGCGCGGCCAGTTTAAATGACAGGTCTGTCGGCATCCCCGCAGCAAAGTTTTCGCTTTGATGATGGATAAAAACATGTATATTGCGAAAGCCGATGCGCAGCATGTTGTAGAATAACTGTCTGGCAAATGGCTGCAAAACTTCCGTCTTGACATGTACAGAACCATTACGTTCAGGTTTTTCCACCACGTAACTGCTGGCGCCGTAATAGAAGGTCGGAAAGATAACCAGCGGCATTTCTTTTTCCAGAATTTGCATAGCACTTTCCGGAAGCAGTGTATCAACCCCTGGGGTCAAATGTTCGCTGTGATACTCCAGCACGCCCACGGCCAACGCAACCGGCGTGTTTTTATCAATTGCCTCCCGGATTTGATCCGGAAACATTCTTTCATAACGCATATCATATTCCTCTTGTAGTATCAATAGTTTACTGCGTCAAACTTCACACTTCAACTATTCTCTGGTAAAAAATCAGCAGTCGATTTCAATAATATCCATATAAGTACCTTTATTCAACATTTCAGCCGAACCGGATTCGCTGACCCTGAGTCCATTTTCCCAGCGTAACCCGAAATCTTCATCATGGAAGAAGGTATCAGCCTGGAAGGTCATATTGGGCTCCAGAATATAATCGCTGACTGACTCCATCCACGGCTGCTCGACTTCCATCAAGCCTAAACCGTGACAGGGGCCGTACAGGTAATATTTTTCCATTCCGGCAGCCTTGACCATTTCTTCATATTTGATTGTAACTTCTTTTGCAACAGTCCCTGCTTGAACTAGCTCAAAGGTCTTATAGTGCATTTCCTTGCCGAATTCAATCAGACGACGCTGTTGATCGGTCATTTTCCCGAGACAGAACGGACGTCCGACTGATGGAGAATAGCCATCTACTTTACCGCCGACGTTGATCTGAACTATATCACCTTTTTCCAGTTTGCGATGGGTACTGCGGGATATGGCATTAGTGGTTTTTATTCCGCCGAATGAGTAGATTGTATGGGCTTCACATTCTGCTCCGTTTGCGTAAATTTCGTTGATTGCAATACCGGTTAACTCTAATTCGGTCATACCTGGTTTTACCGCTTTAAGCATCGCGTCGAGAGCGATTTCGCCGATTCGCAGTCCTTCGCGCAGACAGGCAAGTTCGGCTGGAGACTTTACCGCCCGGAGTTTTGTTGTAATATGGTCGGCATTGACGATTTCAGCATTCGGATATGCTTCTTTGAGGCCCTCATACATTGCCATATTGGTGCAGAGATATCCCGCTACGCCGATTCGCTTTACATTTTTGACTCCGATCGACTCGAACACATCATTAAAACTGCTTCCGGCATGCCCCGGATAGACAGGGTTTGCGGTTTCACGATAGTGCCTTACCTTGTGAATATTTACCATCGGACTGCGTCCCGCAGCGAATTTGCCGGATTCCAATCCAACCATCAAAGCTGATGCGCCGGACGGGGCGATTGCTACGCCTCCCATTTCAAAAAGCGGCCAGAATGCTGAAAA
>MDTD01077137.1_pt1 | contig 15859 bp, 12 predicted proteins | sample 811221 | NCBI WGS metagenome assembly MDTD01 (sample SAMN05326646, study PRJNA326480) | marine metagenome | isolation source: seawater | place: Pacific Ocean: South West | collected 2011
CATTACCATGCGGTGCGCGTGCTGGGGGCTTCGGCCTTCGGGGCACAGCAGGTCATCATGTCGGATACGGCCCGTGCCATGGTGGTGGAACGCGGCCAGGAGGACTGGGACAGCGAGTTCCAGCGTTTCCCGCGCCTGTTCGAAGGCCATGAGAGCATTCCGGGCCTGACCTGGCCGACCACGACCTTCTCCGATTCCATGACCGTTTACCTGGGTAACCGCCGCGTCGACATCATGCATCTGGGCCGTGCCCATACCGCCGGCGATGCCGTGATCCATGTCCCCGACGAGAACGTCATGTTCACCGGAGACATCGTCGAATATCACTCGGCCTGCTATTGCGGCGACGGCCATTTCAACGACTGGGGATACACGCTGGACGCCATCAAGTCCTTTGACGTGGACGCCATCGCGCCAGGCCGCGGCGACGCGCTGGTCGGCAAGGCCATGGTCGAAAAGGCCATCGAGAACACGCGCGACTTCGTCGAGAGCACCTACCGGCCGGCCGCCCGCGTTGCCGCGCGCGGCGGAACGCTGAAGGATGCATGGGATGCCGTGCGCGCCGAATGCGATCCCAAGTTCGCCGACTATGCCATCTACGAACACTGCCTGCCGTTCAACGTGGCGCGTGCCTATGACGAGGCCCGCGGGATCGACACGCCGCGCATCTGGACCGCCGAGCGCGACATCCAGATGTGGGAGCAGTTGCAGGGCTGATTGCTGGCGGCCGGTACCGGAACGGGGCCCGTGAGCCTCTGCGTGCCGGCCGCCCATTGATTCTGTCCGGGAGGAAGAGATGAGCAGGATTTTCGAGACGCCCCTGTACCCTTACAAACGGTGTGCTGACCAGGATGCCGCCGCGCCGGTGCGCCATCCCGTTGTCGTGGTCGGGGCAGGGCCGATCGGCCTTGCCGCTGCCATCGACCTTGCACAGCACAATGTGCCGGTCGTGGTGCTGGACGAGAACGACAAGGTCTCATGGGGTTCGCGCGCCATCTGCTTCGCCAAGCGGCCGCTGGAAATCCTCGACCGGCTCGGTTGTGGCGATCCCATGGTCGACAAGGGCGTGACCTGGAACACCGGCAAGGTGTTTTTCGACGACCGCCAGGTCTACGCCTTCGACCTGCTGCCGGAGGACGGCCACAAGCGCCCGGCCTTCATCAACCTGCAGCAATATCATTTCGAGAAATACATGGTGGACCGGGTCTTCGCCCTCCAGGCGGAAGGCAAGCCCGTCGAAATTCGCGGCGGATCGCGGGTCACCTCCGTCAAGACGCTCGACGATGGCGTCCGCCTGACAATCGAGACGCCTGACGGCCCCTACACGCTGGAAGCCGATTGGCTCATCGCCTGCGACGGGGCCGGATCGCCGATCCGCGCCATGATGGGTCTCGACTTCGTCGGCCGCGTCTTCGAGGACAACTTCCTCATCGCCGACGTCATCATGGAGGCCGACTTCCCGACCGAACGCTGGTTCTGGTTCGATCCGCCCTTCAACCGTGGCCAGTCCGCGCTTCTCCACAAGCAGCCGGACGGTGTCTGGCGCATCGATCTCCAGCTTGGCTGGGACATCGACAAGGAGAAGGAAAAGAAGCCGGAAAACGTGATACCCCGGCTGAAGGCCATGCTCGGCGAGGACGCGAAGTTCGAGCTGGAATGGGTTTCGATCTACACCTTCCAGTGCCGCCGGATGGAGAAGTTCCGCCATGGCCACGTGATCTTCGCCGGTGACGCGGCGCACCAGGTCTCGCCTTTCGGTGCACGCGGCGCAAATTCCGGCCTTCAGGACACCGACAACCTGATCTGGAAGCTTAAACTCGTCATGGACGGCATGGCGCCCGACAGCCTGCTCGACAGCTATGACGTGGAGCGGATTCACGGCGCCGACGAAAACATCCTGAACTCGTCGCGCTCGACGGACTTCATCACGCCGAAATCGGAAATCAGCACGATCTTCCGCAATGCCGTGCTCGACCTGTCGGAACGCTTCGGCTTCGCCCGTCCGCTGGTCAACTCCGGTCGCCTGTCCGTGCCCTGCACCTATGACGGCTCGCCGCTCAACGGGCCGGATTGCGACACCATGCCCAGGCGCACGCGCCCCGGATCGCCGGCGCCCGACGCGCCGTTGCCGGACGGCTCCTGGCTGATCGACCGGTTGGGCGGTGCGTTCCAGATCGTCACCATCGACGCGGATGCGCCCGAATCGCTGTGCGACAGCGGCGTCTGCGCGACCCGTCTTGCCCTTTCGGCCAGCGACAACCCCGCATTGCGCGAGCGTTATCTGGGCGAGGCGAAGTCCGCCGTCTACCTGATGCGGCCCGACCAGCACGTCGCGGCCCGCTGGGAAGGTTTTGACGAAAGTGCCGTGCGCGCCGCCATCAACAGGGCCGTCGGGCGGATCTGAGGAGACAAGAACATGAACGGACTCAACACCGCGCCCAATATCGCCCGTCCGGACGATTTCTACGCCCGGCTTCTGGCCGCCCATGAGGGCCTGACAAAGGCCGAGAGCGACGCCTTGAATGCCCGTCTGATCCTCATCCTGGCCAACCATGTCGGCGACATGGATGTGCTCGACGCCGCCCTGCGGGCAGCCGCCAGGCCCGCCGGGCAGGATTGAAGCGGTCCCGGCCAAGGGGACCGCGAAACGCCGTTTGACAGGGAGTTGACCCCATGAACATCCAGACGAAACGCAAATACATCCAGCAGGACCAGACCGGCGCCATCACGCCCGGTTACATGCCGGGTTTCGGCAATGACTTCGAGACCGAGGCGCTTCCCGGCGCCCTGCCGCAGGGCATGAACAGCCCGCAGAAGTGCTCCTACGGGCTTTACGCCGAGCAGCTTTCCGGCACGGCCTTCACCGCGCCCAGCCATCAGAACGAGCGGACCTGGTGCTACCGCATCCGCCCGTCGGTGAAGCATTCGGCGCGTTACCGCAAGATCGACGTTCCCTACTGGAAGACGGCGCCGCATGTCGGCGACGACATCATCTCGCTCGGCCAGTACCGCTGGAGCCCGGTGCCCCATGCCGAGGAGCCGCTGACCTGGATCACGGGCATGCGCACCATGACCACGGCTGGCGATGTCAACACGCAGGTGGGCATGGCGAGCCACGTCTATCTCGTCAACACGTCGATGGAGGACGATTATTTCTACTCCGCCGACAGCGAACTGCTTGTCGTGCCGCAGGCCGGCCGGCTGCGCTTCTGGACCGAACTCGGCATCATCGACCTGCAACCGCAGGAGATCGCCGTCATTCCGCGCGGTCTGGTCTATCGCGTCGAGGTGGTGGAAGGCCCGGCGCGCGGCTTCGTCTGCGAGAACTACGGCCAGAAGTTCGAACTGCCGGGCAGGGGGCCGATCGGCGCCAATTGCCTGGCCAATCCGCGCGATTTCAAGGCGCCCGTCGCCGCTTTCGAGGACAGGGAGGTTCCCTCCACGCTGACGATCAAGTGGTGCGGCCAGTTCCATGTCACCGAAATCGCGCAGTCGCCGCTCGATGTCGTTGCCTGGCACGGCAATTACGCGCCGGTGAAATACGACCTCACGGCCTATTGCCCGGTCGGCGCCATCCTGTTCGATCACCCCGATCCGTCCATCTTCACGGTGCTGACCGCGCCGTCCGGCCAGCCGGGCACCGCGAATATCGACTTCGTGCTGTTCCGTGAGCGCTGGATGGTGGCCGAAAACACCTTCCGGCCGCCCTGGTACCACAAGAACGTCATGTCGGAACTGATGGGCAACATCTACGGCATCTATGACGCCAAGCCGGAGGGTTTCGTGCCCGGCGGCATGAGCCTGCACAACATGATGCTGCCGCACGGGCCGGACAAGCAGGCCTTCGAGGGTGCCTCCAATGCCGACCTGAAGGCGGAGAAGCTGGACAACACCATGTCCTTCATGTTCGAAACCCGCTTCCCGCAGCACCTGACCGAGTTTGCCGCCAGGGAAGCGCCGCTGCAGGACAACTACATCGACTGCTGGGCCGATCTGGTGAAGCATTACGACGGATCGCCCGAGGGCAAATGAGAAGGACTGGAGACGCAATCATGACCGCATTGAAGCGATCCTGGGTCGAAAGCGCCAATGCGCCGGAGACCGGCTTCCCGCTCAACAACCTGCCCTATGGCGTCTTTTCCACCGGAGAGGGCAAGCCGCGCTGCGGCGTCGCCATTGGCGACATGATCCTCGACGTGGCGGCCCTGGAGGCCGCGGGCAAGCTCAACTACGAGGGCGCGCTGGAAACCGGCACATGGAATGCCTTCATGGCCATGGGTCCGGTCGCCTGGGACAAGCTGCGCGGCGAACTGACGGCGATGCTCGCCGAGGGGTCGGCCACCCGCGCGGACGTGGAGCCGCATCTGGTGCCCATGGCGGACGCCGCGCTGCACATGCCTTTCGCGGTGACCGAGTACACCGACTTCTATGCCGGGCGGAACCACGCCTTCAATGTCGGCGTGATGTTCCGTGGCCCTGAAAACGCGCTGCCGCCGAACTGGCTGCATATTCCCATCGGCTATAATGGCCGCGCCTCGTCCGTCGTCGTGTCGGGGACGCCGGTCGTGCGGCCCAATGGTCAGTTGAAGGGCCCCGATGACGCGGCGCCGCGCTTCGGGCCGTCGCAGCGTTTCGACCTGGAACTGGAAATGGGCGCCATTGTCGGCCAACCGTCGAACGGGCCGATCTCGGTCTCGCAGGCCTTCGAGAACATCTTCGGCTACGTGCTGCTCAACGACTGGTCGGCGCGCGACATCCAGGCCTGGGAATACCAGCCGCTGGGGCCTTTCCAGGCGAAGGCGACCGCCACCACGATCAGCCCGTGGATCGTCACGTCCGCCGCGCTGGCACCGTTCCGCACCTCCACGCCGGCGCGCGAAAAGCCCTTGCTGCCCTATCTCACCGAACCGGGGCCGATGCTCTACGACATCGAACTGGAATTCGGCCTTGCGCCGGAAGGCGGCGAGGAAACGGTCCTGTCGCGCACCAATTACCGCGAGATGTATTACTCCTCCGCCCAGCAACTCGCCCATCATACCTCGTCCGGCTGCCCGATGCGCGTCGGAGACCTGCTGGGGTCCGGCACGATCTCGGGCGCCGAAAAGGAAACGCGCGGCTCGCTGCTCGAATTGTCCTGGGGCGGGAAGGAGCCGGTCGCCATCAAGGGTGGCGGCAAGCGCAGCTTCATCGAGGATGGCGACACGGTCACGCTTCGCGGCCATGCCCAGGGCGACGGCTACCGCATCGGGTTCGGCGAATGCGCTGGCAAGATCCTGCCGGCCAGGCCCGTCGGCTGACGCATCGGCGCCAGAACGAGGCAACACGGTGACGGCGGGCCTTCGGGTCCGCCGTTTTTCTTTTTCGCGGCCTGTGATCCATGTTGATAGTTACAAAAACAACAGTTACGAACGTAACTATTGATACGAAGGCCGGCCGGCACGATGCCCGGACCGGGCCGGGCCGGAAAAGGGAGAAAGCCGATGACAGTCACACCGAAGCTCGACCGCATCCACCATGTCGCCTACCGCTGCAAGGACGCCAAGGAAACCGTTGAATGGTATGTGAAAAACCTCAACATGGATTTCGTTCTGGCGATCGCCGAGGACCATGTGCCGTCCACTCATGAGCCCGATCCCTACATGCACGTGTTTCTCGATGCCGGCAGCGGCAACGTGCTTGCCTTCTTCGAATTGCCCACAAAGCCGGAGATGGGCAGGGATGAGAATACGCCGGCCTGGGTGCAGCACATCGCCTTCAAGGTGAAGGACCGCGACACGCTGATCGCCTTCAAGGAACAGCTTGAACAGAACGGCATCGACGTGCTCGGCGTCACGGATCACTCCATCTTCCATTCGATCTACTTCTTCGATCCCAATGGCCACCGCGTCGAACTGGCCTGCGACGATCCGGAGGAAGAGGCGATGAAGAAGAAGCTGGACGCGGTGAAGTGGGACATGCTGGAGGAATGGGCGCGCACGAAAAAGGCGCCGAAGCATGCCGATTGGCTTCACGCCAAGGAATTGTCCACCGTCTGACAGGATTTGCCGCCCCCGGCAAATGGCCTCGGTGAGGCAGGGCGCGGCCTTCGGGCCGCGTCATTTTTTTGGGCGGGCAGTTATTGCGGCAGCGCGGTCTGGAACACCGCCTGCGGCGTGGTGATGATGACGCGGGCCGTCGATTCGAGCACGCTCCCGACGCCGACGCCGAGTGTCAGCAGGCTGTCGCCGAGCTTGTTGCGGTCCGGCTGGAACTCCTCGCCGCCGCGCAGGCGTTCGCCGAGCAGCGCGACCAGTTGGGGATTCTGGGCGAATTTCGTGTGATTGATCCCGCTGCTGCCGGCTTCCGTCAGGTCGACCACGACGACGCCGAGTTCCGCGATTTCCTTGTCGTCGGTATAGGCGCCCAGGCGCGGCTTGTTGCCGGCAAGCGCCTGGCTCAGCTGGAGTGCGCGGTCGTCGCGCGACAACAGCACGAAGAAGGGCGTCCTCGGTTTTCCGTAGCGCTCCATCTGTGCCTTGAAGACGTCCGCGGAAATGTCGGGCGAGGCGAGAATGACATCGCCCAGCCGTCCGCCAAGAGTCGGATCGCCAGCAATCTTCAACTGGCGCAGCGCTTCCATCGTCACCCAGCTTCCCATGGAATGGGCCATCACGTCGATCCGGCGCGGATTGGCGCGGGCTGCCAGGCGGAGCGTGTATTCCAGCGCGTCGCGCGCCGCTGTCGCGCTGTCGCGGTCATAGATGTAGTCGAGCGCATTGCCGCGCGAGGCCCAGCTGAACAGGATCGCCGTGCCCTGGAAACCGGTATCGTGGACGATCTGCGTGATGCGGAACAGTGCATCGGCAAAGGTGTTGCGGTAGCCGTGCACGAAGACCAGCACATCCTGGCCGCCGCCTGGCCGCGCGGTCTCGGCGAAGACGTCGGAATTGGCGACGGGCCGGATGGAGGTGGCCACGAAATGGCGCGACGGATCGGGCAGGCCGCGTGAAACGCGCTCGGTTTCGCCGACCTGGTGATCGGGCGGAACGGAGACAGTGATCTCGTTGAAACGGATGCCTTCGCCCCGTTCGCCATTGTAGAGAATATCCGGGTTCTCGTCCGGTGCGCGCGTCGTCGCGACCAGGATGCGATGCTGGGTGGCACCCTGGGGAACGCCGGCGGCAATCGCCTCCGCGGCCGTGATCCGGCGCGTCGCGATGTCGCTTGCACAGCCGGCAAGCGGAACGATCAGGGCCATGAAGGCCACGAGGGTCAGGCGCACGGAACGGGCGGGCATGGAACGTCTTTCTGCAAGGGCAGCGCACCCTATCGCGAAGCATGCTGCAATGCAAAGTGGCAGCGGTCACGATCCCGTCAACCCGCGTGCGGAAGGCCCGCTTCGTTGCAGGCGGGTAACAGGTGGACGCGGCTCAGCGCCGCCAGAAGGCCGGGGTGAAGAGGATGAGGACCGCCAGGATTTCCAGGCGGCCGAGCAGCATGCCGGCGGCCATGATGTACTTCGCGATATCCGACAGGCTGGAGAAATTGCCGGTCGGGCCGATGACGTCACCGAGGCCCGGGCCGACATTCGTGATGGCTGAAAGGGCGCCGGTGACGGCGGTCTCGAAGTCGAGCCCGGTCGCCGAAAGCAGCACGATCAGCACGCCCCAGATGACGAAGAAGGCGGCGATGAACAGCACCACGGCGCGCTGCGTCTGTTCTTCCACCGGTCGCGAACCGTATTTCACCGGCAGGATGGTGGAAGGATAGATCAGGCGTTTCAGGCCGTTGGAGAAAACCTGGAACAGGATGTAGAAGCGGTAGGCCTTGATGCCCCCGGTCGTCGAGCCCGAACAGCCGCCAAGGAACATGGCCACGAAGATGGTCGCCACCGTGTAGGGACCCCAGGCACCGTAATCGGTCGAGGAATAGCCGGTGGTGGTGATGATCGAAACGAAGTTGAACGTGGAATGGGTCAGCGCGAAGAAGAAGGGTATGCGGTCCGTGACCGTGATCCAGATCGCGTTGGTGACCGAGAACAGCACGATCAGGCCCAGGTAGACGCGGATCTGCGGATCGAGGAACACGTCCCTGCGGCCGCGAACGGCAAACAGGATGAGCACAGCGAAGGGCAGGCCGCCAATGGTCATGAAGATCGTGCTCGTCCAGATGATGGCTGGCGAGGTATAGAAGCCCATCGAGGCGTCATGGGTGGAAAAGCCGCCCGTCGCCATGGTGGTCATGGCATGATTGACGGCGTGGAACAGCGGCATGCCGGCCAGGGCATAGGCCACCGCGCAGATCAGCGTCAGCAGCGCATAGATCGAGATGATCGACACCGCGTAGGTGGAGAAGCGGGCGAACGGCTTGTCCTCCTTGTCGGAGGATTCGATCCGGAAGAAGGACACGCCGCCGAGCTTCAGGAACGGCAGCAGGAAGACGCCGAGCGCGATGACGCCGAGCCCGCCGATCCATTGCAGGATCGAGCGCCAGAGCAGCAGTCCCGGCGGCATGTCGTCCAGTCCGGTCAGCACGGTCGCGCCCGTGGCCGTGATCGCCGAGACGGTTTCGAACACGGTGTCGGCAAACCCCAGCTCCAGCGACGACGCCAGGAAGGGAAAGGCGCCGGCGACGATCATGGAGAGCCACAGGAGGTTCACCAGCAGGAAGCCGAACCGGCTGTTGATGGCAGGGGTCGGAACGCGTGTCGCCATCGCGACCGCCGAAGACAGCCCCGACAGGAAGAAGGCCGACAGGGCGAAGGCCTTCCAGTCCGGATTGTTGAAATAGAGGTCCACGGCCGCCGGGATCAGCATGGCCACTGACATGTAAAGCGCAAAGATGGAGGCGACGAAGACCGCCGCGCGAACCGTGTTTGCGTTCAAACCGCCATCCCAGTGCTTTCGCGGCCCGCCTTGCGTCGCCGCTGCCATCGTTCCATAACGGCCGTCTTGCCGCATATGCGCCGGCATGTCGGCCTTCGGCTTTCCTTAGCCTATGCGTGCCCGCCGGTCACCGGGCAAGGCCGGTTTGTTCGATAAATTTTCCGGGTGAGGGATGATCCCGGGCGAAAGGATGCGCCATGAGCGGATTCATGAAGAGCGTCGAAACCACCGCCCGGGCCCTGCGCGATCTGTTCGCCGCCACGCCCCTGCAACGCAACGACTATCTCTCGCGCAAGTATCACGCCGATGTCTGGCTCAAGCGCGAGGACCTGACGCCGGTGCGTTCCTACAAGCTGCGCGGCGCCTACAATTTCATGCGCAAATCGGTGGATCGCGGTGGCGACCGGATATTCGTCTGCGCATCGGCGGGCAACCACGCGCAGGGTTTTGCCTTCACCTGCCGTCATTTCGGCCGCAAGGGCGTGGTCTTCATGCCGGTCACGACCCCGCAGCAGAAGATCGACAAAACCGTCGCCTTCGGCGGCAGGCATGTCGAGATCCGGCTTGTCGGTGACATTTTCGATGCCTGCTACAAGGCTGCCATTGCCTATGCGAAAGCCGAGGGCGGCGAACTCGTGCCACCCTTCGACCACAAGGACATCATCGAGGGACAGGCGACGGTGGCGCTGGAAATCGGCGAACAGTTGCCGCAGGGCGTGACCGCGGACCTGTGCCTTCTTCCCGTCGGCGGCGGCGGACTTTCATCCGGCATGATCCGCTATTGGCGCGAGGCGGGTGGCGAACCCCGGTTCGTCCTTTGCGAACCGGCCGGCGCGCCAAGCCTGAAACGCAGCCTGGAGGCAGGCCGCCGCGTCCGGCTGGAACAGGTGGACAATTTCGTCGATGGTGCGGCCGTGGCGGAAATCGGTGCCGAACCCTTCCGCCATCTGGCCGCGATGCCGGCGGACGATGTTCTCCTGATCTCCAAAAACCGGCTTTGTTCCACCATCATCGACATGCTGAACGTCGAGGGCATCGTGCTGGAACCGGCCGGCGCGCTGGCGGTCGATGCGCTGAAGGACATCCCCGCCGCCGAATTGCGCGGCAAGACCGTGGTCTGCGTCACCTCCGGCGGCAATTTCGACTTCGAGCGCCTGCCCGACGTGAAGGAACGTTCGCTGCGCTTCGAGGGGCTGAAGAAGTACTTCATCTTCCGTTTCCCTCAGAGACCGGGCGCGCTCAGGGACTTTCTCGATCTCCTGGGACCGCAGGATGATATCGTGCGCTTTGAATACCTGAAGAAATCGGCGCGCAATTTCGGCTCGGTCCTGATCGGAATCGAGACGAAGGACCCGCGCAACTTCCCCCGCCTCAAGAAGCGGTTTGACAAGGAGGGCTGGGGCTATCAGGACATCACCGAAAACGAAATCCTCGCCAACCTGATCATCTGACGCAAGGGCAGGGCATGTTCCAGAAAATCGCCATCGCGATCGGCATTTCCATCGCGATCTACTTCTCCATTGCCGTGGCCCTCGTGTTCAGCGAAGCGCCGCCACCGGTCGGCGGCAATGCCGGCGACGGTGAATCGCTTGATTTCGCCGAAGCCATGGAGGCCGACTATGCCGGCCTGCCGGACGCAACCTTGTACAAGGCACGCGACGGCACGGACCTGACCTACCGGCGTTACGATTCCGCCGTGCCGGGCGCTCCCTATCTGGTCCTCGTGCACGGCTCGGGCTGGAATTCCCTGCAATGGCATCCGCTGGCCATGTGGCTGTCCCGGGAAGGGCTGGCGACGGTGATCGCGCCGGACATGCGCGGCCATGGCGTGAACCCCGCACCGCGCGGCGATGTGGGCCATATCGGCCAGCTTGAGGAGGACATGGCGGACCTGATCGCCGTCATCCGGCGGCCGGGCGATCCGCGCAGGGTCGTCCTCGGCGGTCATTCCTCCGGGGGCGGATTTGTCATCCGTTATGCCGGCGGCAAGCCTGCCGTGCCGGTCGACGGCTATGTTCTGTTCGCGCCCTTTCTGAAATACGATGCGCCGACGGTGCGGCCCAATTCCGGCGGCTGGGCGCAGCCGGCGACTCGGCGTATCATCGGTCTTGTCATGCTGAACACGATCCGCTTTCCGGCGCTCAATCACCTGCCGGTCATCTCCTTCGACATGCCGCAATCCGTGCTCGAAGGTCCGTATGGCGATCTGGCGACGACCGAATACACCTACAGGATGAATGTCAGCTTCGCTCCGCGTGACAACTACGAGGCCGATCTCCGTGCCATCGGCAAGCCGCTTCTGGTGCTGGCCGGATCGGATGACGAGGCCTTCCGCGCGGACCGCTTCGAAGCCGTGATGGCGGCGCAGACGGGCCAGGGCACCTACGCCGTCCTGCCGGGGGTATCCCACCTTGGCATCGTGATGGGCGAGGCCGTGCGCCCGGTTCTGGCGGGCTGGCTGCGCGACCATTTCCGCGCGGGGGAAAGCAACTGAGATGAAGCGGGCGAGGGGTGCCGCGAAGGCCGGGCCGCAACGATGATCGACGACATCCTCCTTGCCATTGGCGGCGTCGGGCTGTTCATCCTCGGCATCTCAATGCTGACCGGCGGATTGCGCAGCCTGGCCGGCGGCATGTTGCGCCGTCTGCTGGCCCGCTTCACCACCAATGCCGCATCCGGCGTGCTGACCGGCGCCGCACTGACCGCCGTCATCCAGTCATCGGGCGCGACCACGATAACCGCCGTCGGTCTTGTCGGCGCGGGCGTGCTCTCCTTTCATCAGGCGTTGGGCATCATATTCGGCGCCAATATCGGCACCACCGTCACCGGCTGGATCGTGGCGGCCATCGGCTTCAAGCTGAAACTCGGCACAATCGCCATGCCGCTGCTTCTGGCCGGTGTTCTCGCCAGCATGTTCGCACCCGGCCGCTGGCGCCATGCCGGCGAGGCGCTCACCGGCTTCAGCCTGCTCTTCATCGGCATTGACGCCATGCAGCGCGGCATGGTCGCCTTCGAGGGACTCGTCACGCCGGAGACATTCCCGGCCGATACCATTGCCGGACGGATTCAACTGGTCGGCGTGGGTATCGCCATCACCCTGATCACCCATTCCTCTTCCGCCGGCGTGGCAACCGCGCTGGCCGCCCTTGCGGTTGGAACGGTGACCTTGCCCCAGGCCGCGGCCATGGTCATCGGCATGAACATCGGCACCACCTTTACCGCTGCGCTGGCAACCATAGGCGGTTCGCAGGCCGTCCGCAGAACCGGCCTTGCCCATGTCATTTTCAATTTGATGACAGGTCTGCTGGCCTTTGCCTTGCTCGACATGTTCTCCACGGTCGCGATGCCGCGCATCCATGGGCACGGCGACGAACAATTCGCACTGGTCGCCTTCCACACCGCCTTCAACGTGCTTGGTGTGCTGCTCGTCCTGCCCTTCACCGGCGCTTTCGCTCGCCTCATGGAAAGACTGGTTCCCGAACGCGGCCCCTCGCTCACCGCCATGCTCGACAAGCGCCTGCTGGCAGACGTGGAGGCTGCAGCGGATGCGGCGACAGCCTGTGTCCGCCTGCTGGTGGCCGAGATGGAACGCCACGTCGCCGCCCGCCTGTCATCGGCGCGCAAGCCGCGCGCGGACGATCTTGTCCGGATTCGCGCGGCCAAGGAGGGTCTGGTGGACTATGTCGCGGCAATCCCCAGCACGGCATGGAACCGGGAACGGGTGAACGCCTTCCTGCACGTGTTCGACCATCTTGAGCGCCTGCTGCGCCGCTGCGAGGATGACGAGCGCCTGTCGATCATGCCCCATGACCGGCGGCTGTCACGGCTGGCGCGCGTGTTCGTGCGGGTCGTCGATACCTCCGGACCGCTTGACGAAAAGGCCCGGTCTGCCCGCTATGCCCGGCTGGAGACCATCATTCGCAGCCAGGAAGAGCGCTATCGCATGGACGTGATCGGACATGCCGCGCCGGTACCCGCGACGATGCACGAGATCGCCATGCGCCTCGATGCGATGCGCTGGCTGCATCGCGCCGCCGCGCATCTGTCGCGGATTCATTTCCATCTCGTCAATGCCGCGGACGCGCCGCACAAGCCCGCGCAGGGCGAGGGGAGAATTTGAACCGGCGCCTGAAAAAGCTTTGTGTGTCGGCGACTTGCCAGTTTGCACCATTCGGTGCCATTCACGCTGGCCACGGCAAGGCCGGGCGTTGAAGCCCGGAAATGGAGAGGAAAGATCAGATGGCCGGCATCGCCGCGCTCGCGCTTGCATATGTCCTGTCGCAGTTCTACCGCTCCTTCCTGGCCGTCCTCGCCCCGGCACTGATCCAGGATCTCGGCGCCACCAAGGCCGACCTGTCGGAGGCCTCGGGCGCCTGGTTCATCGCCTTCGCGCTTATGCAGTTTTTTGTCGGCGTCTCGCTGGACCGCTTCGGTCCGCGCCTGACCGCGGCCGTCATGCTGGGGGTGGCCGGCGGCGGTGGCGCGTTGCTGTTCGCCGCAGCGACAGCGCCGTGGATGATCACGCTCGCCATGGTGCTGATCGGGATCGGCTGCGCGCCGGTGCTCATGGCCGCCTTCTTCATCTTCGCGCGCGCCTACTCGCCGGCGCGTTTTGCCCTTTATGCATCCTGGATGGTGGCCTTCGGCTCGGCCGGCAATGTCATCGGCGCCACGCCGCTGGCCGCTGCCGGCGAAGCCTTCGGCTGGCGCCCGGTCATGGCCGGGCTTGCGGTCGTCACCCTGGCCGTTGCGGCCTTCATCCTCGCCGTGCTGCGCGATCCGCCGCGCCTGGAAAACGAGGGCCGGTCGAGCGGCTTTGCCGGTTACGGTGAACTGATGCGCTTGCGGGTCCTTTGGCCGATCATCCCGCTGGTCGCGATCAACTATGCCGCGACCGCCGGGATCCGCGGCCTTTGGGCCGGTCCCTATCTGGCCGATGTCTACACGGCCGACGCCCTGGTGATCGGCAACGTGACGCTCGCCATGGCGCTGGCCATGGTCGCGGGCAGCTTTGCCTACGGCCCGCTCGACCGCGTCTTCGGCACGCGCAAATGGGTTGCGGCCGGTGGCAACGCCATCGCGCTCGGCGCGATTCTCTGGCTGTTTCTTTCGCCGGGTGCCGGGCTGGCAGGCGTCACGGTGGCGTTCGTGGTGATCGGTCTGGCCGGCATGAGCTACGGCATGCTCATGGCCCATTCACGGGCCTTCCTGCCGCCCCATCTGACCGGGCGCGGGGTCACGCTGATGAATTTCTTCTCCATCGGCGGCGTCGGCCTGATGCAGTTCCTGACCGGCTGGGTGGTGACCGCATCGACCGTCCCCGGCGAACCGCAGGCCGCCTATGGCGCGCTATGGTTCTTCTACGCCGCTGCGCTCGGCCTCGGCCTTGCCATTTATCTGGCGTCGCGGGATTCGCGTCCCGAACCGGTCTGAGACCTAGAGGTTCAGGCCCCGAATCCAGGCGGCCGTTTCAGCGGCCAGCCGTCCGGTGGTGTTGGGCGAGAGGATGTCCCCGGCGATCACGTGCTGCGAGGGGTCGGCACTGTCGGTCACTTCGATGATGGCATGCGGCGCGGCCCATTTCGCCGCCTTTTCGGCGGTCGCGGCCTGGTCGACCACCGCGTCGTCCGGTGCGTAGATGAACAGGGCCGGAACGCTGATGTTTTGCGGAAAGACGCTGTTGGCGAGACCCACTGCCGCTGCCATCGGCATCAGCGCGCGGGTGGGATAGCGGGTTGTCCAGTATTTGGCGTGGTCCGCGCTGCGCGGTTCATAGGAGCGTTCCGGACCGATCAGGAACTCGGCGAATTGCAGGCCCCATGGCTGGCTGAGCAGGAAGGATCCGGCCGCCTTCAGCCGGTAGTTGGGCGAGATCAGCACCAGCGCGTTCATGTCCCCCGCCAGCGCCGGTTGCGCGGCCGCCCAGGTCGCCAGCGAACCGCCGGTCGACGTGGCGATGACGATCACCTTCTCGCCTATGGCCTTGCCGACCGCCAGAGCCTCGGCGAAATCGTTGATCCAGTCGTTGACGGATGCCTGTGCCAGCGCCTCGCCGTTCTGGCCATGGCCCGTCAGGCGCGTGAAGAAGAGGTTTGCGCCGAGGTCACGCGCCAGAAGATCGGGCAGGGGCCGCGTTTCCTGCGCCGTGGCGGAAAAGCCATGCACATAGACAATGGCAAGCGGTGTGCGCGCCTTCGAGCGCGGAAAGGCCCAGACGATCTGTTTGGCCGCACCCTCGCGGATGCCCGCGACATTGGCTTCGCTGCGCGCGATCGCGGCTTCCGGATCGGCGGCAATGCCGGTCTTGTCTATAGAGATAGAGGTGTCCACGGGTGTTCGCGGCCCCACCAGATAGAGAACGCCGCCGACGATCACCAGAAAGAGAAACGCCCCGATGATCTTGCGCAGCATGTCCATGCCTCCCCTTGAGCCCGCGACCCATAGCGCGATGGCCGGCATTAGACAATCGGTCCCGCAGCGTCACGCGGGGTGAAGAACCGGCGCGCAGGTCATGCCGTAGAAGGCAGGGTCAGAAGGAACCCGCCGATGCCCGCCGCCCGCCTGCCCGTTGCAACCATTGTCGCCTATGGCCTTCCGGCCATGCCGGTGGCGGCGCTGACATTGCCGCTCTACGTCGTGGTGCCGACTTTCTATTCGGAGACCGTCGGCCTGCCATTGGCCATGGTCGGCGCCATCCTGGTGGCCGTACGCCTGTTCGATGCGGTCAACGATCCGCTGTTCGGCTGGCTGGGCGACCGGATGGGCAACGGCTTCGGCCGCCGCCGCACCATGGTCGCACTGGCCCTGCCGGTCACCGCTTTTGCGGCGTGGAAGCTGTTTGCCCCGCCACCGGACGCCACCGGCGCCTATCTCGGCCTCTGGATGGCCATCCTGACTGCCGCGCTCAGCGCCATGCTGCTGTCCTGGTCGGCCTGGGGGGCGGAACTGGCCGGCGGCTATCGCGAGCGCAGCCGCATCACCGGCTGGCGCGAATC
>MDTD01047196.1_pt1 | contig 15857 bp, 12 predicted proteins | sample 811221 | NCBI WGS metagenome assembly MDTD01 (sample SAMN05326646, study PRJNA326480) | marine metagenome | isolation source: seawater | place: Pacific Ocean: South West | collected 2011
GATGCTGCTGCAGATGCCGATCTGGATCGCCTTGTATGCAGGGTTGTACTTCAGCTATTCACTCCGGCAGCAACCAGCGTTCTGGGGTTTCTTCCAGCTCTTCGATGGTTGGCCATTTCTCGCGGATCTCGCGGCGCCGGACCATTTCTTCTACACGTTCCAGGAGCCGCATGAGTTCCTGTTCTGGCACATGTCGGGCATCAATCTTCTGCCCATTCTTCTTGGTGTCTTCTTCTTCATTCAGCAGAAGTATCTGACCCCACAAGGCGCGGCATTGACGCCCGAGCAGCAGACGCAGCAGAAGATCATGCGTGTCATGACGGTCATCATGTTCCCGCTGTTCCTGTACACCGCCCCATCCGGCTTGACGCTCTACATCATGACTTCCAGCATCATTGGAACACTGGAAGGTCGTCACATTCGCAAGCAGGTCGATCAGATGGATCTTGATGCCAAGCCCAAGCGGGCCAATGCATCCACGATTGCAAGTCGTGCGGCCACGGCTGGTCCCAAGGTAGGTCGTGATCCCCAGTCACGCGCCTATGCCCGAATGGCTGATCGTCGCAAGGGTGGCAAGGGCGGCAGAAACCGTGGTGGCAAGAGGAAGGGTTGATCCGTGGACCTGGGCTCCACGATTCTGGCCGTTTCCTCTCCTCCTGGTCATTCAGCTCGCGGAATCATTCGTATCAGCGGCCCCTCGGCAAGAGCGCTGGTGAATCGTCGTCTGGAATCACCTTGTCCGGATAATCGAGGCGTGCATGCTGTGCGCTTTCGTCTGGATGACATCGCTGTTCCCGCGCTGGCTTTGTTGACTACTGGAAATCAGTCCTACAGTGGCGAAGACACCATTGAGTTGCAGGTCCCGGGTCATCCCGCCTTGCTGGGTGCCATGGTCAATTCGCTGTTGAATGATGGTCAGATCACCGGTTTGAATGTTCGTTTGGCAGGCCCTGGGGAATTCACTGCAAGAGCATTCCTGTCCGGCAAGATGGATCTCGTGGAAGCGGAGAGTGTTGCGGCGGTCATCAGCGCGAGGTCTGATGATGAAATCAAGGCTGCCGGTCTGATGCGAGATGGTCGACTGGGTGATCTGGTCGAGCAGGTGTCAGAACGAATTGCAGCGGCCCTTGCACTGGTTGAAGCAGGTATCGACTTCACGGAAGAAGAAGATGTCGTGGCCATTGGTTCTGCGGCTCTTGCAGAACAACTTGATGAAAGTGCAGCACCATTGAAGCATTATCTTGACCGCAGCATCGGTCTTGAGTCGCTGCAGTCTCTGCCATGGGTGGTTCTGGAGGGTCCGCCAAACGCCGGTAAATCGACACTGTTCAATGCATTGCTTGGTAAGTCACGTGCCTTGGTGTCCAGCGTACGTGGGACCACCAGAGATGTGCTTGCCGAACCATTGAGGTTGGGCGAACAAGATGAGCCTGAAATTCTTCTGGTGGATGTGGCTGGTGATGAGAAAGCCAGGACACCGATGGATGAGGCCATGCAAAGAGCGGCAAACGAGGCTCGTGATCGAGCAGAGGTCCGCTTGCTCTGTGCCCCGCTGAATGAACAGTTTGATTCAGTTGAGGATGCGCCGGAGATGATACGGGTAGCGACCAAGGCAGATCTTGCAGGAAACGAGAGCGATTGGGCTGATGTCGTGGTCTGCGCGATGGATGGAACTGGACTCGACAAGCTGCGTGTTCTCATCAGAGCTCGTCTTGCCGAAGCCGGATCATGTCTGGCAGCGGATGCCATGGTGCTTGCGCCTCGTCAGGAAGTCGCGATGAAACTGGCATTGGATCGACTTGAAGAAGCAAGAAAGAGATTGTCCCTTTCCAAGGAAGCGATTGACGATCCTGAACTTGTTGCCGGGCTGATGCGTGATGCGCTTGATCAGCTGGGAGAGATTACCGGAGTGATTTCTCCTGATGAAATTCTTGATCGTGTCTTTTCGTCTTTCTGCATCGGGAAGTGATCTTCAGTTCAGTCGGTATGATTCCAGTCATGAGCAGCGACAGCCAGCAGGGAACAACGACGATACGCGTTCGATATGCAGAGTGTGACCCCATGGGGGTTGTGCATCATGCTGTGTATCCAATCTGGTTTGAAATCGGGCGAACTGAACTTCTTCGTGAAACCGGACTCACCTATCGTGAGCTTGAAGAGGCCGGCGTGTATCTGGCAGTCGTTGATCTTTCCGTCAAATACAGGCGACCAGCTCGCTACGACGACCTGCTCACTCTGAAGACAACCTGGAATGATTCAGGACGTGTGAAAATTACACATGACTATGAGCTGCTTCGTCATGGCGAATGTCTGGCAACCGGCAGGACAACGCTTGCGTGCCTCGACAAAGAAGGCGGCATACGGCCTTTGCCCGAGTCATTGATGATTGGAAACACTGACGAGAACTAGTCGTCGGAAAGTTCGCCCTTGAGCAGCCCGACTCGCAACCGCACTCGCACGAGGGTGCTTCCACAGTTGCTGCGCAAGGTGTCGAGCAGGCCTTCCCGAAGACGGCGATCCAGTTCATAGGAAACAGCGCTGGAGTCGACGACGACCTCTGCGATGCCTCCACGGATTCCACGCACGCAGGTCCGCTCGTGCAGGGATTCGGGGACAGCCTGTTCCCAGGCTTCGACGAAGCCGCCGATACGCCGCTGAAGTTGACGGGCTCGTCGATCAACAGCGGCAATGCCGGCACCGATGGCCTGAGCCCTGATCGGGCGATGGCGCCATGCCTGAAGCCGTTCAATCCTGTTGGCGGTGTCCATTGCGGTCATGTCCCCATCATCATCTAGAAAGCAGGTCATGTGCAACTGCTCTCTCCCTGCTATCGTCATGTGGATATGACGTGCATCAGGATCGAAGGAATTGCAAAGCGGTTCGGTTCAACGGCCGCGGTAGATGGGGTGGACATCGAAATCCACGCTGGAGAGCTGTTTTTCCTGCTCGGCCCCTCTGGCTGTGGCAAGACAACCCTGCTCAGGATGATTGCTGGATTCATCGAGCCTTCGGCTGGTCGGATCAGCTTTGATGACGCGGATGTCACCGTCCTTCCCCCCAACAAGAGAAATACGGGCATGGTTTTCCAGAGTTATGCCCTCTGGCCACACATGACGGTTGCTGAGAATGTGGCCTACGGACTTCGTGTGAGAAAGGTTGATGCAGCCACCCGCAAGCAGCGTGTGGCTGCGGCATTGGAAAGTGTCCAGATGGGCGAATACGCCCAAAGGAAGCCAAATCAGCTCTCAGGAGGGCAGCAGCAGCGTGTCGCCCTTGCTCGGGCTCTGGTTGTCGAGCCCCAGGTTCTTCTGCTGGATGAGCCTTTGAGCAATCTGGATGCGAAATTGAGGCTTGAGATGCGGCAGGAGATTCGTCGCCTTTGCAAATCCACGGGCATTACCACGGTTTATGTCACCCATGATCAGGAAGAAGCCCTTTCGATGGCTGACCGGATGGCTGTTCTCAAGTCAGGGAAATTGCAGCAGTTAGGTCCACCCCAAGAGCTCTATAACCAGCCTCGCACGAGGTTTGTGGCAGAATTCCTGGGTGAGACCAACTTGATTCCAGCGACGATTTCAGGGCGTGATGGGGATCAAGTTCGTCTGGAGACAGCTGTTGGCGAGGTATCTGCCAAGCTGCCTGGGGGCGATGTGCCTGAAGGCGGGAATGTGACCTGCTCCATTCGCCCTGAGTCCTTCCGGCTTGATCCAACGCCGGAGGCCTCTGTGGTCAGTGGCGAGGTGAAGGATATTGTCTTCCTTGGTGATTCAACGCAGGCGGTAGTTGGCTTCAGTGGCGGGCACACTGTCCGAACGGTTTCATTGAACCAAGGCCAGCGACCGAGCCCGGGCGACCAGACTCGACTTCATGTCGACCCTCAAGACATCGTGATCTTGAGCGATTAGAAGGTTGATATCGACTAATATTCATTATTATAGCGTAAAACACGCTAAATAGTGATAAAACACGTCTAAAATCGCTAAGTGTAGCGAAATATATCATATTGGACAATTTTGCCCATTCTCTTGCCCAGGCGAATTGTCTTTCAGGTGGTTCGTACTCCTGTATCAAGTATTTGTTCTCCTTTCTCTTGAGGGGTGAGTTGGGCCAGTCAGGTCACGGCTGTATGTTAGTGGTCACTATTTATCTGTCGTTCCGGTCCCCTCCCCTGCTGCTTTGTGGGAGTTGACGATTCTTGTGATTCGTGGGATAAGTCGCGTGTCAATTCCGATGTGTCATGTAGTTGATGCTGGAGTTGCCGAGATGTTTCACGTGAAACATTCGGGGTGATTGGTGCAAGGATGTTTGCCATATGGAGGAGCAGGGAATGCCTACTGGAAAGAAGACAACAAAGAAGAAGCGGCTCGGCAAGGGGCTCAGCAGCATGATTGCAAAGCCTGTGGCTGTTGCAGTTGCAGGCAGCAAGTCGGCCTCTACGGTCGATACGGCTATTCAAGAGCCATCCTCAGGCGGCCCTGGTCTCCGCGTTCTGCCCGTTGGTGACATTCGCCCAAACCGTCATCAGCCTCGACAGGATTTTGATCAGGCAGCTCTGGAGACGCTCTCAGAATCGATCAAGACCTCTGGATTGATGCAGCCTGTTGTTGTTCGTGCAGATGGTTCTGCATTTGAATTGGTTGTCGGAGAGCGGAGGTGGAGAGCTGCTCAGATGGCTGGTTTAACTGAAATTCCAGCTGTTGTACGAGATTTGGATGATCGCACCTCTGCAGAATGGGCATTGGTTGAAAACCTCCAGCGTGAAGATCTCAATCCGATTGAGCGAGCCGAAGCCTTTGTTGGTTTGCAGGATGAGTTCGGTTTGACTCATCAGGAAATCGCCGACCAGGTGGGACTGACTCGTTCGGCAGTGACCAATCAGATCCGCCTGAATGATCTTGATGATGGGACTCGCGAATTGGTGCGGACTGGCTCAATCTCGGCCGGGCACGGGCGAGCATTGTTAGCAGTCGCTAACTTAAAGAAGCGGTTGCAGCTTGCACGGGATGCGATGCGAGGGGAGTGGTCGGTCAGAGCGTTGGAAGCACGGGTTCAGGAGTCGACGGGCAGCCCTGAGTCAAAGCCTTCGTCAGCATCCAAATCCGGTGTGGCAACGCAGCATGAAGAACTGGCTCGTCAACTGGGTGAACATCTTGGCACTCGAGTTCGAATTCGTGAAGGTCGTAAGAAGGGAAGTGGCCATCTGGTCATCGAGTTCTACAGCCTGGATCAGTTCGATGGTTTGATGAGTCGACTTGATTTCAAACAGGAAGGCTGATGCGCCAATGAGGATGTATCAAGGCGCATAACTTGCGCTGCGTCCCTTGTCAGTCACGCTATCGAGTCATTCCAAGCGGATGAAGTGCGGCCCGCGATTTGCAGGTCTTCTTCCGGAATCGTTGCGCCATGATGGCGCGATGAATCGGAAAGGACTTCGGCATGGGTTCAATTCCATCGGGTTTCGGAATCATCAGTGGATTCGATACGGCCACTCTCATTGAACAGATGCTTGCGTATCAGGCTCGAGGTCGCGCCAGGGTGGAAGCAAGAATCGGGCTGCTGCAAGCGCGACGCTCTGCCATGCTGGACATCAATGCCGGCCTTCTGGCCATGGCGGGAACAACTTCAAGTATCAGTTCTTCCGATCTGTTTCAGACGCTTGCCGCTTCATCCAGTCACCCATCGCTTCTTGGCGTAACAGCTTCTGCTGATGCTGCCGCCGGACTGTATCAATTCACGGTTGCTGGTCTCGCGAGTAATCATCAGCTGCTCAGCAGTGGGTTTGCATCACAGGCAAGTGCATTGGGTCTCATGAGTGGAAGCATTGAACTTGGTGAGGGCGGTCTGTCAGTAGACATGCCCTTGTCATGGCTCAATGGTGGTGAAGGTGTGTCCAGAGGTGAGATCGAAATCACTAATGAACAAACCGGAGATTCAATGGTCGTTGATCTTCGCGATGTGGCAACACTTGATGAAGTCATTGGTCGAATCAACGACAACAATCTTGGCCTCACAGCTTCTCTTGCGGGCGGTGGAATTCGTCTGGATAGTGAAACAGGATTCGAATTTTCGATTGCCAGTGTCGGGGGGAGCACCACTGCTCAGGATCTTGGTATCAGCGGAACATCACTCAACGGTGCTTTCGATGGTGATTCTCTCGCCAGACTCGGCGACAGTCTCTCACTTGCTGCGTTGAATGATGGCAATGGTGTGTTGGTACGTGAAGGGCTGGCGGATATCCGGATTACTTCATCTGACGGAAGGATCTTCGATATTGATCTTTCTCAGGGAACGCTGGTGGATCTGAGCGACGACACGCTGTTGTCGGCGCTCAATGGTGGATCCGGTGTCTTCATCGATCAGGATAGTGAAGATCCGGATCTTGCAATCAGTGTTGTTGACAATGGGAGTGGATCAACAGCTTCCTGGGAGATTGATCTGACTGGATGTGTCACGGTTGGAGATGTTCGTGACCGAATCGACTCGGCTACTTCCGGAAATGTGAGTCTCGATATGCGCAGTGATGGTCGAGGCCTGTCATTGACGGCGAATGATGGTGCTGATCTGGTCATTGTCGAGGGTGCGGGCACATCAGGCACGACCACGGCGAGTGGACTGGGGATTCTGAATGAGAGTGGATCACTGGGTGGGTTTGATGGCAGTGATATTGCCCCGGTGGGAACTGGAGGCGCTCCTTCTATTCAGGCGGTACTTGATGCAATCAACTCGGCATTGGATCTTGATGGCCAGTCCAACAGCGGTGCGATCGTCGCACAGCTTTCAGCTGATGCGCAAAGACTTGAATTGATCGATTCCACTGGCGGCACAGGCACGATGACCGTGCAGGCAACAGCAGCAAATACATCTGCCTACCGTGATCTTGGATTCGATGGTACGCCGGTGATGGGTAATGTCATGACAGGGAACCGGATCATCGGTGGTCCAGGGACCGTCTTGGTACATGAGCTTCACGGTGGCGATGGTCTGGCGGGTGCTGATTCATTGACGATCACGGATCGTTTCGGGACGACAGCTTCAACAAGTGGATTTGCACAGTATGAAACCGTTGATGCACTTGTCGAGGCGATCAATACATGGGCAAGTGATCAAGGGTTGCGAATCAATCTTGCATTGGATGCTTCCGGTACCGGTCTGGAGTTGACCAGTCTTGGCGGCAATGGCACCTTCACGGTTGCTGGCGATCTGGCACAACAGCTCGGACTTGATGCTTCAGGATCGATGGACTCCATCCGCAGCGGCAATCTTCAGCATCGCTGGGTCTCTGAATCGATGGAACTGGCGGATATGAATCAGGGTAGAGGCATCGGAACGGGTACGTTCCGCATACGTGATGAACTCGGTGCGACGGCAACCGTGACGATTACGTCAGGCCACCACAATCTTCAGGATGTGATTGATCTCATCAATTCAAGAGGACTGGCAGTTCAAGCCAGAGTCAACGATCAGGGCGATGGTCTGGCGTTGGTTTCCACGGTGGCATCCGAAGAGGCCATTGTTCCGATGAAAGTCGAGACAACCAGCGGTACAGCGGCATCTGATCTCAATCTGGTGGGAGAGTCCAACGCCATCATTGATGGGAGCTGGGAAACCACATTGGAGGTAGATGGACAGACGACTTTGCAGGAATTGGTTGAACTCATCAACGCATCCGGCGCAGAAGTCACGGCTTCACTTGTCAATACAGGTGATCCGGTTGATCCATGGAGATTGAATCTGACGAGCGGCGTGAGTGGTGCACCTGGAAAGATGGTGCTCACATTGGATGGCCTTGAAGCGGAATTTGAAGAAGTTGTTGCGGGTCGCGATGCCAAGGTCGTTCTTGGGGACGATGTCGCAACCGGGGTTCTGATCACAAGCAGTTCCAACCGCATCGAGGGTGTCATTCAAGGTTTGACGATTGATCTGCTTCAGGCCTCGGAAGATCTGGTAACCATTACGGTTGAACGTGACGACACCGCACCCATTGATTCCATTCGATCATTCGTGGACAGCATCAATGCCGTGCTTGAACGGCTCGACAATTACAGTGGATATGACCCTGAGACCCAGGTCAGGGGAGTTCTTCATGGCGACTCCACGACTTCACGAATTCGCAGCGCACTGCTTTCGGCGATTCAGGGACGTGGCTTGTCAGAGGAATTCAGTCTGGAAGGCCCTTGGGCAGTAGGTATTCGTATGGGTGCTGGCGGCCGGGTCGAGTTCGATGAAGAGGTCTTTGCAGAAGCTTGGTCGAATGACAGGGATTCTGTCGAGGCGTTCTTTACTTCAGCAACGGATGATGTAGCTGGTAATGGATTCGGTACCACTCTGGATGAACTTGCTGACCGGCTGACGCGAGTTGACAGCGGCACGCTGGTGACTGCTGACCGAGCCTGGGAAGGTCGAATTGGTCTTGCCATGTCCCGGCTTGAACGTCTTGATGCCAGATTGGAAGCGCGACGTTCACAACTGCTTTCCGAATTCATGGCGATGGAAGAAGCCCTGGCTTCCATGCAGAACCAGTACATGGCACTGATGTCGATCAGTTCAGGTACTACAGGACTTTCATCACTCTTCAGATGAGGGATCGCCTGTATTCGTGTTATCGGATGCAACTGAATACTTTGGCGGAGAAGTTGCGTGTTCAACGGCTGAATCAGCCGATGCGCAGGTCATGAAATCTTCCTATACCCGTACACAGATTCTCACATCCTCTCCGGCCAAGCTGCGAGGGCTTCTGCTGCAACGTGCTGTTCAAGAGGCCCACGGTCTAAGGCAGGCAGTCGAGTCTGGTGATGGAGAACAGATTCTGGCTCATGGAAACCTGCTCCGTCGGATGGTTCTGGAGTTGATGTCCGGAGTCGCAGAGGATGTCGATCTTGAATTGTTGCAACACCTGCAGGGCATCACGGTCTATCTCTACCGGAAAATAGGTGAAGCCAGTGGCCAGCGTGATGACGAGGCAGCGAATGAAGTCGTCGCCTTGCTGGAGTTTGAAAAAGAGACATGGGATCAGGCCACTGCTCGTCTTCTGGGACAGGATGATGGCGCATCTCCAGGGCAGACGAATCTTGCCGGCTGACCCATGCTGAAACGATTTCGATCGGCATGAACAACTGCATCAATGACAATTCGAATCTGATCGGCCGCCGTGTACTCGTGACTGGTGCAGGCGGCTTCCTCGGCAGCCATGTGGTGGATCTTCTTGAACAACAAGGTGTCAAGAAGGTCCATGGTGTCATGAGATCACAGTGCGATCTGCGTGACACCTCGGCTGTACGGGAACTCTTCGAGGCCTTCGATCCGGAAGTCGTGATTCACATTGCGGCGGCACAGGGCGGTGTTGCTTGGCAGCAGGCGAATCAATGCACCGCGTTTCTTGATAACGCAGCCATGATGGAAGCATTGGTTGCGGCATCGATAGAAAAAAATGTCATCCGGTTCGTCTTTACGGCTTCAAGCATCTGCTATCCAGCCAAAGCGAACATCCCTTACCAGGAAGCAGCGTTGTGGGACGGTCCTCCTGAACCTGCTCATTGGGGTTATGCCCATGCCAAGCGTGGAGGCATTGCCCTGCTTCAGTCGGCTCATCAGCAACATGGACTCGGTGCATCGGTTGTGATGCCAGCCAACATGTATGGGCCACGTGCAAGATTTGAACCTGATCGCAGCAATGTGGTTGCTGCGACGATCAGACGTTGTGTGGAAGCCAGGGATCAGGGCCAAGACAGCATCACCTGCTGGGGCAGTGGTCGGGCGATACGGGAGTTTTTGTATGTAATGGATGCGGCTGAAGGTGTCATTCGAGCTGCATCTTGTCTGGAGGAGCCTCAACCGGTCAATCTCGGAACTGGAGTGGAAACCACCATCTCGCAATTGGTGGAGTCGGTCGCCGAGGTTGTTGGATTCAAGGGTCAGATCCTCTGGGATACGGATCGGCCTGAGGGTGCACCTCGGGTCTGCATGGATATCACTCAACTTCAGAAGCAGTTGAACTGGAGTCCACCAACATCCCTGATCGAGGGGCTGCGAGCCACCGTGGATTGGTTCGAGTCCTCCAAGGGTTGAGATCTCGTGAATGATGGCGTGGGGGAGTACTATTCCCATGACATGCCTTTGGATCTCTACAACACGCTTACCAATTCGGTTGAACGTTTCGAGCCACTGTCGCCTGATGGCCCGGTCACGTTCTATTCCTGTGGACCAACGGTCTATGACTACGCCCACATCGGAAACTTCCGCTCCTTCCTCAACGCGGATGTACTGAGGCGTGCGATCGAGCTTCTGGGGCATGACGTCAAGCACGTGATGAACATCACGGATGTCGGTCACATGACCGAGGATGCCGACCCGGATGGTGGTGGCGAGGACAAGATGGAAGTGGCATCCCGTCGGATGCTGGAAGCCAAGAAGTCCGGTTCCCTGCCTGAAGGCGTTGATATCGATCCTGATGATCCAATGGGAATTGCAGACTTCTATGCAGAGGCCTTTCTTGCGGATGCTCGTCTCCTTGGCCTGAAGGTTGCCGATGAGGTCGTGGATCAGCCGGAATTGATGCCGAGGCCATCGCGGTTGGTACCGGAGATGATTGAACTGGTCGAAACGCTGCTTGAAAAAGGTCATGCCTATGTGGCCTCTGATGGCGTCGTCTATTTCGATGTTCAGTCCTTCCCTGAATACGGCGCACTTTCAGGCAACACCATTGAATCCATCCGCAGTGGCGAGGGTGGTCGTGTGGACATGGAGACGCAGGCAGTCAAGCGTCATCCTGCGGACTTCATGTTGTGGAAGCCGGATGACAAGCACCTGATGCGTTGGCCAAGCCCCTGGGGTGAAGGGTATCCAGGCTGGCATCTTGAATGCTCAGTGATGGCGCGTGATCTACTTGGAGATGTGATTGATCTACACAGTGGTGGTGAAGACAACATCTTCCCTCATCATGAATGTGAAATTGCACAGTCCTGTGGTGCTACGGGTGGAGATTCATTTGCCAGATACTGGTTCCATACCCGTCATCTGATGGTTGATGGCAAGAAGATGAGCAAATCAGCCGGCACGTTCTTCACGATCCGTGATCTGCTGCAGAAAGGCGCATCGCCAGCGGCCATTCGTCTGGAACTCATACGAACGCATTACCGCATCAACTCCAATTTCACCTTCCAGGGACTGAAGGATGCGCAGCGTCAGGTTGAACGCTGGAAACGACTGCAGATCTGGCTTGAAAGCAACGCCGATTGCCATCGACCTTCACCAGGTCCTCTGGTCGAAGCGTTGCCACGTTTCAAGGAAGCCATCGGCAATGATCTGAACATCGCGGGAGCCATTGGCGTGCTCAGTGAAGCTGCTGGCAGGATTCCGGTTGAATCGGAAGTCAAGGATGATGGCGATGGCACGTGGGCCGAAGATCTTGAGGCCTTGAATGCCATGGATCATGTTCTGGGTGTTCTGCAACTTTCGATCGAAGCGGATACCGCTCAGAGTGATCTGGATGTCAATTGGATTGACGACAGGATTGCGGCACGTAATCAGGCGAGGGCGGACAAGGACTGGGCGGAAGCAGATCGAATTCGAGATGAACTTCTCGAAGCAGGCATCGAAATCAAGGATGGGCCGGAAGGCACCACCTGGAAACAGATCGTCAACTGAACAGCAAGGGCAGACCATGGGCAGGCATCGAATTCCAGTGATCGGTCTCACCGGTGGAATTGGTTCCGGCAAGTCGCAGGTGGCCATGATGCTCAAGGATCTGGGCTGTGTCGTGGCGGATGCTGATGCGATGGCCAAGAAGGCACTTGAGATGCCGGAGGTCATCCAGCAGCTTCAGGATCGCTGGGGTGATCATGTGCTTGCCAGCCAGAGTGGGATTGATCGAACCAAGGTGGCCTCGATCGTCTTTCATGATGAATCCGAGCGAAGATGGCTGGAATCGATACTGCATCCAATCGTGCATGAGCAACGAGAAGCACTGTTTGCCTCAGCATCGGCAGATGCGGTTGCCCTGGTGATCGATGCACCATTGCTGCTTGAAGCGGGTCTGGACAGCGATTGCGATGCAATTCTCTTCATTGATACGCCAGAGGAAATTCGCCAGAAACGCCTGCAACAGCATCGGGGCTGGGAACCGACGGAATTGGCCCGGCGTGAGGCAGCCCAGTTACCGCTTGACGAGAAGCGGTCCATGGCCCATCATGTTCTTGGTAACGACGGTGAGGTTGAAGACCTCGCCCGTTCAGTCGAGGCTTACCTCGAAACCCTCATCAGCGATTTTTCCAGCCGACCGGATAGTTGATCCGGTTTCCCGTGGAGACGGGAAAGGCAGGGCTTCCCCGCATCATTTCATGCATGGAAACTCAAGGCTGGCGTGTTTCTCTCCCAATACAGGGCGCACGATTGTTCAGCATTGCCCAGATTGAAACCCTTGATAACAGGCAGACCATGCCGTGACAGCTACGGGCACTACCCAACGTAAGCAAGGTTCGAGAAAGCAAATGGCCAAGAAGAGACGACGACGAAAAAAGTCTTCCGGCGGCAATTCAGCAATTGCCACCATGACCCTTCAGCCGGGTGAAGTTCCAACAGACGAGGAGCTTGAGGCGGAAGCGTCGAAGCTTGACAAGGAACTGGATGCCAAGACCCAGGCCAAATTCGACAAGGCCAAGAAAGACGGTCTTGATCTGGCTTCGCTGCAGAAGATGTCCGGCCAGGATTTGATCAAGGTTGCTGAGAAGCAGAAGATCGAGGATCCGGCCAACCTTTCCAAGCAGAAGCTGGTCTTCGAGATTCTGAAGAGTCGTGCTGCCAAGCAGGGCCTCATGATGGGGGAAGGCACGCTTGAACTGCTTCCTGATGGTTTTGGTTTCCTGCGGAGTGCGCAGTATTCCTACATGGCGTCGCCTGATGATGTCTATGTCAGCCCTTCCCAGGTACGTCGATTCGGTCTGCGCCGTGGGCAGGTGATCAAGGGTCTCATTCGACCCCCGAAGGAAACAGAAACCTATTTCGCGATGCTTCGCGTCGAAGAAATCAATGGTCGAAGTCCCAAGGAACTTCACAATCTTGCTGCATTCGAGAATCTGACACCGCTTCATCCGAACCAGCGCATCATTCTTGAAACAGGTCAGGAGCCGGTTGAAACAAGAGTCATCGATCTGGTTGCCCCGCTTGGTTTCGGCCAGCGTGCCCTGATCGTCGCACCACCTCGAACCGGCAAGACCGTGATGCTGCAGAAGATCACGAATGCCATTTCAACGAATCATCCGGAAGCCCATGTCATCGTGCTTCTGGTCGACGAGCGACCTGAGGAAGTAACGGATTTCCGGCGCAACACCAATGAATCCGTTGAAGTCGTCGCCAGTACCTTCGACGAACACGCAACGCGACATATTCAGGTGGCCGAGATGGTCATGGAAAAAGCACGTCGCATGGTCGAAGTCGGCCAGGATGTCGTCGTGTTGATGGACTCGATCACCAGGCTGGCTCGTGGCTACAACAATGCGGCGCCCAACTCAGGCAAGATCGGTTCCGGCGGTGTCGACAACGCTGCGTTGATCAAGCCCAAGAAGTTCTTCGGTTCCGCTCGAAACATCGAAGACGGAGGGTCCTTGACCATCATCGCCACGGCGTTGGTTGATACCGGTTCGAAGGCCGATGAAGTCATCTTCGAGGAATTCAAGGGAACGGGTAACTCCGAACTGCATCTCACCAGAAAGCTGGTGGAGAAGCGGATCTGGCCTGCTATCGACATTGCCGCATCCGGTACACGTCGAGAGGAGCTGTTGCTGGATCCAAAGGAACTGGACCTGGTTGTCAGGCTGCGCAAGGTGGTTTCGGACATGAGTGTCGTGGAAGCCATGGAAATGCTCCGCACAAGAATGGTCAAGGCCAATTCGAATGCGGAGTTCCTGATGACGATGAATCTGGGCTGACGGACAGCCTCACCGCCCAGACACATCGCGGTCAGGCATTCTTTTGGGTCCTCAAAGGGGTTTGTTTCCCCAAGTCAGCGAGGATCCGCAGCAATGTTCAGTTCGAACATGTACCGGGGGTATCCTGATGGAGACCCTCAGAGGTGTCTTGAGGAGCCATGCTTCAAGCGAAGTAACGGCAAGCAAGCACCATTCAGTGAATGGAGACGAAAGTTGATGTCTGTTCAGCAACTTCAAGCAAAGTCCACTCGACCTCGCCCGGCCTTCAGCCTCGTAGAAGTGCTGGTTGTCATTTCCATCATCGGACTCCTCGTGGCTTTGACGATGACGGCCTTGTCGGGCGCCAATGCAACGGATGTCAATCTTCGATCGCGAAACAACCTGCGTCAGATTCACACCTGGATGGAAGCGTATTCATCGAATCATCGGGATCGAATCGTTCCAAGTCAGTTTGACTACTTTGACGAGAACGGTGATGAAATAGGAGGGGTTGCTTCTCGATCTGGTTATACCGGTGCCGGAAGCAATGATCTGGAATGGGTCGTCTCCAACAACCTGCTGAATGCCTCGGGCGATCCTCGAACTGATTTTGTATCCCAAGGCACCTTTGCAGACATCCTCTGGGTTGAAAGCAATCTGGGGAGTGATGTGGGTCTGGCGGACTTTCCACTGGTTCGACCCAATGGCGGCCTGAATTCAGGTGGTAATGCGGTCAACGTCTCGTATCGCTACCGTGCCCCGGATCGCCATGTGTATGACTACAACGAGAACTTCAAACGAAATCCACTTCGTTCCTTGGGTGTCAATACCTTTGATTTCCCTCGCTTTGTAGCCGGGGGAGGCAATGTCGTCGTTGATCCTGCGCAGATTGGTCAGAACAGCGGCGGCCAGCCTTTGGGTCTGCCCAAGCCATTCGGTGCAGGCGCCTGGGAAAAAGGTCTTCCTGGCTTCTTTGCGGCCAACAATTTCTTCAGTGCTCAATCGGAGCTGGATCTCGATCCAGGAAGCAATGGTTCTGGAATTGATCGATATGTGACGACGGGTCAACTCAAGGGACCAGCGCAGTCCATGTATCTGGTGGATTCATTTGCTGGATTGACCATTGGCGGTGATCCAACCAATGAGCAGGCCACGGTTGATGCATTCCTGACACAGGATGTCAATGACATCGGCATCATCAGCGGAGGGTCCGATAGCATTGATAATTCAGCGGATGCCACTCAGGAAGTCGATTTCCGTTACTCCGGCGGCAAAGCCTGTCTGATGCTTTTCCTGGATGGTCATGTAGAGCTGGTATCCCGATTTGGATCCCTGGCAGAGCTGCAGGGCATCGGAGGCAATCCGGGCCGTGGAATCCGTGTCACTGATCTTGATAAACGCAAGAGTGAAGTAAGCCCATAGTCCCGGCTGTGATGGCCCTCTGAGGCCTGATTTAAGGCCCCCCAGCAGCCTGTCCAGCCCGCCAAGGGGAACTCCTTGCTTAAGTGGGTTGAAAGGGATGCCGGTAGCGGTACAATCTCCTTTCCGCCTCAATCACGAGGCGGTTTTTATTCAGTCAGCACGAGCTACAAGTTGACTGAATGAGGGAATCGATTTGCCACCGTAGCTCAGTGGTAGAGCACACCCTTGGTAAGGGTGAGGTCACGGGTTCAAGTCCCGTCGGTGGCTTGATTGGACGGTATGGCACGGAAGGTCCGTGTCGGTGTCCAAGGTTGATGTTCCAGAGATGGGACTTGACCTGCAGGTTCGGCGCCTCGAGAGGGTCGTCGTTCAGTTTCGAGATGATTACTGGGTTCGGACGTTCTGAACTCGGGATTGCGACAGACGCAATTGGCGATAGACGGAGACCAAACCGATGGCCAAGGAAACTTTTGTCCGCACAAAGCCGCACGTTAACGTGGGCACCATCGGACACATCGATCACGGCAAGACCAC
>MDTD01101964.1_pt1 | contig 15853 bp, 17 predicted proteins | sample 811221 | NCBI WGS metagenome assembly MDTD01 (sample SAMN05326646, study PRJNA326480) | marine metagenome | isolation source: seawater | place: Pacific Ocean: South West | collected 2011
ATCACCCGATTAGCTGCTTGGAATGGGATCTGTCAGTACTTGTCTTATCAAATTTTCCACGTTAAGCCCGAAGTTTTAAATGTTGCAAGAGCAAGAAAGCTGCTTCAAATCAAGACGCAGTCCAAGAAAAAGACAGGCATACCCGTGAAGGACCAAGTCTTTGCTTGGGTCACAAACCATCTCGGTGCTGAATGGCCTACAAAAGTCTTACAGTCCGGTCCAAGAAAAGGGCAAGAGGTTATCTTGGATGAAGCAAAGGATATGGCTGATGCTTGGGTGGTTGCAAAAGCAGGGTACGTTTCGTTGCAATCCCTATAATTAGATCTGAGTTTATTATTGGAGCGTAACATGAAGCTTACCAAAAGACAATTGAAAAAAATTATTAAAGAAGAGAAAGCTAAACTTCTAGAAGAAGGATCTCTGTCTAGTCCAGAAGAAGAACAGTTTGAATCAGCATTGTATGGTCTTTTCGACGCATATTCTAAAGATCTGATGGTCGATCGACCTGGCACAGATGAAAATGTAGTACTCAATTATGCAGCTGATAAAATTTTGGCCTTAGTTAATAATTTACTAGGTCTGTAACATGAAACTCACAAAGAAACAAATAAAACAGATCATCAAAGAAGAGAAAGCAAAACTCGATGAAATGGTTGGAAGACGAGGCCCATTGCCTAGACAAGGCCTGAGACCTGATGATGAATTGATTCTCGATGAAATTCTAGAACTGATCATAAATAGGGTGGAAGGCATCGATACACCACAAAGAGCAAAAAGGCAACTTCGATATTACTTGAGCAACATGAAGTAGCTTGTAAATTCTAGAATTGTACATTACAATAAGTTTATGTACGAATCGAAAATCAAGTTTCTAAGTAGAGTCTGGCCAAGCTATCAAATCACTTCAGGTGGTAGAGAGTTCAAAGTTGTTTGTCCTAAATGTGGTGACAAGTCTAGACCAGACAAGAAGAAATTATGTATACGATTGGACAACGATCTCTACCACTGTTGGGTATGTGACCTCAAAGGGAGATCAGTAGCCCGCCTTATTCGGAAGGTGAAACCAGATCTTGCAGGTTCGTATCAGAATAAGTTTGGATCGATCAAGTATGACAATCACGAAGAAGATTTCGTCAAGTGCGAACTTCCGGAAGATTTCAGGTTGGTGATGGATAATTTGTACGACCCTGACGCGAAAAGAGTGCGACGTTATGCACACACCCGTGGGATAACCGATAGTGAACTATGGAGATTCCGTGTGGGTTATTCTCCGAAGCTTAGGCGTCGTATGATACTCCCATCCTTCGATGAAAACGGTAATCTAAACTATTGGACAGCGAGAAGATGCGACGATGACCCTGATTGGCGATACCTTAATGCCAAAGTACCAAAGACTCAGTTCGTAGTGGGTGAACTAGATTTGGACTGGAGTGCTGAAGAAATTGTACTAGTTGAAGGGCCAACGGATCTTATTAAGTGCTCAATGCTTAATGCTACTTGTTTACTCGGGAGTACATTAGCAGAAAGTAGTGTTCTATTTAGAAAATTGATTACTTATCCTGAGAGAATCGTATTAGCCCTCGATGCCGATGCGAGAAAGAAACAAGATAAGATAGCAAAGCTTCTCATGTCGTACGACAAAGAGGTATTTTGGGTAGAACCACCTGAAGAAGGTTACGATTGGGGCGACTTAGAGCCTCAAGAAGTTTTTGAGAAGATGCAAGTTAAACATCAGTATACGTCTCAATCAAATTTAATCCGGATGATTCAGGATCTTTAGTATAATTAACACTGTTGAAATAGGAGAAACACTATGGGCAGTATACCGATGGAGTATTGGGACATAGCAGCTGCAATGATACATAATTATGACGTATCAGATTTGCCAGAAGATAAACAGAGGTATGCAGTTCGCCTTATCGAAGCTGGTGATGAAGAAGGTTTAGCTACAATGCTTTGGAGTATGGATGAAGAGTGTCAGAAAATGTTTGGGGAAAATACAATGAAATTATCAAAAAGACAATTGAAAAGAATCATAAAAGAAGAAAAACAGAAACTCTTACAAGAGTCTTCTATGGAGCAGTCTTATCAATACGCTGAACAGTTAATCAATGATGCTATTCTAGAGCTTGCAGAAAACTTCTCAGATGGAGAACTTGGTGACGGAGCTTATGATGCTAAAATGAATGGGGATTTGGCATTGCATGAACTATTGACTCAAGCTGCTATAGCAGCGAGAGAGAAGTAACGATCGGATTTGTAAACTCAAATGTAACTAAGTATAATGTATCTATCTAGGAGAGGATCTATGAAGATAGTACATATTGCTGATGTTCATTGGCGTGGTTTGTCACGCCATGAGGAATACAGAAGCTGTTTTGAAAACATGTTCACCCAATGTCGGGAGATAAATCCCGATGCAATCGTTATCGCTGGGGACATTGTTCATTCAAAAACCCAAGGCATCTCACCAGAACTTATCGATTCATTAAATTGGTGGTTCACTGAGATGCATAAAATTTGCCCTGTGCACGTAATGTTAGGAAATCATGATGGTCTTGTTCTTAACACAGATAGACAAGACGCAATTTCACCAATCCTTCGTGCATTGAACTTGCCGCGAGTGTATTTGTATAGAGACACCGGTGTTTATCCTTGTCCACACCTTGCAGATGTCGAATGGTGTGTTTATTCTCCCTTCGACACTGGCAAATATGACTCTTTAAGGCCTACTGGAAACAGGCCTATCTCAATTGCACTGTATCATGGTGGCGTATGGGGTTCACACACTGATGGTGATTTCATGCTCGAGGGCGAGACAAAGATGGATCGCTTCAGAGAGTTTACATTTACTATGCTTGGTGACATACATAAGAGACAACAAATGGATGCAGAAGGGAGGATTCATTATTGTGGTTCAACTATACAACAAAATTATGGCGAGTCCGGAGAAAAAGGCTTTTTGGTTTGGGATATTAACGGGTGCAATGATTGGTCTGTGGATTTCTATCCCGTAGAACACCACAACCCATTTGTTACAGTCGACTGGCAAGGCAACATTGTTCAGACAATCAACGCATGCATTGCTACTTGGCCTCGTGGAGCTCGATATCGAATACGAGCAAATGAGCAGTTAGACCCAAAAACCCAGAGAAAAGTATCTACTGTGCTAAGAAGAGAATACGATGCACACGAAGTCGTATTCAAGTTGGTGCCAAAATACCAAGATCAGGGAGAATCTGCTTTTGTAGAGAAATTAGAGGTACTTGATCTTAGCGATCTGCAAACACACAAGGATCTCCTTGCTGAATATGGTTCAGACGAAGGTTTCACCGATGAATTCTGGGACGAATGTTTCGAAATTATGGAAAAAACTATAAAAGAGCTCGACTATTCGATCCCTCTCGGTAAAAAGTGGTCACTCAAGAAGATGAACTTCGATAATACGTTCGGATACGGCTCACATAACACGATTGATTTCGGGAAACTTTCCGGTGTAGTAGGCCTATTCGGACAAAATCGATGTGGTAAATCATCTATCCCGGGTACAATCATGTACTCTCTGTATAATTCAAACGATAGAGGCCTCACATCTAACGCTCACGTCGTAAACTACCGTAAGAAAGAGGCAAATGCCGATCTCACCTTTTCTGTGAACTCCAAATTGTATAGGCTAGAAAGACAATCAGTTAGATATACGTCTAGAAGAAAGGGAACAGATGGCGCACAGACATATCTTAACTTGTTTGAGATTGATGATGAAGGATGCATCTTGCGAGACCTTTCAGGTGAACAACGAAGAGATACTGAAAAAGAACTTAGGGATCTAATTGGGTCTCCTGACGAGTTTATGATGACATCATTTGCAGCACAAGGCAACATGAATGCATTCATCAATAAAGGAAGTACAGACAGAAAGAAACTTCTATCGACATTTATGGGGCTGGATGTTTTTGATGAAATCAACAAGAAGATCAAGTCAGAAGGTGAAGGCATTAAAACAATGCTTCGTCGCATGGATGAAAAAGACTGGGTAGCGGAAATTAGAAAGAAGAGGCATCGCATTGGTCAATTGACTGAAGAGAATGTAGATCTGAAGATGGAGATAGATCAACTATCTGAGAGGTTATCTAGCTTAAGAAATAAAGCAAGTGAAGATCATGATGATTTTGTAGACCCATCTGTTCTTCAAAGAGCAGAGTCAAATTTAGAAACAAAGAAGAATCAGCTCCGAAAGTTATCTAGGACTATTGAAACAACAACTGAAGAAATTAATGCATTAGAAATTAAGTTTGGAAAGTATGACAACATCAAAGCGACTTTTCCAATAGAGGGTTTTAGGAGAAGATTAGAAAATTTAGAAGATCTAAATAAGTCTTTACTTAAACAAAAGAACCTTCTTGACAAAGAAAACCGTATCTTGAAAGGACAAAAGCACTCTGTATCACTGTTGAAAGAAGTGCCTTGCGGTGATCAGTTCCCTACGTGCAAGTTTATCGCAGAATCACATAGAAACAAAACTTTGATGAAAGAACAAAAAGAGCTTGTTTCAGAATTACGTACAGAAGTTGCCAAAATGAAAGAATCGATAGATGATCTACAAGGCGAAGGTCTTCGCAATCGTATTGCTAAGTATGAAGCTATGCTGAGACAAGAGGCTGAAGACAAGATCACGCACACAAGATTGCAATCGTCTATTGAAACTAGCCAAATGAAGATCTCCAAATTGGAGAGAGAAATCGATCAATTAAACGAACAAATCGTTACTCTCAAACTTAAACTGAACGAAGACAAATCAGATGAACTAAAGAGGCTTCAAAGACTAGTAGAAAATGTAGCAAATCAAGTTGCATTGAAAGAATCTACGTTCATAAATAATGTCGGCAAGATCGGTAAGTTCACTAGTGACATAGAACAACTTAAGAAAGACCAAATCGAATACGACCGTCTCCAGATGGAATACAAAGCCTATGACTTTCTTCTAAAAGCTACGTCCTGGCGTGGTATACCAACACATGTGATGTCAAAACAACTTCCAGCTATTAACGCAGAGCTCGCAAAGATTTTGTCAGATGTGACCGGTTTCACGATAGAGCTCGAAGTAGACGAAAGAAATACGAACATTTTCATCAACTACGGTGATACACGACGCCCTGTCGAGTGTGCCTCTGGTATGGAAAAGATGGTATCGTCTATGGCGCTAAGAGTAGCAATGTCGAATGTATCTTCTTTGTCTAAATCCGACATGTTTATCGTAGATGAAGGCTTTGGTGCATTGGATCCACAAAACATTGAGTCAGTTACTGGATTACTACATCGTCTAAAGCGGTATTATAGACTTATCCTAGTCATCTCTCACGTAGAGTTTATCAAAGACTCTGTAGACGAAGTGATCGAAATCACGAGAAATGGCGTAGACTCAAAGGTGGTGTATGAATAACGTCATTGTGATAATTCCTCCAAAATTCAAGCCAGAACCCAAAGATTGTCCTGTTTGTAAAAAAGCTTTTTCTAGTGTAGAAGACGTTTTGAATTATAGAAAATGGGAATGTTGTAAGAATTGTGATATAGTATATCGATATCCTAATCGAGAAAAGTGGGAAGAAGGCTGGAGACCAGATAATTAAATAGAAACAGGAGAACTCTATGTTGAACTTACAGGAAATAAGAGTGCTAGAAACACTCATTAATACTTCATTCGGTAGAAGCTCAATGAGAGATGCCGGACATGCCATAGCATTCAAAACAATAAACCACTGTGATGATGGTTACGTTCTAGAAGTGCGATTTGAAACAATTGTTAATGTTAATTCTCGAGAAGGAGTATTGACAGCTCAAAAAGAGTATGATGATGTTTCTAGAAAAGCAATCGATGAACAAGTAAAACAAATAAAATCAGATTTCAGAGCAGAAGCTGGAAGAGCATTGAAAATCAAAGAATTCAAGAGTGAAAGACCAGGTCAGCAACCTCTAAAAGATTCTTTTCTAGAAATTATTTCGTTTAATCCTTCTTTGCTGAGAGGAAAGTATTACAGAACTATCCAATACCATATTGAGTAGCGGATGGCTAGTACTAGAAATAATAAACAGCTTCAAGTTAAAGAGATCATTCGTTGTGGAAAAGATCCTATTTACTTCTTCAATAAGTACGTAAAGATCCAACACCCAACAAAGGGCTCTATTCCGTTTGCAACGTATCCCTTTCAAGATGATTGTGTTAATGATTTTCGACAACATCGATTTAACATTGTGCTCAAATCCCGTCAGCTAGGCCTCTCTACAATTACAGCGGCCTATGCGATGTGGATGGTATTGTTTCATAAAGACAAAAATGTACTTGTCATTGCTACGAAATTAGCGGTGGCACAAAACTTTATTCGTAAGTGTAAGTTCCTTTTGGCATCTTGTCCAAAGTGGTTAATACTTCCTCAGATTGTGAAAAATAACTCACAAGCACTGGAGTTCAACAATGGTTCTGTCATCAAGGCGATACCGACATCAGAGGATGCGGGTCGTTCGGAAGCATTGTCACTTCTAATCGTGGATGAGGCTGCTTTTGTAAGAAACTTTGATACATTGTGGACTGGTCTGTATCCTACTCTGTCGACGGGTGGTGAGGCTATCATCCTTTCTACACCTAATGGTGTTGGCGGCCAGTATTATGACTTGTACACTTTAGCAGATAAGGGTGAAAACATTTTCAACCCAATAAAGCTTCCTTGGGATGTTCACCCAGAAAGAGATGATGTGTGGTTTGAACAAGAGACCAAGAACATGTCACAGAAGCAAATAGCCCAAGAGCTCCTTTGTGATTTTGCAGCATCAGGTGAAACGTTTCTTAGAGTAGAAGACATAGAGTACATTAGAAATTGGATTAGAACTCCAATTGATCGATGGGGCCCTGACATGGGAGTTTGGGTGTGGGAATACCCATTGACAGAGAAAAAGTACATCATCAGTGCAGACGTTTCTAGAGGGGATGCAACTGACTATTCTACTTTTCACATCATTGATACAGAAGCATCTTCTATTGTAGCTGAGTATCAAGGAAAATTACCGCCTGATAGGTTTGCACAGTTATTAGCAGAAGCAGGTCGAAGGTACAATGATGCCTTGGTGTGTCCAGAGAATAATTCGTATGGATACGCTGTAATAATGAAATTAAACGAACTAGATTACAGGAATATGTATTTCCAAAATGATAAAGATAGATACAATTATCTTTATGGCGATCGAGAGATTGGCAAAATCGGGTTTCAGACAAATTCTAAAACTCGTGCACAAATCCTCACAAAATTGGAAGAAGTTTTGAGAACAAAACAAGTGAAAATACGATCTAGCAGATTGTATGAAGAACTAAAGACATTTGTGTGGAAAAATGGAAAAGCACAAGCAATGAGAGGTCAGAATGATGATCTTATCATGGCATTGGCAATTGGGACGTGGTTATATGATACTTCGCCCCAGCTTTCGAAAACAGGAACAGATCTTAATAAAGCGATGCTTGCTGCATTCGCTGTAAACTCAACTCAGGTCGAAGACACCGTTCTTGATCAAAATCCGAATAGAATACAACACAGGCGTGGAAGTACAACTTTTCCGGGATCAAGATCGCCTTATGGTGACTTCGATTGGCTAAAATGAAAACTAACGTATAATTATTGGTTAGTTAGAGGTATGACATGGCAGATAAAAAGACCCCAGACAACTTATTCCAACGGCTTACGAAGCTCTTTAGAAGCGGACCAAGCATCAAGCGAAAAGTCAAAGATTATTCCAAGGCTGACAAGAATGCCTCGTCTGCTGTGGAGCTTTTCAAGAAAAGTCATTCAGACGTGTACAATAGCACTCTTTCTGCTTATGGGACTTTTGACCGCATGGCTCGGTATTCTGATTTTTCTGAGATGGAATCTACCCCCGAGATTGCTAGCGCCCTGGACATCTACGCAGAAGAGTCCTGCTCCCAAGACGCAGAAGGAAGAGTATTACACATCTATTCCAACAACAGAAAAGCCAAAGAATTATTAGAGACACTGTTTTATGATACTTTGAACATTAATTTCAATTTGGTGATGTGGACAAGAAACTTGTGCAAGTACGGCGACTTCTTCTTGTTCAACGATGTATCCCCAGAATACGGTGTAATCAATGCATATCCTGTGCCCATCACGGAGATGGAAAGAGAAGAAGGTTACGATAAAGATGATCCATCAGCTGTTCGTTTCAGGTGGATCACACAAGGAAATACAATCTTAGAAAATTGGCAAGTGTCACACTTCAGATTGCTTGGTAATGATGCATTCTTACCTTACGGATCTTCTGTGTTGGAAGCAGCACGTAGAATTTGGCGACAATTGATTCTAATCGAAGACGCAATGATGGTGTATCGTGTTATACGTTCACCAGAAAGAAGGGTGTTCTACATAGATGTGGGTAACGTTCCTCCCGAAGATGTTGCAAACTATGTAGAGCAAGCCAAGAACTCTTTGAAAGTGAATAAAGTGACTGGACAAGCTAATGGAAACGTTGATTTACGATATAACCCAATGGCAGTCGATGAAGACTATTTTATTCCTGTCCGAGGTGGTGACAGTGGAACTCGCATTGAGTCTTTAGCGGGCGGTCAAAATACTTCTGCTATTGAGGACGTTGAATACGTACAAAAGAAACTTTTTGCTGCTCTTAAAATACCAAAGGCTTATTTGGGCTATGATGAAGAAGTTGGCTCAAAAGCAACGTTAGCTCAAGAAGACATAAGGTTCAGTAGATCGATAGCAAGAATACAGAAAACATTGATTGCTGAATTAAATAAAATGGCAATGATTCACCTGTATGCTCACGGATTTGATGGAGAAGATCTTTTGGACTTTTCACTTGCTTTGTCAAATCCATCATCATTGGCACAACAACAAAAACTATCTCTGATTGAGCAGAAATTCACTATTGCAGGTAGTGCACCTGAAGGAATGGTATCTAAAACTTGGATATACCAAAACATCTTTGGCTTTAATAGAGACACAATCGAAGCGATCCATTCAGATCTTATTAGAGAGAAATTAGAAGCTGCAGAAATAGAAAGTGCAGGAGCTGAAGGTGATGATGAAGGTGGCGGCGATGATGCCGGTGGTGGAGGAGACTTATTCGCTGCTGACACACCAACTGGGCAAATCCTTGATGCGGGTGATGATATTAAAATAGTGCCTCAACTAGGTGAAACTGACGAATTAGATGAAGATCTCTTGGATGATGAAGAAGATGAAGATTACATCGATCTAGAAAAAATCTCTTCTGAAGCTGGTGAAATTAAACCGTCAGAAACAGCCAAGGGCGTTTTTGGCCAAAACATAAAATCAAAAAGAGACAGATCAGTTAAGTTCGGTGCACAAGATCTCAACATGCCATCATTTAAGAACATGTTGGGAGGATCTAGGCCTCAAGATACAATGAATGATCCTTATGATTCATCTTGGGTAAGAAATTGGGGTAAAAGAAATCAATTCGAGTCTAATGAGCAAAGACTTGCTGACTTAATAGCAGGAATGGATAGTGGCATTAAAGACATTATTCCTCAGACTATCAAGCCAAATCTTTCTTATGACACTCAAAGAATGTTAGAGAAAATGAATTCTAAGTTAGGCATACGTAGGTTAATGACTGAATCAAATAATTATGAACAATTAATCGAGGAATCTTTTGACCTCGATTTTGAAATCGAAGATGATGGAGATAACGATGAGTAAAAAATCCCACAACAAGAAAAGAAATGTCGGGATTATCTACGAACAGCTTTTATCAATGGCGGCGAAAGGGCTGGTTGAATCCAACCCTACAAAGACAAAGAAAGCTCAAAAGATAATCAAGAGATTCTTTAAAGAAGGCACAGAACTATACAAAGAGCATAGGCTATTCAAAGCCTTAGTTGAACCTTACATAGCTGATGGTTCACTTGCCACCAAAATTTTAGGTGAAGCTAAAAAAGCTGCCAGAAACCATTCTTCTGAAAGACTAGAAAGAGAAAAGTCCAAACTAATAAGAGAGATCAACTATTCTTTCGGCAAGGAATTCTATTCTCAAAAAGTAGATCAATACACAGACTTTGCAACGGTGCAAACACTTCTAAATGATTGGCGCAAGTATAGCAACGCAGATTTTAGCAAAGTAGCTCTGTATGAAAATAGAGTGCACTCTATCTTAACGAAAGAGAAAACTACTCGAACATTAGCTGAAGAACAAAACAAAGAAGTTGATGGACTAGTTGTCAAAGTGATGACTGAAAAGTTCAATGAAAAGTATGGAAAACAACTCACAGATGTTCAGCAGATGCTAGTGAAACAGTATGTATTTGCAGAGAGCGGAGATACAAAAGGCTTCAAGCAAATGTTGACCCGCATTAAAGAAACAGTTCTAAGAGATCTTTCGGATTATGGAACAGAGTGTGAAAATGACCATGTTGCGAATAAAATTAACGAAGTGAAAGAAGACATTCGGTCTTTGGACATAAATACTCTTGACGATCAAACAATGACTCGTTTCTTAACGTTGTGTGACCTGTCCGAAGAGTTACGGAGGAAAGAATAATGAGTGCGTTAAAACTTATTACAGAGTGGTCTGCGTGGGAATACGACAAAGACAAAATGCTCACCGAACTGAAAGACAACGGTGGTCGATACATTATGCGAGGTATCTTACAGAAAGCGAACACCCTAAACCAAAACGGTCGAGTATATCCAATAGACATCCTTGAGCGAGAAGTTCGTAACTACCAAAAGTTCATTGCAGAAAATAGAGCACTTGGAGAACTTGATCATCCGGACTCATCAGTCGTGGAACTCAAGAATGCTTCACACATCGTAAGAGAAGCTTACATGCAAGGTGACATCTGTTACGGGTCAGTCGAGATCTTAGACACACCTTCAGGTAAAATCCTTAAGTCGCTAGTCGATTCTGGTGTAACACTAGGCATTAGTTCACGTGGTGTTGGGAGTACACGTAAAGAGGGTGATTACCAAGTCGTACAAGACGATTTTCAACTTATCTGTTGGGATTTTGTGACCGAACCTTCTACGCCTGGAGCGTTCATGATGAAGGAAGGTAAAGAAATAAACGAGAATGATTTGAAAAAACATTTCAACAAATCGGACAGAGTCGATAGAATATTTAATGACATTCTCACATGGAGGAATGAATAATGGGTTATTATGATAGAGATAGAGGAAGAAGTTTTACAACTCCTGCAGGTGGAACCGAATATGCATCAGGCCAAATGGGACAAGCGTATTCACACCATGGGAATGTCTCAGAATACCAATCGAGTGGTGTGCCTTTTGTCCATACTTTCGAGATGACTGATACTGACTTCACAAGTGTGACCACCAAACACAAAGATGTTTTGGTCACAGTTCAATTCCCTTTTGTAACAAGATGGTTAATGATATATTGCTACAAAGAGGATGGTGGCAATGGTAATCAGACAGCAATTACGACTGCAAAAATCGGATTTGGAAATTATGATGAAGATGAAGGTGTACAGGGCAATGAATTTGTGAGAACTGAAATCACGAATCAAGTTCGAATGGAATTAAAGTGCAATAAATTTTATGTTGTGATGCCAGGCTCTCTTCATGGTACTTCCAATAATGGAAAGTATAGAGTCGAAGTCATAGCAGGTCTTACCAATGTGCCCCATTCTGAATTTCCAAATCTAAATGAAAGGTATTTGTCAGGTATTACATCATCTCTTAAGAATGGCTCCAGAGATGTTTCCACACCGACTCTTGCGGCAAATACAGCAATCGCATTTGCAGTTTCAGATACCGATGATCTGACAACTACATCATAAAAAATAGGAAGTTAAGTTATGGCTAAAGTTAAACGTTCAGTTCTAAAAGAAATTGTTAAAGAATGCTTGTTAGAGATTTTGTTCGAAGGTATCGATTCTGAGTCAGGATATGAAGAAGAAGAGCCGATAAGAGAGGCGAGACAACCTCGTCGGACCTCTCGTCCTTCTAGCAATCGAAATCTAGCTCCAGCAGTACAAGAAAAACAAAGATCAAAGACGCCACCAAATCAAAAAAGACTGAAAGAAGCACCTGTCAATGCTGCAGTATCTGAATTAACGTCAGATCCTATGATGGCTGCTATTTTTGCAGATACAGCACAGACTACCCTGCAAGAACAAAGAGAAGGTCGTACAGTACCAGCAGATAGAGCCGCTGCAGCTGTTGAAAATGTTGATGACATGCAAGATCTTTTTGAAGGTGCTGGCAATTGGGCAGCCATTGCATTTAATGAAACCTAATAATTAAAGATAGATTTAGCTAATGAACTATAATTAGAATTGTTCATTTATTATAGGAGATTTCTCATGAAAAGAAATAATCGAAGAGCTCGAAGAAATAATCGAGCAAAGCAAATGACTCCTGCAGAACTTCGCAGATTCGTAATGAGAGAAGCTGCCAAATTAAGCGGAGAATTAGAGCCAGTTGAAAAAGTTAAGGCAGAAGAAGTTGAAGCCGACGAATATGCAGACACTCTAGAGAGCGATATTGACATGTACAAAGCTATGAAAATTAAAGAAGCTCGTATTAGACGTCAACATCGCAAGATGATTAGAGAGGCCCGCAAAGTTCGTGCACTTAAAAATAAAGCGAGAAAAAGAATTCTTCGCAAGCTTAAGTAAGGAGACTTAAATGCCTACTCATAGACAAATAACAGTTGAGCCAGATGAAAATCAAACAGCATCAGGCTCTAAAGCCAACAGAGCTGCTTTGAAAGCATTATTTCATGCAGCACCCCAATATAACGATTACACTGCTGAAGCAGTTCAACAACTTTCCCAAGCTGAATTACTAGATGGTGAAGTTAATGACATGGGACATACATTCGGAACATTCAACAAAGATTATTCTGATGCTCCTGATTTTGCCGACGTAGAAACCGGTGGCGGTGGATTACCTGCTAGCCCTTGGGTACCAAATCCTGCCTCTCCAACTGGTGGAGTTAACAATCCTGGGTCTATTCCAGAAGCTCCAGATGGTTACGGTCAAACACCTGCCGATAACTGGGGAAGTGGTATTGGGTCACAATTATCACCAAAAGCTTCATCAACCGCTATTTCTGGTCAAGTGATCGGAGATCTTCCTCCAAATCGATCGAGCTAAATAAATGGGCCCTTCAAAGGTTTCCATAGGTGGTGCTAATTTTCCAGCATCACATGGGGATGCAAGAGACGATCTGGGATATGGTCGTCTCCGTCCCAAGTATCATGTTCAGAAGATGCTTGGAAATGATGTATACCCTTATAGAGACCAAGATGAAGATTTGGATCACATTGACACTGGCTTAGAAGAAGACGAAGAAGAAGAAATTTGGGATCGGATGACACCACCTCAAGATTATGATCCGGGTGGAGGTCATTACGATCCTTTTTCTTTTGCAGGTTCCAACACATCTTTAAATGGCCCTGCTCACATCGGTGAGCATGTCGACTCTATGGTGCCTATTAGACAACAAAAATTGTATCCAAGAAAATCTGCAATGGCCGTTGGAGGAACAAAAGTTGGAACAGCTCGCGGAGAAGGCAGTACAATGTCTGCAACGATTGACACTGGAGATCGTTGGGGTTGGAGTAATCCCGTTTATGAGGAAATTGATGAAGATTTTTCTGAAGAGGATAATTACACTCTAGAAGACATTGCTAAAAATCAAGAAGAAACACTTAGAGAATGTATCCGTTTAATACTATTGGAGTTGTTATGAGTAAAGGCTGTAACTTTTCAGTCAAAAGAAACCCTCGACTAGCAGGGAAGAAATCTGAAGAAGAACAGAACATGATTCTTATTAAGAAATTTTTAAGAAAATGGAAACAATCTGGGATTTTGAAAGAAATAAAAGACAAATCTTACCCTCAAACTAGAGGCATGAAAGAGCGAAAAAAGCGATACCTCGGAAAAAGAAGGAATAATCGCAAAGCAAACCGATAATTAAGAACTGAAGTTTAGTTTAATTATATATTTAAGAAAGGGAGTACCGTAGATGAGTAGTTTATACAAGGACGCCATCGCTGATGCTAGAAAACTTAGGGAAGCTGCCGAGCAGAACGCAAAAAATCGTATTATCGATGCGGTAACTCCGAAGCTTCGAAAGTTAATAGAGTCACAAATTTTAGAAGGTGATGAACTAGATTTAGCTGACGATTTAGCAGCTGGGGATCTGGTTGATGCTGAAGAAGGAACGGATATGATGGATGACGAGCTCGATTATGAGCCGCCTGCATTAGAGCCAATGGAATTATCCTCTGAACCAATGAATGTAGATTCAGATGGTCTTGGTTCGATTGAAGTTATACCTGATGAAGAAGAGGAAGAAGAGCCTTCCATCGAAGATGAATCACAAAATAAATCAGTTCATGTTAATATTACAGTAGAAGGAAGAAGAAATCACCTTCTAAGAAGTAAAGCTATACGTTTAGTTAAAGCTTTAAGTGAAGCAAAAACACGAGCTCAACGACAAAAAATTCGTAGGCAATTAAGAAATTTGCGTGAAGCACTTATAATTACAGAAAACAGCCAAAATCTCAGGTTGGCGAAAAACATAAAAGTTATCTTAAAGGAGAGTACTATGAGACGACGTAGAAGCAGCTGGCTTTTCGAAGGAAAAGAAGGAGCAGCTGGAGAAGAAGTCGAATTCGATGACGCCGGCTTTGAAGAAGGCGATGTTGATGTAGACGCAATTAAATCAGCTGTGGAAGAACTTGCTGCCGCAGTTGGTATGGAAGCTTCTGATGAGGGAGAAGAAGATTTGGACATGGAAGACGACGAGTTGGATATGGATGATGATTTAGATCTCGAAGATGAAGAAGATGATCTAGACCTTGAAGAAACCTACGAATACGGTGGTGTTTCTGAAGGAGAAGAAGATGAAGATGCAGGAGACGAACTCAACGAAGCCGATGAGGAAGACGAATGTAGCGAAGAAGATGAAATGAATGAATCTGACGAAGATGATGAAATGGTCGAAGTAAACGAAGCAATGTTGCGTCGTGCACTTGGAGCTGCTCGTCGTAGACGTCCTGTTACTCGCAGAAATAGAAGAATTTCTGAAACAGCTCGCAGAAGACGCGCCCGAATCGCTCGTCGTAGAAGATTACGTGAAGGCGAAGCTAAAGCAATGGCCTCTTCTTTCGGTGGTGGAAAAGCAGAAAAAGAAATGTTCGTCGATGTTGACGAAAATACTCTTTTAAATGCTCTTGCTGAAGAATTAGGAAATCCTTCAAATGCTTCTCAAGCTAAAGGAAAAGCTGCTGCAAAAGCTTCTGACTTTGGTGGTGGATCTGTCAAGAAAGGTGGAGTTATGGAAACTCGTCGTCGCAGAAGCCATAGCCGACAACTTCAAGAAGCAAAGCGTCAAGTTGCAAAAGCAGCTCGTATCGCAAAAGCTACAAAGAAAGAATTAAACGAATCAAATCTATTCAATGCAAAATTGTTGTATGTAACTAAATTGATGCAACAGCATACCTTGAACAACAAGCAACAGCGTGCCATAATCGAGGCGATGGATAATGCCAAGACTCAACGCGAAGCCAAGTTGCTTTTCACTTCTCTTAACGAAAGTTTGAATAAGCGTGCTATTCAAAAGCAAGCTACACAAGCTAATAAGTTGAATGAAAACAAATCAAGAACCGGTAGTTCTAGCAGATCACTCCGTTCGGGACAGGCTCCGAACAACAGTGGGGTTGAGCTTGATCGATGGGCCGTTCTTGCTGGTATCAAAAAATAAACCTTAATTTCAAAATTTAAAAGGAGAGACAAATGTCTTTTACAATGAAAACTTTGACCGAAGGTATCCGCCAGCG
>MDTD01187903.1_pt1 | contig 15853 bp, 10 predicted proteins | sample 811221 | NCBI WGS metagenome assembly MDTD01 (sample SAMN05326646, study PRJNA326480) | marine metagenome | isolation source: seawater | place: Pacific Ocean: South West | collected 2011
CTTCATTACCTACTATTTCTTTCATATCATAAACACTCTGATCCTCAAATTCAACCATATACAAACTAACATATTCATGAGATTTTTCTCCTTTGTAAGAAAATATATTCTCATATATACCTAATTTTTTTGTTATTAATATGTCACGGTTTATTTCTTCCTTGAATTCTCGCCTCAAAGTCTGAGCAGAATCCTCTCCAAATTCTACATGCCCACCAATCGAACGATAAAAACTTTTATTTGATACTTTGTCAACAACTTTGTAAACCAGAATTTGTGAGTTCTTAACAACCAAGCCATGAGAGACACACTGGATTATCACGATTTAAAAAAATTTTTTAAACCAACTAAATGGCGATTTAGTATCTTTCATGTTTACAGTCTTAACTTTGTAAGATGTTCCAGCTGATAAAGTTTTAACAATTAGAGCATCATCAACTTTGCTAGGATCATAATCAACAGTTAGTATACCTTTTTCAAAGTCCACACTTGAAGATTTAACCCCATCAATTTTCTGAGTAATGTTATTTACTGTAAAAACGCATCCACCTACGCAAGTCATACCCTCAACTTTGAATTTACTTGACTCAGGCATTATAATAGATATGATTGAAAAAATTGCTATAATTGTATTTTTTTTCATTTTTTTTCCTTTATTTTATTAGTGTTAATTCTTTCATTATCGATGTTCCAGTATTTAATATGTCTAATTTAACAATATAAACTCCAGAAGCAATGTTTACGTCTGCCTTCCATATCAAATTGTGACTTCCTGAAGGCAGATAACCTTCGTGAAGATTTTTGACTAGTCTGCCATTTAAATCGATAATTGATATCGAAACATTTGCAGGGACTTTAAGTTTTACATTTATATTGGTGGAAGGATTAAATGGATTTGGATAAATTGAGCTGATATCATAATCTGATGGTAAGTAAATTTCATCATTACTAAGGACCTGACTTTCAACTAAAAATTTTATTGCCAAACCATTACTCAATGTACTTGCATCAGGATGATAAGAATAGTTAAAAAGATATTCAACTCCCTGATTTTTGTCAGGTGATTCTATTCCTATTGTCGATCCATGATCATCAATATCAGTAATTTGCTTGTACTGAAATACAATAACACCATCACCTGTTTCAGTTTTGTGAAAATTTGGATCAAGCAAAATTAACTGAAAAGTTTCTTTATCACATGCATCTGGACATAAATCATCATTCTCACCATTTGCAAGTTCATCCCATTGAACAATAAATCTATTGTTTTGGGTATCATTATAAGAGAATATATTGAATGGCTCCGTACCAACATTATCGTCCAAATCATCATAAAATGGAGCAAGAAGACCATATGGACCAATAGGAAAAGTAATAGAATTATTAAAAAAGTGATCTATAACCTCGCAATCAGGTAAGTCTCCATCCCCATTTAAACATGGTAGAAAAGAGGCCCATCCATTAGAGCCTATTGTAATTTCGTCATATTCTTCTCCGTAAAACTTAAAATCAAAACCTATAGGAATGATTGTATGACTATCATCAGTCAAATTTAGATTCGTACCAACTTGTTTTATTTCAATCCAATCATATACTGGAGCCAACTCATGATCAGAATTAGAATCAAGAAAGTAGTATCCATAATCATTGTTTAGGTTTACTGAATCATCATATTGGTTAGTTGGCATAGCTGAGCCATCATCAGATGTAATTTGTAGAGTGAATTTTTTTTGTTTATAACCTGAACGATTTATATAAAGGTCAAAGGTATCTCCAACACTCAATTCATTTAAATCAATATCTAAAAATCCTTCATGATTAGATAATCCTTTCGCAATAATATTATTATTCTTAATAGCAACACCTACCACATCTATTAAGGGTAATCCGTTTTCATCAGTAATAACTGTAGAAATATATTTATGTTCTAGAGAACTATTAGAATCAAAGATTGATGACATATCGCTTGGTTCTTTTAGCCAAACGCTTATACTTGGATCTCCCAAAACAACGTAAACATGATGATAAAATAAAGGAATGTTTGTTGGATTCTCGCCAACAACAAGGTCTTTAAATTCATTATACACAGCCATCTTACCATAGTGAAGTGCTGGTGCGAGTTCATGAACTTTATGTTCAAGTAAACCATCCCACATCGCACCACAGATAACATTGTTAAATCTAGTATCAGTATCTAAATCAGAAGGGCCCACAACAGCAACAGCTCCTTTTTGGTTAAAAATACTGCCAGCAGTAATTAATTCTTCACCAAAACAAAAAGATTGAGTCTCATTACCAAAATCAGCTGTATTGCAAACAAAACTGAATACAACAGGCAATTTATCATTACCACCTAGTTCGCCAATATCATCCAAATGAAACTTTGGTTTATGCCAACCTGTTGCATCTCCCCAACCTCGGTAATTAACTACTCCAATACCGTCATTAAAAGAATTTTCAATTTGAGGATTTATTTCTGCTGTTTGATAGTTTCCAGTATGAAATAACGCTGTATCAATTCTTTCATATCCATAATCATATAGCTCTTCCATGAGCCATTTAGTAGTCCATACAGGTGTAACTGGCCAGGTTGAAGGTTGATCCGCATTTCCGTTATAATTACCTGCCACCATTAAAGCATTATTAAGATAGGATGCGTCGATTTCATTAGGACCAAACTTAAGTGTGTAGTAATTTATATTTCTCATTATTAACTTCGTTATATCTTGCTCTTCTGATATGGACCACCTTCCAATAAAAAACTTAGGATTGTATACGTCTTCTTCATTTTCACCCCAAAAAGTATATGGATAATCAGTTTGGTCATTTACAATTGGTGGATTGTACGAAGGTATAGTAAATGTTGGTATGTTGTAATTGTCAAGACTTTGATTTACATCGCCAACAAGAAGTACATACTCAAGCATTGGATTTGATTCATAATAATTCATTAGATAATTCTTTAAATCCTGAGATGTTTCTCCATTGATACCCTCAATGAAATCGTTCCCTTGGCGAAATGATATCACATCAACATCAAACCCTTGTGTTTTTTTAAAGTCAATATAATTATAACCAATCGCACTGTATTCTAATCTGGAATAAAAATCTGCATTTGCTAAAACTATTAAAAAAGTTCCTCTTTTATACCCAGTTACATCATTATCATCTAGAATATTTTTTTTTGATAATGGCTGTATTGACCCGAAAACACAGGTAAAAGTTAGTAATTGAAATAAAATAAATATTTTGATTTTCATTCATCCTCCAGAATTACATTTAATAATAAAATTATATCTAACAAATCTACGAAACTATCATCATTAAGATCGGAAACACAAATTTGAAATCCAGAAAGCAATGTTGAACCCACTATGTGATCCACTAAACCCACAATATCAGCAATATCTAACTGACCATCATGATTAAAATCACCTAACTTGCAACCCTCCGAAGATCGGAAATAAATTTTCATTTCATCTATTTCAATTCCTCTGTAGCCTAAAGTGATATCTGAATTTATCCCCATAGTCAAAAAAGAAGTTGGTTGGCTTAAGTTGCTATGAATGTATTTATAATGTTTTACCCAATTATGATTTGATAAGCTTAATACATTCAAACTATCAGAGTAGTTGTACACATCAATGAAAAATATATCTTTTTCCCATTCTAATTCATTTTTCATCAATAAACTAATAACAATTTCATTATCTACGATGTCACCAAAATAGTCATCAGAGATTAATGGAATATTTAAATCCAACCTTGAAGGCCCCAATGGACTGTAGTCTTCATAAACAAGGTCACTCTGTGATTTCAAAACACCATTATCTACAACCCAATCTCCATGAACAATATTCCAATTTTGCATTGAGTCAAAGTTATCATAGAAAGATATTTCATACCATTCTAAATTTATATCAAGAGTTTCACTTGAAGTCAACGTGATGTTCTTTTTTTCAGGATAAATATCTTGAGACAAAAATAATAAATCATATTCACCTGTTGGCCATTGAAAATTATTTAAACGCTGAACACTAAAAGTATCTATTTTGGAATTATAACTACGAATCATCTTTACATCTTGTTCATAATTTGAAGGTAAATTTACATTCAAAGTTAATGTATGATTTGGCAGCGGATTTAAAGCTACATCAACTACAGTTATAGAACTACTCGTAGGAACAACTTCATTGACAGTAAATGTTTCATATCCAAAAGCTGAGATTTCTAAAGTAAACGTACCAGCGTTGAGCAACCTTCTATACCTTCCAAAATTATCGGTTAATCTAGGAGAAAGTATAGGTGAATCTAGCTCCATTATTTTTACTTCCGCGGTTATAGGCATATTTGTAATTGCATCTGTAACAATACCAGTTACTTGAAACTTTTCAGGACCATTACCTAAATTAATTCCTGCAGCTCTTCTTAAAAGATGATACGCTCCTTCAATATTTCTTTCAACAGTATCATTAATCAACTCTGTATCATTAGGCTGCATATTTTCTGTACCAACTTCTATTAAATACTGGATACATCCAGTTTTGGCATAAAACCAGTCATGAGCATTTCCTCGCCGAGAACCACTTGGAGCATTATGATAGTTTCCATCTCCAACTTCAACTGGAATTAATTCCGCAATTTCTCTTCCAAGCTGAGAAATAACGGAATAATCTGGTGCAGCTTTACCGCCGGCCCAAAGCCATGGATAAATTACTCTTTCTGATACGCACCCAGACCTTGAACTATGATAAGCTATAGATAGTAGAAAATTTTTCTGAATTGCAAAATCTCTAATTGCCTGAATTTCTTTTTCAGAAAATGGATCTGCTCCCCTGTAGTAATCATAGTGTGAAATATAAGATGGATTTCCAGAACATCCACTATCCAAGGAATTTACAGGATCTCCAAAAATCCAATTAAAATCATAATTACGATTAAGATCTACGCCATCAAGATCATTTCCAAATCCCTGTGGGTTAAAATCAAAAATTCCGTTTCCGTTTACATCATGCTTATTTTTTCGGTAAGTAACGTCTTGCATCCATTGCCCATTTTCATCGTTCCATCCATGAACGACTGTATGTCCTTCTGGGTTGTGTGTAGGAACTATCCAAATTTCAGCATTGTAAAGTACACCAATCAATGTATTTATATCAGATGGATAGTTTTGAGGGTAAAGAAACCTCTCTATTAGTGACATAGAAATTTCAACTCCAAGAATTTCTTCAGAGTGACACTGACCAAGAATAAGGACTCTTGGCTTATCTAGAGTTTGATCTGCATTAAACGATAGCTTGACAGCGTATATAGGTAAATCATCTTCATGAGAACTACCGATTTCTTCAAGTTTAAAAATTATACCACTGTTTGGATAATATGGGCTTGGATTTGGATTTTCAGAAAAATTTTGATTCCACATCATTAAACTATCCACTATATCTGAGTAAGTATGATATCTCTCATTTAGAGGACTCTGAGAAAAACTTATAGCCAAAAGAATAACTAAGTACAAATATTTATTCAATTTAGAAGTACCTACTTTAAAAAAGTTATTTTTTCATACTTTGATAAACTATTTTTTTTATCAATTAATTTAACAAAATAAATACCTGATGAAACCTCAATACCTGGACTCCAATCAACTTTATGAAGTCCTGAATTTTTAACTCCATTGAATAAAACATCTACTTCTCTTCCTTTTGAATCATAAACTGCTATTTTAATATTTGTAGTAACTTCTAAGCTAAATTCAACTTTTAATGAAGGATTAAAAGGATTAGGATAAGTAGCACTAATTGAAAAAGCTTCCGGATGATGATATGTATCATTGCTCAGAGGATCAAGATATGATGAATACGATTGGGCAAAAATGTTATTAAGGAATTCTTTTCCTGAACTTCTTAAATCGTCCCAATAGATGAGATACTCGCTTTGAGCATTTGAATTACCTTCGTACATTAAACCAACTTTTGGATTAAGTTGATCAAAATCTGCACCACAAAGTAACACCCCTCCATCCGAGAGTAAGTTTTGATAATTAAAAAGTTCTTGAAAATAAACATCTGTGTATACTCCATTTCGACTATCTTCCCACGCAATCAAGAAAGTAACATCATTTGAAAAAACATAAGGATTTGTCTGATTACCTCCTGATGTATTAGATGCAGTAGCAAGTTCAATTTCATCGGATATCTCCCACACATCTACACTTGGAGAGGTACTTATAACGTCCAAGGTTTTACAGAAAATGTCGTATTCAGTTCCTAGCCTAAAATCTTCCCAACATATTAAAGCTAGTTCATTAGAATTAACGTCTAAAGAACTCGATTGCTGATCATTAATTTCGTTAGATATAATTAGACCACTATCATCAAATAATAATTGACCAGATATAGATATTAGTTGCGAATAAATATCATTTGAACCTGATCTGTTATCCTTAAATGTGACTAAAATTCCTTCTGAAATCATATCAAAATCTTCAATATATTGATCACTTTCGCTGGTACATAATCTATTTCCATTATCCTGCCAGCCTTGACTTAATTGGCCATTTGAATCTATCCTGATTGCATTAGCTTTTGTACCCAGAAAATTACCCGAATTATACAAAACTACTATACCACCTCCATCTTGCACATCAATAGAAAGCCCACCGATCACATTGTCATCTGACGGAATGAAACCGTCTGTCAACGTCTCAACAATTTTAATTGGGGAACTCCATGTTGGTGCTCCATTTGATGAATATTGCATAACATAAATATTATTTGCAAAGTCTCTATTATCTGAATAAACATAATAAACTAAATCTTCGCTTGAATTATATATGATTTCATAATATTCTTGCGATGCTTGATTATTTGCATCGACTGGAGAAAAAGAATCCAAAGTATTTAAATCATTATCTAGAACAGTGTAATATTGATTTATATCTCCATCAGTTTGTCCAAACCCCATAAATAAATTATCTCCGGTGAAAATTATTGAAGAGTTTGATTGATATGGGTTTTCTGATAAAGCTACTCCATTTTGAGAATTTAATAAACTTGTATCATCATTAAGTTTTAAACCGTATGTTAGATTTTGAAAAGGACTAAACCTTCTATCGTCCCAGCTTATTAGAGCCTCATTATTTAAATATGTTAAATTTGGCGATTGTCCATTGCCATCAATTCCAAAAAACATTTCTTTTCCCTGATCTTCAAATAAAAGTGAATTTAAATTTGAATCAATAAGCTGCGAAAATAATCCTATACTGCCAGACCTTCTGTCACCCCAAAGAGCAATTGCTTTACCATTAAAACCACGTATGATTGGTCCAAACTGATAGTAGTCTTCATTGCAAATTGACAATCCATTTTCAGGAAATGATACATTATCATTTGAATCAATATGCTGAATATAGACATCAGTTTCTGGATATGGAGCTAATCTTTCATCAAGCCAAATATAAAATACTCCTCCTAAGCCGTCAGTAGTCAATCTGCATTGGTCTTGAATGCCTGACTCACTCACAATAGAGCGACCATCATTTTCCCAAAAAATATTATTTAAATGATCAACTTTTTGCGAGAAAATATCGCTATTAGAATTTCTAAAATCTTCCCATATAATAAAAGCAGCTCCAGGAGCAGCTTTAACTCGAGGTTTAATTTGATTGGCCTCATTAGTACATGCGGGAACACCTTGACTTGAGAGAACTTCATTTCCCTCAACATCTAAAAATTGATAAAAAATATCTCCAAACTCATTACTGTTTCGGTGATCTTCCCAAACGACGATTGAAAAATCTTCATCATAGTAAGTAACTTTTGGATATAATTGATTACCTGTTTCTGAACACAAAGATATCCCCCCTTCGAAAGGTTCGCTCCAAAGTGTTTCACATGATTGGTTAATTCTTTGCGCTCTAATATCAGCATTATCTGAAATTATGTTATCACTCCATACAAGAATTGCATGACCTAATCCGGCTTTTTCTATACTTACATTATTGTGATATGATTCATTTGATAGAATCGGCATACCAATTCCAGCAGAGATCGCTCCAGAAGTAGTTAAGTGAGTACCATATATATGCCCATAAGAACTAACTGTAAGATCTTTCCATATGACATACGCACCCCCTTGTCCATCTGAACACATGTTTGGCGAAACCTGCTTTCCAGGTTGAGTCGCAAGACCTATGCCTCCAAGTTCCCAAGATAATTCGCCGCCGGAATTAACGTGCTGAGCATATATATCACCATCATCTGGCTCATTTTTATAATCGACCCAAACTATATAAGCACCTCCCTGACCATCAGCAATTAATATTGGATCCTCTTGTCTCCCTATTTCCTGAACCACAGTTAAACCATTTTCTCCCCAAATTTTTTCACCATTTTCGTTTATTTTTTGGATGTAGATATCTCTTCCGCCCTGTCTGGTATCAGACCACGCAAAAATAAATTCATTAGAGTTATCAAGATCGGCTGTTCTTTGCCACTCAATGTGAACACCTTGTCTAACTGCTAAACCGTCGTCTTCCCAGTTGAATTGAGTAAAGGAAAAACCAAATAATACAATTAATGTCAAAATAAAATTCATATTAAGATCCTATTTTATAAATTTCTAATCCTTGTCTAGTTGCGATGTAAATTAAATTTCCTTTGATTTTTAAATCATATGCATATTCAGTATCGAGATTAGCATAAGGGGAAATAAATTCTCCACCCTGCCATTGGTAAAGTTTTACACCATCACTTCCTGTAGCCAATCCAATTATACCATTATCGTAATCAATACCTTTAACAGAATATCCTTCTGCAAAATCTATTAAATTTGTTGGAATATTTGCATCAGATTCAAGTAACGCCATGTAACACCCCTTATCATTTGAAAACCCTCCAATAACTGCATTTTCAAGGGCCAAAACACATTGAGCCTCTCCACCAGATTTATTAAAAGTTAATGTTCTATCAAAATTTTGACTTTCATTTTTTTCAAAAACTATGACTCCTTCAGTTTCGTTCGCCACAACTAATTTATCATGATTATAATTTATCTCTTTTGAATCGTAGCTAAGATTTGATATGTAATTGCAATCATCTAAAACTAAATCTATGCTTTGCAATGTTCCGCTATCAGAGTTCGGAACAATATTGATTTGCCTCTTTACCAAGGATGTTGAATACTGCAAAAATTCATCATCATCGGAATTCTCGTTTAAATCTGTATGCTTCATTAAGGAATAAATGATATGCGTTGTGTATCCAAAGAAATTATCTGGTTCAGACTCATCTAGGGTAATATCAAGATATTTCCCTTGATAGCAATAATCATTTGTAAAACCTGGCTCTATTGAAATTCCGTTCTCATTGTCAAACCAAATGCCAGATGATCCTCCGCTGTATTTATCAAGCATATAAACAACTCCTTCACCAACGGTTGAATTAGAGAGTATAACTCGGTCAATACTATCATTATTATATTCAGAACTATGATCTTGCTGAGGTATGATTTCTGTAAAGACTGGAAAATTACTACTATCAAGCTCATATTTTATTCTTAAATATCCTCCGTTCGATACGGCCAAAACTATTGTGCTATCCGATACATCCACATCAACACAATAGGTATCAGTTTCATATATATTCTTTTGAGAAAATGATACCGCACTAGTCTCAGATGGACTTTTGCATCCCCAAAAAAGGATTATTGTAAGGTAAAATATTATTTTTAAGTATTTTGTCATCAGTAAAATAAATCAATGTCAATGTCGCGTGTAATCTTTAACATCAAAGAAATATCATCAAATGTTTTCAAAGATTCAACCCAGTCAAATTCCGAATCTGTTTTACGAAATCTAATACTATATTTTAATTCAATATTTGTATGTTTTTGAAATTCCTTTAAAGCTGAAATCAAGAAAACATATTCAGCATGCATTCTGCCATTGTGAAGAGGGTCAGACTCAACATTTGATGAATATATCCGTTCAGAAAATTTAAGCCCAAATACAAGATTTTTCAAATATTCAATATTTTTTTTCTCAATAGAAAATTTAATATCATTTTGGTCAAAAGATCTATCAAAGGCTGATGATGTCATACCATTATCAAAAGTATTATTATTAGCATAATGATTTGAAAATTCTAGATTAATATAATAATTCGTAAATCTATGGGAATGATAAAAAGAAACTTTATTAATATCCAAATCAAACTCAGTAAAACTAGGGTTAAAAAAGTGATTTATTTTTGAAAATTCGAATTTTGAAAAACCTTTTTTATACGCTTTAAATGAATAGTTAAAGTATGCATTCTCTGAATCATAGATACATTTTACAAAATCGTTTGAAGGAGAATCTTCATCTTGAAAAAATCGCAAAAAATTATTATTTCCAACTTTATATCCAATTTTTAGCCAGCTATAAGGACGTACTTTGTAATCAAACCTTATAGAAAAATATGTTTTTTGTTTATCAATCGAGTTTGCAAAATTTGTATGACTGGCAAAAAATATGAAATTGGTAGTATTTTTGGTTAAATAAGGGGCATAAATGATTTTTAACTCAGGTTTTATTATTGCACTATCAAAAGTTAAAGATTTACCAATATAGTCGTTTATTTTTTGACCATTTTTTTCTGAATCAGAAAATCTATATATGTTGTCGTTGTATCCAAACGAGACACCATACTTAAAATAAAAAGGAACTAATAACCTATTTTTTAAAGATATAAACTCTGTGCAAAAACAAAGATTTAAAGTTAAAATTAAAAATGAAACTTTACTTATCAAGCTTGTAACCCAATCGAAATAATACATCTTTATTGCTTGAGGTAATAAGTTCTATCTCTATATCGTAAATATCATTACCAATCCCAAAATTAGTTTTCCTATTAACTGCAACTGCACTTCCGGAAATGTTATCAGCCATGATTAATCCCCATTTACTTGATTTTTGTGCAAACATATGATAAGTTCCAAATAGCTTTTCATTCTTTCTAATCTTATATTGATAATAATCTCTTCCAGTCTCTTCTGGAGCAACAAGTCTGGTGTCAATAAAGACAGTGCCTGAGCCTTCTAACGTAAAAGATAATTTGTTCTTATTATCAATGGTTTTTAGCAAATGAAATTGAATATTCTTATCCTTATGATTTTTTAATATTTTTTGACTCAAATTTTCATTAACCGATACTTGTTCAATATTTTTCTTCAATTTAAAGTGGTTTGATATAAGCCTAACCAAAACCTTGGAATTTGAATCATTGGTATTGAGCTCAATTTGATGCTTACCCTTGGGTATATTTATTACATCTTTTGCTGATAGAGTATAGGAATGTTTTGGATGTTTTCTACTGAAAGTATTTGAATCCTTCCTCAAAAAATTATTTATAGTTAAGGAATCTTTAAAATTCTCTCCCTTTATTATCAAATTGAAATCATATGGATTTATTCTCTTGGAATGCTCAGGAAAAGCTAGTCTTGAATATATATTTAAAATGCATGGACCCTCAACAGAGTAAACTACTTTATTTTGAAAAAGGTTATAGTAGTCTCTATCTTTGCTATGAATACTTAAAATTTCTTTTCCTGTAATATCAATCGGAATAACTTCCTTTGAGATTATAAAACTCAAAGTTATAATAATTATTCTTAATAATTTAATCAGGTTCATATGAAGACATCCTTTTCTTAATCTGAAAGTGACTGTATATCCCAACAGACAAAACTAGAATTAATGAAGCCGCAAGGCAAGGAATAACGATCCAAAAATTATATTTTCTGTCTATAAATAAATTTGCTGTTTCTTTACTAGATAAAAACCAATTATGATTATTAATACTATCATCTACCCAATTAGTTTTTGTCCAGTCAATTGAAAATTCACCACCTGATAAATTTATTTCAGGAAGCTTACCAGATATCAAATTTTTTATATCGATAATATTAATAGCTGATACACTATAATTTGGAGAATTTGAAAATCTATTTAACACGCAATCATCAAAATCTTTTTCATATATTTCTTCAAGAAAAATCGATGACAATATTCCATGAGATTTTCTAATTTTTTCATTTGATCCAATACTCGCATGCCCTCCTCCAACGTTTATAAATAAATCAAAAGGAGCAAAATCATTTTTCAAATCATAGATATTCATTCTAGCATCAATGTAGTATGATAAATCCGTCTCATTTTCTCTGAAGATAAAATCTATATCGTATTTTTTTATATTTTCTTTTATTTTAGCTATGGATTGTGAATCAAGACCAATTCCTATATCGGAACCTCTTCCAATTGAGACCGCTTTAGACTGAAAAGTAGATGGAAATATTTTTTGATCTATTAGAATCTTTTCCATATCAAGCCAAGAAAATTCATCATAAGATATAGCTCCATAATTAGAACCACTCAAAGAGGTAATTATTACAGGTTCAATATTCATTGCTCTACAAGCACTTAATACTGCAATATTTGCTCCAGGAAATGAGCTTGAGAACGCAATGGCTACATTTGGTTCCGCTGATCTATTCGAAATTTTTTTCAAACCTGCCTTTTGCATTAAATCAACAATGAAAGCAGCAAAGCTGGGGTTTAAAGTTGAAAGTTTTGAAGTTGGATTTCCAGCTAAATCATCTTGATAAAATACTAGCCCTGTTTCTAGAGGATCAAGTGATGAAAAGGGTCTTCCATCATTTATTATTTCTTCACCAGTATCATAAGTTTTATTATTATTGGAATCAATATAAACTTCACCTTCATCTAGTTTCTGATTCGGAATATTTAAAAAACTAGATCTCAGAACTTTCATAGCATTAAACATGTAATTAGATGCTGTTACTTTCTGATTATAAAATGATTTTTTGTAATCCTTTAGAGAATTAAATGAAAAAAATACCATCAATATGCAAAATAATGCCATCCCAATCAGTACTGATAATTTTTGAATTGCTGGTCTAAACACTAAATTTACCTCCAGAAACTAATATTAAAATCATTGCCACTATTGATGATGTTATTAGTATAACACTAATTGTTCTGAAAACACCTTGACGATCCATCCAGCTAGCTATAAGCCCGGGTATAATATTTCCAATCACAGAAAGATCATATGATTCGCTTACATCTGAAAAATATATTTTTGAAATATAACCAAGTAAAAAGCCTAACAATAAAGATAAAACCAATCTTCGCTTACCATAAACAAGCAAAAAATATGATAACGATTTTATAGTTAAAAAAGTTATAATACTTACGAAGAAAGTTACAAAGATCTTTACAGGATCATCCATATATAATGCAATATAGCCAGGGACAATTATTCCACCTGCAGTCACTCCCAATGTCTCTGTAAAAAAGAGGCTTAATACCATACCGATTCCAATGGCAATTTCAATCATTTAATCTAAACCTCTTAATTTCTTTAACAAAAGTATCACCCCAACCCACAATATTACCAATACCGAAAATTATATATTTATCCAAATCTTTCATAGAATGAATTATTTCTGCAGGTTCTGCTAAGTCTTCAAATTGATGAATATCTATACCCTTTGATTTGAAATCATATTTTTTCATAAAACTTTCTAATTTACTACCTCTAATGATAAGTTTATCAGGAATTATTTTATCATATATTAAACTTAAGAGTTGATGTGTTCTATATTGCCTATCAGATCTTGTATTTAAGAAAATACAAACTCGATGATTTGAGAATCTATTTGAAATTTTATCGCAGATTTCAAAAGTGGATTGCGGATCATTCGCCGCAAAAGCATTTATGAAGTAACTTATTTCTTTATCAATAAGTATTTTCCAAATTAATAATGCACCTGGATCCGGTTTATTTTTTAATATACCTTTTAAAGCATCACTTCTGTCAACTCCAACAATTTCACATACTGCAACTGCAAGCTCTACATTATCTTGGTGCTCGAAGTAATCAAATTTTTTCATAAAACTGTCATCAACTATATTTTTTTTCGCAAACTTAACATCACTATTTCTACGTTTAGCTACCTCGACAAACGATTTAGAAAAATTATCTTGATGTATTACCAACGATCCACTATTAGGAATACTGTTACTCAAAGAGGCAGCAATATCTTTCATTGTATAACCCATTTCATCGAGGTGGTCAGGCCTAACATTTGTGATAACTCCTATTTTTGATTTAATCATTTTATGTTCCGAAATCCATTGATATTGAGGTTGTACAGCCATACATTCTATAACCAGAATATCAATTTTCTTTTTTGCAAAACTTCTAATAAGTTGAACCTGTTCCCCAATTGATGCAGATCTAAGCCTGTGTATACTTATGTCAACCCCTTTATCATTAATTATTCTTGGCGAAGATCCTGTAGTTTTTGCATAAACTTTTTTTCCACTTTCACGAAGACCTGAAGCTATCAGCCTAGTAACACTTGATTTTCCTCTAGCTCCATTAACATGTATTCTAAGTGGAATTTTTTTTAAATAATAACTATGGACATAGGATTCAAAAAAACCAATAGCAAGCAGTAAAACGAAAAGTATTATCAGAGAAAATAAAATCAATTTAAAATAACTAACCCTCTAATATCATGTTTATTAATAAAATTACGTCCAAAATGTTTACACCTGAATTTTGGCTAGTATCAGCAAGATATTCAGAAATACCATTTAAATTTTGAATATTCAGAATGTGATTTACAATCAGAACAATATCAAGTACATCCGTGGAGCTATCCTGATTAACATCGCCCAAATTATAAACGTTGGTATCTTTAGTAGTAATAAAAATAGCTGATTGATTTGTAATCGGGTTAGCTTGATTAGGATATTGATTGTTGTAAGAATATTCCAAACCAATTTCGCCAGTATGATTTTCTATCCCGATTGTTGAAAATACTGGATGAAAACTATTTGATGAAGATGTGTTATTGAAGTCCTTGTATTGAATTTTAATCTCTCCATCACCAGATGGTGTATTTGTATTTAAGAGCAGTATTTGAAATGTTTCAATTGAATTTTGATTAAATGTTCTCATGTTTGACCACTCAATAATAAAAATATCATTTATCTCATCGAAATAACTAAATATCCCACTATCATTTGATGTAACAAGGTCATCCCAGAAAGCAGCGATCATGGGGGATGGTCCTCCTGGGCCAGGTAATGGATAATTTCTAAACGATTCCATTGAAGATAATCCAAACGAAATCCAGCCATTTGAACTAATCGATACTTCAGCATAGCATTCACCATAAAAACAAAATTCGAAAGGCAAATCAATAGTCTTAGTGCTGTTTTGTATATTGACTCCATTTCCTGAATCGAATATTAATAAGTCAGTCCCATTTCCTCCAATTGAAGGATCTATTTCAATCCAGTTGTAAATTGGTGTGAGTTCATATCCATAATCAAGATTATCATAAATATAATATCCGTATTCATCAGGGCCAAAAGGATCAAATGAATCAGCGATTCCAACTGTTGCTGAAAAGGGTATCGATTGATAAAAATTCTCTGAGGATATTTCAACGAAAAAATTTATAACTGATCCATTAATAATATTATTACTGAAATTAAAAGAAATTGGTTCAATTAAGAATGTTTCATAATTGTTTGTTGAATTGAAAATATGATAATTATTTAATATTTCAACATTATTATTTGATGAAATTAAAGCAAATTCATATTGATTACCAATTGATAGCATATCTGAACTTAAGCTCATAGATAAATCAATACTATCGCCTGGGTGAAGATTTTCAAGCAAATCTTGCTCGTTAATGTGAAAACTGGGAGCCCTAACTTCAAGGTTTACAATAAAATCTATCGTTTGAAGTTCATTTGAAATATTAAAAATAA
>MDTD01052958.1_pt1 | contig 15852 bp, 11 predicted proteins | sample 811221 | NCBI WGS metagenome assembly MDTD01 (sample SAMN05326646, study PRJNA326480) | marine metagenome | isolation source: seawater | place: Pacific Ocean: South West | collected 2011
GTCTCTTGATTTGGATAAGATTATTTTTTCTAGCAATAGTATACATACAAAGGTAAGTATACAATAAAGCGCACTCCTATCTGGACTGAAACGAAATACAGTAAGCATTAGTATCAATACTGCAATTGGAATTAGATAATACCAGCCACGTCTCATGACACTGGATACCGCCTCCAGAATTGGTGTTGGTTTTAAACCAAGCTTTAAAGCCTCCAAGTGAACAATATAAAACAGTGCAATATATGAGATTATGGCCGGAATGAAGGCATGTTTGATTATGTCAAAATATGGGATACCAATCACTTCAGCCATAACAAACGCAGCTGCACCCATAATAGGAGGCATTATTTGGCCGTTAGTTGAAGCTGATACTTCAATAGCACCAGCTTTAATATCTGTGTAACCATTTTTTTTCATGATAGGTATTGTGAAAGTCCCTGTGGTGACTGTATTTGCGATAGACGAACCGGAAATCATGCCTGTAAAACCTGACGCAAGGACAGCAGATTTTGCGGGTCCACCTCTCATGTGACCTACAGCTGCAAAAGCTAGGTCAATAAACCATCTACCTGCCCCTGAGCTATGTAATATTGCACCGAACAAAACAAAAAGATAAATTGTTTTAGTTGAAACTCCAAGAGGTATTCCAAATACACCTTCTTGCCCAAACCATTGTGTAGTAACATATCTTGTGAAGCTGACAGATGAAAGTCCAAATGGCTCTGGAAAATACTTATTAAAAACCGTATAAAAGACGAAGATCGTTCCAATAATTGCTAGCGGAATACCAACGGCTCTCCTAGCTGCTTCCAAAATAACAAAAATCGCAATCCATCCAATTAAAAATTCAAACGGGAAATCTTTCATAAATAGAAAATCAAAATTTCTTGTTCGTCCATTATATCCGATGATCTCGGCAAAATAAAAAGCTTGCCACAAGCAAGCTACCAGAATGAAGAATGCAAGAAGAATATCATATATAGGTACCCTCCTATTAGAGAGGTTTGATTTTCTCGCTGGATATAAAAGAAAGCACAAGACTCCTCCGAATGAGAGGTGAATAGCTCTTGCAAAAAGATCATTAATCAAACCAAAACCAAGGTTAGCTTCAAGAAAACTACCCAAGCTTGATGATATATATAATTGAAATAAAGACCATGCTACGAGCAAGTAAGTAATATAATCTGAAAAAAATCCAGTGATTTTTATATCGCCGGTTTCAAGCGCAATAGCATCGGACGTTTTTTTTGAATTAATCATTCGTTGAAATCGAATGGAAAGGGTGGTTATGGGGATGTATCCCCATAACCCCTGATATTACATCCAGCCTCTTTCTTTGTAGTATTTGATTGCACCATCATGCATTGGAGCTGAGTTACCTTCATATACCATCTGAAGTGGCGATAAGTTTGCAAATGCAGGATGAAGTGATTTGAAAGCATCAAAGTTTTCAAATACCGCTCTTACAACCTCATAAACCATATCTTCGCTAACATCTGATGATGTAACGAAAGTTGCTTTCACGCCAAAAGTTGTAACATCCTCGGTAACGGTCGAATATGTTCCTTCTGGAATTGTAGCAAATGCATAAAATGGGTTGTCTGCGACAAGTCCCTGCACTGCACCATTATTTAAGTTAATGATTCTAGCTCCACATCCATCTGCTGCTTGTGCAACACCAGAATTAGGTACACCAACAGTATAACCATATGCATCTATGTCTCCATTACAAAGTGCTGATGACTGTTCAGAAGATGTCAACTCAGTCGCTGATCCAAAATAATCTGTTCCTACACCATTTGCATCCATTAAGACCTCAAAAGTTCCTCTTTGGCCTGATCCTGGATTACCTATATTAACTGTCTTTCCATCTAAATCATCCCAGCTATCTATCCCAGAATTCTTTGATACAAGAATTTGGAATGGTTCTGGGTGAACAGAAAACACTGATCTTAGGTTATCTTTTTGATCACCTTCATATCTGTTGGAGCCATTTGTTGCGTGATACTGCCAGTCGGACTGTGACACGCCAAATTGTAACTCACCTGAAGTTACATTACCGATATTATAGTTTGATCCAGCTGTTGATGGTGCTGAACATCTATATCCATGCTGTCTTCCAGAGCTTCTACCTTCTGCTGCTTCTCTGTGAACCATTTGACACACAGCGTTACCAACTTGAAAGTATACGCCTGTTGGACCACCAGTACCGATTGAAAAAAACTCAGTTGATTTCGCCGTACCGAAAGTCAGTCCAGTTGACAACATTACTAAAAATAATAGTCTAATCATCATAAACCTCCCTGTTTATATTAACAAAACGTTAAATTCTAGCATGAGTATATAAAAAGGTAAAATGATTATGTAACAAAATATAATTATGTGATGGCGGGCCCTATAGGAATCGAACCTATGACACAGTGATTAAAAGTCACCTGCTCTACCGACTGAGCTAAGGGCCCATAATTGAAATATAGTAATTTATATGGCAGGTTTAAAGTGTTGTAAACGAATGTTTATTCATAAACACAAGAAACAAGATAGCTAGTTATTATTTTTTAGACTTTAATTATGATTAGGTATCATATTCAGCTCTTATCCAGTCTCTCTTGATTTTCTCAATTGCATCATCCAACTGGTTCTCCTTGATTGCCAACCTCAATTCAATCATAAGTGAATTATAGTAAGATAAATTTATTTCCGAGATAAGCATAGAGGCAAGTATCTCTCTAGATTTTATCAAATGATGCAGGTATGCCCTTGAATATAAAGATGCGATTGGACAATCTGAGGTTTCGTCAATTGGCCTTATATCATCTGAGAACTTTGAATTTCTGAGGTTTATTGCACCAAATTTTGTGTATGCAAGGCCATGTCGTCCTGCTCTCGTGGGCATGACACAATCAAACATGTCTACACCCCTCTTAACCGACTCCACAAGATCTTCTGGTGTGCCAACACCCATGAGATACCTTGGGCTTTCATCTGGTAAATTTGGTACTGTAAAATCGAGCGTCTTTATCATCAACTTATGACCTTCGCCAACTGCAAGGCCTCCAATTGCATAACCATCAAAACCAATATTAATTGTTTCAGCTGCCGAAAGCTCTCTTAAGTTCTTATCAGTTCCCCCTTGAATTATACCAAAAAGCATTCTTCCGTCTTTGTCAGCAAAGGAACTCTTAGACATCTCCGCCCATTTAAGAGATAAATTCATTGCTTCTTTAATTTCGGAAATATCTCTATCGAATTCAATACACTGATCAAGTACCATGTGAATATCAGAGCCAATTGAGTCCTGTACTTTCATTGAAATATCCGGAGATAAATAAAACTCTCTTCCATCTAAATGCGATTGGAACCAAACGCCGCCCTCCTCGATCTTCGTAAGCTTGGAGAGGGACATAATTTGAAATCCTCCAGAGTCCGTTAATATTGGTTTTTCCCACTTCATAAAGTTGTTTAAGCCACCAATCTTATTCAGGATTTCAACTCCAGGTCTTAAATATAAATGATATGTATTACCAAGAATTATCTTAAAACCAATCTTTTCGAGAGTATCTACAGAAATAGCTTTAACGGTCCCCTGAGTCCCTACTGGCATGAATACCGGTGTCTCAATATTTCCGTGTGACAATTCTAAAAGCCCACACCTAGCATTGGCATCTTTTGCTGTTATTTTAAACATTTAAGTCACCACAAATAAAACATGCATCACCATAAGAATAAAATCTATAGTTATTATCCATGGCAGACGCATAAGCTCTCTGCATATCATTAATACCGTAATAAGCACAAACAAGTACAAATAGAGATGATTTTGGTAAATGAAAATTTGTAATCAGAGCATTAGTTGCTTTAAAGTTGTAGCCTGGTTTAATATATATGTCTGTTTCACCCTTATATTCACTAAAGTTGCCGGTATCGTCTACAGCAGTTTCCAATATTCTCATTGCCGTAGTACCGACAGCTATAATTTTACCGCCCGCGGCACGAGCTGCATTTAATGCATTTGCTGCATCAGCATCTAAGCAGCACCATTCTGAATGAATCTTGTGATCCATTATATTTTTTGTTTTAATTGGCGCAAATGTACCAGTCCCAACATGCAAGAGTACATTGCAAATACCAACACCCTTTGACTTGATGTCGTCAAATAATTTCTCAGTAAAATGCAGACCGGCAGTGGGAGCTGCCGCGGATCCACTGTGCTTAGCGTAGACCGTTTGATAAGAAACTTTATCTTCATCTCTAAGCTCTCTTTGCGCCGTAATATATGGTGGTAATGGTAATTTTCCATTATCTTCTATCCAAGCCACCATATCCATATTTTGATTAAACCTTATTTTTACGTGCTGATCTTCTAGTCCTATAACATCAGCTGAAACATCATCTTTGTCAGAGAATATTAACTTATCCATTATCTCAAGACGTCTCTTGGGCTTAGCTAATATTATCCAATCACCATCATCTAATTGCCTAATGATATTCAATTTTATGTTTGAGATATTATTGTTTCTCCACCTTTTTATCTCAAAATATGTAGGCATAACTCTGGTATTATTGATAACAATTATATCGTTTGGGTTCAAAAGATTTGGAAGATCATAAAAATGTTTATGCGAAACTCGCTTTGATTGATCTAAGAACATTAGTTTAGAATGATCACGCGGTGCCGCTGGAACCAGCGCTATCTTATGCTTATCGAGCTCGAAGTCAAATAACTCAATATCCACAATATTGTGTTACTCTATTACTGTCATTTTGATCATTGAGTCAGGATTTGCTGGTGGCTCCCCTCGTGCTATTTTATCAACATTTTCCATCCCCTCTATAACAGTACCCCAAACAGTATATTGGTTATTTAGAAAATACGCAGGCTGGAAGCAGATAAAAAACTGGCTATTAGCGCTATTCGGATTACTTGACCTAGCCATACCAATGGTTCCTCTCTCAAATGGTTTATTGGAAAATTCGGCATTTAGATTTGGATAATCAGAGCCACCCATACCAGTCCCCGTTGGATCCCCTGTCTGAGCCATAAAACCATCTATGACCCGATGAAATATGATACCATCATAGAAACCATCTCTGGCTAATGTCTTTATTCTTTCAACGTGTAGCGGTGCTATGTCACTGTGTAATTCAATTAAAACATCGCCATGCGATAATTCGATTAATAATTTTTCTTTTGTGTTTTCGGCCATTGAGACTCCAGTAAAAATAATTAAGGTTGCTAATATTAGAAATTTTTTTATAAGCATAATATAACTAGGTAATGGAATTGATGTTCTTAATCAAGTATTTATTTATATTATCTGGCACCAAAGAGTCAATCGAGCCACCTAGTTTATAAATTTGCCTTACAAGGCTTGATGTGATGTGATTGAGATCATTGTCAGTCGGGATAAATAATGTTTCAATATTAGGGTCGACTTGTCTATTTGTATTGTACATTCGTAATTCATAATTCAAATCTGAGGTATCTCTTATACCTCGTATTATTAGATTACATTTGTGATCTTTTGCGGCATGCACCAGAAGGCTGTCAAAGGTAATAACCTCAATTTTTGTATTCGGAGCTTCAATAGCTCTGACTGACTCTGACAACAAAGACTCTCTCACATTAATATCAATAAGGGAATTTTTTTCGTGATGCTTACCAATGCCAATTATGATATGATTTGAAAATTTTGATGCTTTTTCAATTATATTCTTATGTCCAAAAGTAAAAGGATCAAAAGACCCAGGGAAAAAACATTTACTCATCAACTTCTCCATCATCCTCATCAGCCTCAAGATCACCCAAGCGTTCCACAGAAACTACTTGCTCTTGGTCATCCACATCAAATATCTTGACACCCTGTGTTGATCTAGATGCAATTCGTATATCGTCAACGGGACATCTTATTAACTTTCCGTTGTTTGTTACAAGTATAATTTGATTTGCTGAATCAACTGGAAATGAATCCGCAATGTTCCCGTTTCTATCATTTACTACCATGGCAATGATGCCTTTACCCCCTCTACCGGTAACCCTGTATTCGAATGTTGATGTCCTCTTTCCATATCCATTATTCGAAATAGACAAAATAAATTGTTCAGACGCCCCCATTTCAGCATACTTCTCATCAGAGAGAATTGCAGGTGTAATATTTTCAGTACTTTCCTCATTTTCAGCATTATCCGACTCGATATCGCCACGAACAGCCCTACTCATTTTCAAATATGCAGCTCTTTCTTCGGTTGTCGCATTCATTGATTTAATTATAGCAGATGATATGACTTTATCACCTTGAGCTAGCCTAATTCCCCGAACACCCGTTGATGACCTACCAACAAATAGCCGTACGTCTGAAACTCGGAACCTTATGCATTGACCTTTAAGTGTTGTTATCAATAAATCATCATGGTCCATGCATGTTTCAACTGTTTTTATTTCATCATTATCTTGCAATTTCATAGCTATTTTTCCATTCGCTCGAACATCAACAAAATCGCTTAGCTTATTTTTTCTTACGTTGCCTTTTTCAGTTGTGAACATGATATATAAATTTTCCCATTCTTGTTCGTTCTCAGGCAAAGGCATTATTGTTGTGATATTCTCACCTTCGCTAAGAGGCAATAAATTAATCATTGCCTTCCCTTTTGATTGTGGCGTTCCTTGAGGAAGTTTCCAAACTTTCATCTTGTAAACAATACCAGTCGAAGAGAAGAAAAGTATTGGTGTGTGCGTATTCTCAACGAAAATTTGTGTGACAAAGTCCTCGTCTCTTGTACTCATTCCCGCACGCCCTTTACCACCTCTTCGCTGGCTCCTATACGTGGATAATGGGACTCTCTTTATGTACCCTTTGTGACTAACAGTAACGACAACATCTTGTTTTGGTATGAGGTCTTCATCATCCACATCTAACTCAAGGTCTGTTATTTCTGTTCTTCTTGGAATTCCAAAGGACTCCTTTGCCTCCAAAAGCTCTCTCTCGATAAGGTTATCTAATACCTTTCTATTTGTCAGTATTTCAAGGTATCCTTTAATCTGTTCACCAATAGAATTTAGCTCTTTCTCAATCTCATCACGTCCGATTGCAGTAAGACGTTGTAATCGCAAATCCAATATTGCTTGCACTTGTTCACTGGAGAGCATATATGATCCATCTTTTGCAATTTTATGTCGTGGATCATCGATCAATTTTATGAGCGACTCAACATTCTTTGGAGTCCATTTTTTCTTTAGCATATAGTCACGGGCAGTTGCAGGATCAGGTGACGATCTTATAACCTTGATGATCTCATCTATATTTGCTATTGCTATTGCTAGACCGACAAGAACATGCGCCCTATCCCTTGATTTATTTAGCAGATAGGTCGATCTTTTTACTACAATATCTACACGGAATTCAAGGAAAGCGTCTATTATTTCTCTTATTGATAATAACTCAGGTTTGCCAGAATTTAAACAAACCATATTACAACCAAACGATGATTGAAGTGGAGTATATTTATATAGTTGGTTCAGTATAACATCGGCCTCCGCATCCTTTTTTAGCTCTATAATTACTCTAATCCCGTGCCTGTCAGATATATCCCTGATATCAGATATACCCTCCACTCGCTTATCTCTGACGACTTCGGCAATTTTTTCAATTAAATTCGACTTATTTACTTGGTATGGTATTTCGGAAATTATAATGGAGCTTCTGTTGTTTTTTTCTTCAATATCTGCTTTACCCCTGAGTACCACAGAACCTCTGCCAGTTTGCTGCGCTGATCTTATTCCGTTCCTTCCTATAATCAAGCCTCCAGTTGGAAAATCTGGTCCCGGAATAATCTCATTCAGCTCCTCTTCTGTTGTAGCTGGATTATTTAGAATGGCAACGCATCCATCGATTACTTCAGATAGGTTATGCGGTGGTATATTTGTTGCCATACCTACGGCAATACCGCCAGCTCCATTAACAAGGAGGTTAGGAAATTTTGAAGGTAAAACGGTTGGTTCACTCTCGGAACCATCATAATTTTCTTGATATTCAATACAATCCTTATCAATGTCTTCTAGCATCAATGTTGTTATTTTTTCTAGTCTACATTCTGTATATCTCATTGCAGCTGGACGATCGCCATCAACCGATCCAAAATTACCTTGCCCTTCAATCAAAGGCGCCATCATCGAAAATGATTGGGCCATTCTTACTAGAGACTCATACACCGCAGAGTCACCATGAGGGTGATACTTACCAATAACATCACCAACTACCCGGGCCGACTTTCTATAAGGTTTGTTATAATCGAGCCCCATCTGACTCATTGAGTAGAGTATTCTCCTATGAACGGGTTTTAGACCGTCTCTAACATCTGGAATAGCTCTTGACACAATTACGCTCATTGCGTAATCGAGGTATGATGAGCTCATTTCGTTTTCTATAGTAACGGGTAAAATACCTGAGCTTGAATCTTTTGATTTATCGTATTCGTTTTCTGACAATTTACTCTAAAAATCCCGAATCATTTAATCTTTCAATTCTACCAGTTTATCCGGTTAGATTGAATTTTTTATTTTGATGCACGTTATCTTTCTGTTGAAGATATAAGCGAGCTAAAATGGTATTTCATCATCAAACTCATCAGCAACTACTTCAGCGCCCTGGGTTACTTCTGGATTCGATTGGCCCAGCGGTTCAGATCGATCATTTGGAATTGAGGATGTTGCGTCGCTGCGACTATCTAATAAGATTAGCGTACCCCTAAAATTTTGCACAACAATTTCAGTTGTGTATCTATCTTGTCCAGATTGATCTTGCCACTTTCTTGTTTGCAAATTGCCCTCAAGATACAGTTTTGAGCCTTTTTTAACATAATCTTCAACGACACGCAGAAGAACCTCATTAAACACAACAATACGATGCCATTCCGTGCTTTCTTTGCGTTCATTTGTTGATTTATCTGTCCAATTTTCTGTAGTCGCAAGACTAAAGGTTGCTACTTTTTTACCATTTCCCATGGTTCGAACTTCGGGATCGGCGCCCAAATTACCAATAAGTGTTACTTTATTTAAGCTACCAGCCATATTAAAACTCCTAATATTAATACTATATTATTAATTTCAACACTTTTATATTTAATAATAATGATTAAATTAATATATTGTTGAAACCTAAACTAAAAACGTAGTACTAAGATCAATAAATTCATAAAAATTGTTAAGGCATCGGAACACAATCTTAAAGATATTTCCTTGGAAATACCAAAGGAGAAATTAGTTCTTTTCACAGGCTTATCTGGTTCCGGTAAATCAAGTTTAGCATTTGATACTATATATGCTGAAGGTCAGAGAAGGTATGTAGAAAGCTTGTCTTCTTACGCAAGGCAATTTCTTGAAATGATGGATAAGCCCAAAGTAGAAAGTATCGAGGGTTTGTCACCTTCAATCTCAATAGAGCAAAAAACAACCTCAAGAAATCCAAGGTCAACAGTTGGTACTGTAACCGAAATATACGATTACTTACGTGTATTGTATGCAAGGGTTGGAACACCATACTCACCTGCGACAGGGCTACCAATTGAAGCCCAAACTGTGTCAAATATGGTTGATAGAATAATGAGTCTAGATGATAATGAAAAAATTATTTTACTGTCGCCGATAGCAAAAGAGAAAAAAGGTGAATTCCAGACTGAATTTCAAAAAATAAGGAAAGATGGCTTTCAAAGGGTAAAAGTAGACGGAAAGTTCTACACGATTGATAAAGTTCCAAAATTAGAAAAGAATTATAAGCATGATATTGATATAGTAATAGACAGATTAATAAGTGGTTCGATAGATCCTGTAAGACTCGCAGACTCAATTGAAACAGCCCTCCAATACTCAGGATCATTATTGATTGTGGAATTTGCAGATAAACAAATAAATAACGAAAGAAAAACTAATACATCGAAAAATGATACACATGAAAGAATGATATTCTCAACTAAATTTGCATGTCCAGTATCTGGATTCAGCCTTGGTGAAATCGAACCTAGGCTTTTCTCATTCAATAGCCCAATTGGAGCCTGCAAAGGCTGTGATGGTATTGGTAATATCTATTCAGCTGATCCAAAAAAAATCATTCCTGATGAATGTTTATCAATAATAAATGGAGCGATAAAGCCTTGGAGGAATCTGAATACATCACTCATATCAGATATGTTGGAACCTCTTCTTCAAGAATATGGATTTAGTGTATCATCCCCATGGAAAGATATAAGACCAGAAATCCAAGAAATGATTCTTTATGGTTCAAAAAAAAATATTGAGTTTACAAATAAAAATAGCAAGGATGACCTAAACTTTCTAAAACCATTTGACGGTATTGTACCGATGATTAATCATGCAATTAAGCAGGTAAAATCAAGGTATAAATTTCGAGAACTATTTAGATATCAATCACTGCAACCTTGCAGTGATTGCAATGGCAAACGACTCAATGAAAACGCCTTGTGTGTAAAAATTGATAATATCGATATCAGCGTGCTTACAGCCATGTCAATTAAAGATGCAAAGAATTGGATATCAAATGTTTCTGATACGCTCACTCATAATAAGAAAACAATTGCAGGCCCAATATTAAAAGAGATTTTTGACCGTTTAAGCTTTCTTGATGAAGTTGGATTAGATTACCTGACTTTGTCCAGATCATCCGGTACATTATCTGGTGGAGAAGCACAAAGGATTCGGTTAGCAAGTCAAATTGGTTCAAAACTTACCGGTGTGATTTATGTACTTGATGAGCCATCAATTGGACTACACCAGAGGGATAATGGACGATTACTAAATACATTATCATCTCTAAGAGATCTCGGTAATACGGTCATTATTGTCGAACACGATGAAGAGGCAATGCGAGCTGCTGACTTCATAGTTGACATAGGGCCAGGCGCCGGTGTTAATGGCGGTGAAATTGTTGCGAAAGGTACTCTGGTAGATATTCAAAAACATAATAAATCAATCACAGGTAAATACCTAAGTAAAAAACTTTCAATCGATATCCCAAAAGCAAGACGCAATAAAACAGCCACACTTAAAATAAACGGTGCAAATGAAAACAATATAAGGGGAATTGATGCAGTATTTCCACTCGGTTTACTTTTATGCATAACCGGTGTGTCAGGATCAGGTAAGTCAACATTAATAAATAATATATTATTTCAAGGCCTAAATTCAAAGCTCTCAAGATCAGGTATTGTTTTTGATAACTACAATAATATGATTGGTGATGAATATATTGATAAAATCATTGAGATCAATCAATCACCAATTGGACGAACACCGAGATCAAATCCTGTTACTTATACAGGTACCTTCACTCCAATACGCGACTGGTTTGCCAGTCTGCCTGAGTCAAAAACCCGAGGGTACAAAGCAGGTAGATTTTCTTTTAACGTAAAGGGTGGTAGATGTGAACATTGTGAGGGTGATGGACTTATCAAGGTTGAAATGCACTTTCTATCGGACGTTTATGTTACTTGTGATGTTTGTAACGGAAAAAGGTATAACAGGGAGACGCTGGAAGTTAAGTATAAAGATAAAAATATATCTGACATACTGGAGATGACCGTTTTTGAAGCTGTAGAATTTTTCAAAGCAATACCAGCAATTCGAGATAAATTAATGATGCTTCAAGCTGTTGGGCTGGACTACATAAAAATTGGACAATCTGCAACCACGTTATCTGGCGGCGAAGCCCAAAGAATAAAACTCTCAAAAGAACTATCAAGAAAGCCAAAGGGTAACACTCTATATATTCTTGATGAACCAACGACTGGTTTGCATTTTCATGATGTTCAGAAGTTAATAAAAATACTTAATGAGCTGGTTGATAAGGGAAATAGCGTGCTCGTAATTGAACATAATCTTGATGTCATAAAATGCGCAGACTGGATTGTTGACATGGGGCCCGAAGGGGGAGATCATGGTGGTAAAATTATTGCAGAAGGCACGCCGGAAGATATTGCGAAACAAAAAAACAGTTATACAGGTAAATTCTTAAAAGAACTTCTAACTAATTGAGCTGCTCATCCCTTACTTGACTTGATCTTCTCCAGTCATAAACCCAGTCTTGGAGTTCCATGATCACGGGTGGCTCCCCATTGTCTCTATACCATGAGTCAACGACATACTGCTTTTTATTTTTTTTATCTTTTATAGTTGCACTGAAGTGAGGCCAGCGACCATCTATTAGGGCCCCTCTTGATTGTGGCACAACTATTGAGTGCATGAATATTAACTCATTATCTTGAAAATACTTCAGGTAACTTGTTGTTGAAGCTGATTCATCAACACAATCTTGTTTCTCAATATTACCAATAAATTCATTTTCAAGGACACCGCCCTTGTCGTTTTCTGTCCCGACTATAATTCCAACAACTTTCTCGATTTTTGCAACCGCAGCCGCAATCATTTCTCTTTCCTCGTAAGGTGTACGAAAGTCTCTTTTATTGAATATATCATGTATCATTTCACGATCGCTATCAGTAAATTTTATTTCGGTTTTAAAGTTACAATTATACCCAGAACACACCACAACATCAGAATCATCATTTGCAAGTATGTCCATATCAGACATATAACTATTGAGGTTAGGGTATTTAGTATTCATTGGTGAATAGCTAGTCGTGCAAGAGACCATCAATAAGGGTAGCATAAGATAAAAGACTAATAAAAAATATTTATTCATTTCTATAATGTAATATAAAAGACTTAAATATTATTTAATTAAGATTCGCAATGACACAAGTTAAAATTATAGGTGGGGGTTTAGCCGGTTGTGAAGCTGCCTGGCAACTAGCGGAACGGGGTATAAAGGTAGATCTTTACGAAATGCGTCCTGAAAAAAGTACCCCCGCACATCAAACCTCAGAACTCGCTGAACTAGTCTGCTCAAACTCATTCCGTTCAGATGATAAACTATCAAATGCAGTTGGAATATTACACGAAGAGCTAAGAATTTGTGGGTCACTCATCATGAAAGCTGCAGATAAGCATAAGGTTCCAGCTGGATCGGCGCTTGCAGTCGACAGAAATTTATTCTCTGCGGAAGTTACCAAGCACATAAGCGATCATAAAAATATCAAGCTCATCCAGAAAGAGGTAAAGAATATACCGGATGATTGGGAAAATATTATTATTGCGACTGGACCTCTCACATCTGAGCCTTTATCAAAATTTATTCTTAATAAAAGCTCTAATGACTCTTTGTATTTCTTTGATGCCATCGCACCAATTATTTACTCAGACTCCATTGACATGTCCGCCGCATGGTTTCAATCAAGATACAACAAAGTGGGGCCGTCAGGATCTTTAAATGATTACATCAACTGCCCTTTGAATGAGAGTCAATACCTCCAATTTGTCGATGAATTAATTGATGCCGATCGGGCAAGTTTTAATGACTGGGAGATTGATACCCCCTACTTTGACTCTTGCCTTCCAATTGAGGTTATCGCAAGGAGTGGACCGCAAACCCTACGACATGGACCAATGAAACCCTTTGGTTTAAATAATCCGCATAAAAAAGGTGATGAACCATATGCGGTTGTTCAGCTAAGACAGGACGATATCACTGGTCAATTATATAATATGGTAGGATTTCAAACGAAAATTAAATACGGCCATCAAACAGATATTTTTAAAAAAATCCCAGGACTCTGTAATGCCAGATTTGCGAGACTGGGCGGTATACACAGGAATACATATATCAATAGCCCAAAGCTATTATTAAGTAATCTAAGTCTTATTTCAGATCAAAGAATTAAGTTTGCTGGGCAGATTACAGGAGTTGAGGGATACGTTGAGTCGACATCAATGGGATTGATATCATCACTAATGACGTATAACAAATTAAAAATGAGAAATCAAATACCACCGCCTGAAACAACAGCCATGGGTAGTCTGATTAGCTATATTACGCGAAAAGATGATGTAAAAAATTTTCAGCCAATGAACATTAACTTTGGGCTTTTTGAAAAAATGAATATCAGCGATATTAGAAAGAAACCTAAAAGAATCCGAGATATAGAGAAAAAAAATAGAATTGCACAACGTGCTGAGAATGATTTAAATGAATGGCTTAGCTCAAACTTTGCGTAACCTACTCACCATCATTTTTTGACCAATCGCGCTTAATGTTTAATCCAATCAGTATTGGTGATGCAATAAAAATTGATGAATAAGTGCCAATAAGAACTCCCCATATCATGGCAAATGTAAAGCCCTTGATGACTTCTCCGCCAAATAGGTATAGTGAAATAAGGGCAAGGAGCGTTGTTATCGAAGTCATTAAAGTTCTCGATAAAGTCAAGTTTAAAGCTTGGTTAATAAGCTCAACTATTGGCATTTTTTTGTATTTGCGCAGCTCCTCACGTATTCTATCATATATCACAACAGTGTCATTGAGTGAATAACCAACAATAGTGAGCAGGGCCGCTATGATTGATAGATTAAACTCCAATTGCAATAATGAAAATACACCGATCGTAATAATAATATCATGGACAAGTGCAAATATAGCACCAATACCAAACTGCCATTCAAATCTAAACCAAATATAGATTAAGACAGAAATAACTGCTGTGATAACTGCAATAATACCTTTTTTTATCAGCTCAGCAGAGACCTTTGGACCAACAACCTCAATTCTCCTTATCTTATAATCTTTTTCCACCACCTCAGAAATTTCATTAATTATTACTTGCTGAACGCCCTCTTCTTCACTGAGTTGCTCTACACGTATTAGTAAATCAGTTTTCTTTCCAAACTCTTGTAGTTGTATATTTCCAAGATCAAGCTGCCCCAAACGCGACCTCATTTCAGATACATCTGCATTTCCTGAAATCTTTTGCACCTCAATTAATGTGCCGCCATTAAAGTCAATCCCAAAATTTAAACCTCGTGAGAGTAATAGGAATATGGATGCAATTAAAAAGATCAGTGATAAGGAAATAAAAATTTTTGTCTTAGACAAAAAGTTTATACTAGTATCCAGTTTTATTATCTTGATTGGTTTCATAAAAAAATTATCCACTCAAATATTGATCTCTTTTGGGTTAGTTTTTTTTATCCACGTTGCCACAAAAAACCTTGTAACTGTGAAAGCAGTAAATACTGACGTAATAATACCAATTGCAAGAGTGACAGAAAATCCTTTTATAGGACCAGATCCCAATTGAAAAAGTATAATAGCTGCAATAAAGGTAGTTATATTTGCGTCAAGTATTGTTGTACGGGCTCTTTTGTATCCATTGTCTATTGCATTAATTACAGACTTCTTATTAGCAATTTCTTCTCTAATTCTTTCAAAAATTAAAACATTTGCATCAACAGCCATCCCAATTGTCAGAATTATACCTGCTATACCGGGCAATGTTAGAGTGGCTTGCAGGATTGATAATACTGCAACAATTAATGATAAGTTTATTATGAGCGATATGTTTGAATAAATTCCAAACCTACCATATGAAACAAACATATACAATAAAACTAGCATCAGGCCCAATATCGAAGCAATTTGCCCTGATTTTATAGAGTCGGCCCCTAAACCTGGACCAACAGTTCTTTCCTCCAATATCACAAGAGGTGCAGGCAAGGCACCAGCTCTGAGCAATATCGCCAAATCATTAGCTTCTTGAACAGTAAAGCTACCAGATATCATGCCCGAACCGCCGAGTATTGGTTCATTAATTATTGGTGCTGATATGACCTCATTATCTAAAACGATTGCAAATAGCTTGCCGACATTATCAGTAGTTATCTTTCCAAATTTTCTTGATCCCTGGCTATCAAAACGAAAATTTACAATTGGTTGGTTGGTTTGTGAGTCA
>MDTD01099571.1_pt1 | contig 15849 bp, 7 predicted proteins | sample 811221 | NCBI WGS metagenome assembly MDTD01 (sample SAMN05326646, study PRJNA326480) | marine metagenome | isolation source: seawater | place: Pacific Ocean: South West | collected 2011
ATGGACGAAAATACCCGCTGGAGAGGTCTGGGCCGGGATACCTGCTAAGTGTATCAGGCTGGCTGACGGTTCAAAGCCGGGTGGTTGAGTGGCAGACTGCAGAGGCGTGGATGAGAACGGTTCTGTTTGTGGCAAGCCCACGATGTATAAGTCAGATTTCTGTAAGAAACACCGTTCACAGGATCCTTCTTTCACCATCTGTATGGGAAAACAAATGAGTGGTAGACCCTGCATCCGTGAAGCTATGGTGGGAGAGTTGTTCTGTAGGGGCCATTTAACTCAGAAAGGAGATTTAGAGAAGTTACAATGCCCCAGAGGATGTGGTCTTCTGACATATCGACTATGGAATCAAAGTGGATACTATTACTGTACAACTTGTAAAGGGGCGATGTTGGATGCTAAGCGCTTGGAGGTAAAGCTTGCTTCTGATGCTTCGATTTTCAACCGACTGCTTGAGAGTGAGGGGGAGGAATGCTCACTGAAATGCCCCAATTGTGAAGGGCTGATGTATGAATTCAAGATTGTCTATGTTGTTCCAGAAGGAGGCGGTGGGGGCCATATAGGAAACATTGGGCCGGTAGGTGACTTAGGAGGTGCTGGCGGAGGTGCTGTGGCTGCAGTCTTGGTAATCGTCCTAGTTGTAGCAGTTATTTCAGCGGTTGCGAATTCATCGAAAAAAGAGTCTGGTGGGGAAGAAATAGGCGATGATGTCGACGGCCCTGTTATGGCTATTGATGGATGCAAAGATTGCGGAGTATTCTGGTTTGATGGAGATGAGCTGAAAATTGTACAATCGGCTGAGGGGATTAGGGGGGCTAAGGATTCGGATAGTCGAAAAAAGCGCGAACAAGTCCGATACAAGTGGAAGGAGAAGAAGCGACTCAAGGTCGTGCCTAGCGGCAGGGCTACCAATGCTAATTGTCTGCATGTTGATGAGAGAAGCGGCAAGAAGTGTAGAAGAGTCAATTACAGAGGTACTGAGTACTGCTATATGCACCAACCGAAGTAATCAGGATTCTTCCTCTTCGGACTCATCTGAGTCGTCTGATTCCTCGAAGACCTCAGGAGCTTTCTCTGCTGCGTCTTTGACGGCATCGAGGGTCTCTTCCATCCTCTCCTTGAAGGTCTCTTGAGTTGCGAGCATCTCCTTGGCAGACTCGACAGCCCTGTCAATCATGTCGTATCGTGCCTTGATTGCCTCATTGAGTTGTTCGAATAGTTGCATGTGCTGAACATACCAGTCATCTCTGGCTCCAAGTTCTGCATTCGCCACGCGATTTGCCTCGTCGAGTTCCTCAGCGAGCTCGAATACTCTCCCGAGTCGTGCTGACTCTCGAGTATACATCTCCTGCATCTTATCGAGTTCGGGCTCCAAGTGCTCGATCTTCTTTGATGACTTTGCGCCATCCATTTCGAGTTCGTGAATCTTGGCTTCCTTATCTGAAAGAAGGTCCTCAAGTGCCTCATATTCAACAGCAGAGTCGATGAGTTGTTTCTCCAGAACCTCGAACTCAGCATTCCTCTCTGAGAACTCGTCCTCGATTTTCTTGTAGGCCACATACAGCTTCTCAAGACGGTCCGTTTCCTCTGCCAGTCTCTCCTCCAACTGGCGGATTCTGAGCTCAGGTGTGATTGTGCCTTCTTCCTCAGACATACGAGCCCCCCTAAGGGGCTCGACAGACGCATCCGATATAACCCCGGCGGGTTGTATGACACCTGCCGACCGTGTTATTCAGGCTCATTCGCAGACTGCAGCGATAGTTGCAGATAGCACCGCAGTGAGCCTCTTTGAGGATGGGATATGCAACTTCTCATCGGGCCCGTGTGCGTTGTTTCCCGGTCCGGCAGAACCGGTGCAAAGGAACATGGCTTCGGGGTACTTGCCCTGCATCATCGCCATGAACGGGATTGTGCCACCTGTCCATGATGCTAGAGGAGGTAGTCCTGTGAGGGTAATTGCTGCCTCATTGATTGCTTCGTTTACCCTGCCTCCGAGCGGGGGAGCATGGAATCCATCTGCGCAGGAATCAGGTGAGAATGTAACCTCAGCCCCGTAAGGCGGATCGGCTTCGAGAATCTGCTTTGCAATCTCTATCACTGACTCTGAATCTACTCCAGGAGGAATTCTGAAACTAAGTTTCAGGTCGGTGTTGGTCCTCAGGACATTGCCTGCCACTTGCACCGGCGGCATGCCGTCTGCACCGATTATCGACAGCGTGGGCTGCCAGTTCATCGCGATGATCATGTCCTCGGTAGAATCGGCCACCGGAACAAGAGTGTCGACTGTCGGAAATTGCTCCCACAGACTGTTTCCCACTACTGCTGCGAGGGCTAACGACTTCTCGCGGATGTCAGCGCCAATCTCGACGTGCATCTCAGGAATCAGTACCTTCCCGGTGCTAGAATCCTCGACTCTGTCGAGAAGCATTCTCTGCAATCTGAACGAAGACGGGATTGTGCCGCCCGATGTGCCCGAGTGGATTCCCTCATGCGAGACTCGCACAGATAGCGTTCCCGAGACCAGTCCTCTGAGAGCCTCTGTCATCCAAACATGGTCATAGTCAGGCCCACCGCTGTCTAGGACCACAATCATGTCGGGGTCGCCTAGTTGCTCGCTCAGCGCATCCAAGTAAGGCGGGAGATCGAATGAGCCTGACTCCTCGCAGGTCTCGATGAGGAAGGAGCAGCGAGGGTGTGGGATTCCCGCCTCCTGTAGAAGACGAATCGAGGTCACGCAAAGGTATCCTCCGTAGCCGTCGTCGACCGAGCCTCTGCCATACAACCAGGGATCTCTGCGGACTGCCTTCAGGGGGTGCAGACCCTCAGACCAGAGCTCGGGCTTGGAAGGCTGCTTGTCTAGGTGAGAGTAGAAAATCACCTCTCCGGGCCCCGTTCCTTCGATTGTGACTAGCAGGACGGGAGACTTGTCCTCGATTCGGTGGACTACATGACTCATGCCAGCGATATCTTGCTCATCGAGCCAAGCGCAGAATAGGTCGATTGTGGCATCGAGTTCTCCCAACTCGGCCCAATTGGGCTCAAAGAGAGGCGAGAGAGCAGGGATACTCACGAACTCCATCAGACTGGGCATGATTGACTCCTCCCAGATCTCATCACTTCTCTTTGCCAGTGCATCCAAGTCGATTGCCATGGCCCTGTGTATGGGATTGAGCAAATGGATTCTTCGACTGAGCGTTACGCGTCTCGCGGTCCGCAAATCGGAATTTGGCCTGTGCTGAATGGGCATCTATCACATACTTCAGACAACTCAGAAGGTAGCCTCTCAAACTGTGAAAGCGACATCGAGGATGACAGTGCCATCCTCGCGCTCCTCTCGAGCAGTGCATCAAGGTTTGAGAGAGAATTCTCAAGCATCTCTTCTGGATACTCGATTATCCTGCCTGTGACACCGACTAGGATAGCGGGGGGCAGCACCAGTCGGGAAGGCATTCCTTGGGCTGCTCTAGCATCCTCAATGCTCTTCAAAGCGCGATAGTAGAGTGCTAGTTGCAGACCGTGCTTGGTCAGTATGTCGACCTCTGCCTCATTTGCAGGTCCGGCGTCCTCCGAACCTAAGGCCTCGATGAGTCCGGTAGGAGAATCGGCGTCCATCGAGCCGGCATCCTCAGTCTTCAGGTCGACTGCGCGAATGGCGGATTGACCATCCGAAGTAGCGGTGCAGACAACGAGGTCGATGATTCCGCTCATCTCCACGGCTGCACTGTCATGGCGGGTCATAGGGATGTCTCCATCTGGACTCCACCTATGCCTAGTGGCATTGCTTGAATCGACCTCGATTGAGATGTGGAATGGCATCTCGGTCCTGAGTGCCTCTAATCTGTGGTCGCGAACAACATCCTTTCGAATCATCGCGCCCAGAGGGCCATTACTGACGCGGTCGGCCATCATCGCGACTAGCTCGGAAGTCCTATTCGCGTCTGCATCGGGCGGTAGCAACTCGTTGAATACCGTCTCGTGGATTTCTGGGTCGCAGGTCCTGTCCTCCCTCTGCACGGTCCACGAAGGTAGTAGAGGCGCGCTCGGTTCGCCTTCGAGTCCGGGGTTCCCTAGGCCTATCTCAAGCACTCTGTGAAAAATTGTCCCGAAAGTGGCGGAGTCAACATTTCTCGGCAGCCCGACAGATTCGGCAGCCTTCAGAGAGGGCATGATTGGGTCGGGACTCAGCCCACCTCTGGTCTCATACCACTGTCTCCTAGCGCACTCGTCGAACACCGGGAGGCGGTTCGGCGAGACCGCTATGCGAGGTGTGGAGTCGGTACGGGGCTCTATGCTGGATTCAGGCTCTGAACCGGATGACCTTGCAGCATCATCCATCCTCTCTATCCTCTGTAGTGGAGTCAGTACCGACTCCTCGGTTTTGAAGCAGTCCGGGTGGTGCATGATTAGCATGCCATCGAGACTGTGAGAATCACCCAGTGAGCCATTGGCCACCATTCTGACCGGATTGAAGGTCCTGACTCCTCTGGTCCTGAGGGGCTTTGGGTCTTGGGCATCCTCCTCGTCGATCCATGGCGAATCGGTCTCGGCCCTCCTGAGAGATCCCTGTCTCAGTGATTCCATCCACATCTGGCCCAACTGCGGCAACGACTTGTCATACGTCCATGGCACCGCGAGACCGTTGCCTTCGTCCCAAGCAGTTTTGCGAGGCGAGCCGACGATAACGAGTCTGTTCTCGGCTCTGGTGGCTCCCACGTACAAGAGCCGCCTAGCCTCAGCACTCTTGCGGGCCCGGTGAAGCCAACTGACGTGGTTCCAAACAGCTGACTGAGGTGAGCCTTTCCCGGGCCAAGGCTTGGGGTTGCCCGAGAACATCTCTGGGCTGACAATCAAGCGACTCATGTTCTCATTCGTCATGTTGGTCTGCCTGTTCGAGAAAAGGTCGACGAGGAAGACCACCTTGGCCTCGAGTCCTTTCGCACTGTGTATGGTCATGACCCTCACAGCATCGCTGGGCGGAGTGTTGACCGCCTCGATGGCCTCGGAGTTGTCCTCCCTGAGGTCGCGAATTCGATCGGCGAGCACCATAGGGTCGCCACCGACTTCGAGAGATAGTCCTCTGACCACCTCGACGAAGTGCTCGACGTCCTGAATAGAAACCGGGTCATGATGGCCCACTAGAAGGTCGGAGTGGTCTATTGTCTCCTCAAGCAAATCGATAATTCGACCACAGGCTGAGAGTTCCCTCCATCTCTCAACCAATCTCCTCAGCCTGTCATTCGGGCAGTGTTCGCTCAGACGCTGCAACAGGTCCTCTCCTCTTCCAGAGCCATTGAGATAAGACTGCAGTTCGGAGTCATTCAACCCGATTATCGAAGAGCGTGCGACCCAGGCCGCGCTGTGTCGAGAAGTGGGTCGAGCCACGAGTTGTAACAAGCCTTCCAGAGCGTGCACTGCTGGCCTCTCAAGCAGCCCTCCCTCTCGGTCTGCTTGAGCAGGGACACCATGGTCGCGGAGGTGTCTGATGACTGTGTCTCTGATGTTGGGCCTGGTTGGGAGCAGTATCATGATATCACTCGGGTCGACCGGATCATCCGCCTCGACCTCATGCCAACTTCCGTCAGCGGCTCTAATCATGACTGGGTCTCCCAGAATAAGACTGCGGACCCGCAGCGCTACCATCAACGCCTGACGCTCGAGGGCGTCCGGTGGCCCGGGACCGAATGGGTCGAGAGGGACGGTGAGGTCTGTGGGAGGGTCCTGTTCTCCGCCGGTAGAAAGAGGGCAGATCCACTCAATGGCACCTGAATCGTCTTGCTTTTCGGGGTCGCAGAAAAGTGTCTGAGGAGTGGCATAGAAATCGGCTGATGGAAACAGTCTGTGGCGGTGAGATAGAATATCCTCCCACCACTCATTCATCGCCCTGAGCAGCCCTCCGCTGGTGCGGTAGTTGACCTGGAGAGCAATCATTCCCCGCTTGCGGCGCTGTACTTCTTGCTCTCCGGGAGGCGGTAGGTTTCGGTCCGAGGAATCGAATGGAATCCACGGCACTAGGTCTCTGCCGCCCTTTTCCATGTGCTCACTGGCCTTGGCGATGGTCAGGGCGTGGGCGTTCCTCGGGTCACGGCTGTGAGAATCTCTGCGTAGAGCGGGTTTGCGCACGAGCGCGGGAATGCTGGCAAACTCGTGGTCGTTCACTAGCATCAGCTGGCGGGCGTACTCTAGAAATCCCGTAACCTCTGCTTGTCGGAAGGCGTAGATGCTCTGCTTGACATCACCCACGTAGCATACAGTGGGCTGCCAAGGCGTATCGGGAGTATCGGGCTCTCCTTCCTCGACTCTCCTCTCTCCCCACAACCTAGCCAGCAGGCGCCATTGCAGAGGGGAGTTGTCTTGGGCCTCATCGATGATGAATGCCCTGTATCTCCTCCTAATCGACCTGAGCAGGTCGTACCTGTACTGCAAATCGGTGCGGATAGCCCCGAGGTCTGAAGCCGCCTCTCCTGCGAGTCTGGGTTCCGCCTCAAGTCTCTCAAGGACCTCGAATGCCTTGTGGATGTGATCATCGGTCCACGGCCTGTCAGAAATCGTGTCGAGTGCACTCTGTATAGAATGAGGATAGAACGACCTGCATGTGGAAGGGCAGTTGGCAATTAGCAAGTCTCCGGCCAACCTCTGGATGTCATCGAAGTCGTGAACCTCGTCCCTCTCCTTGAGCTTCTGTAGTATGCCCTTGAACCCTTGATGTACGAGATACAGATCCTCCAGATTTCTCACTTCGGCCTCTAGGCTGATTGCGAACGAATCCGGGGCAGCATCGAGGCGCTCGGGCAGAGGTTCGGGCATCGGAGTTACCGTTGGAGTCCAGGTGTCCGGACAGGCTGGTGGTCTGGTGCCATCGAGGAACATAGCGAGTCGGGTGAAATGGAGCACCAAAAGACCGGAATCGGAGGACCAAGCGGCTTTCAAATCGTCTGAGACGGTCTTGAATCCTGACTTCACATGCTCCTTGGTGGTCCGATCCTTGATGCTAGATACCTTGCCGATTCCAGCAACCCATTCGCCAGAAGGAAGGTTGTTGTAGGGAAGGAAGGATAGTTTTCCCTTTCTCAGCGAGGCGCCACGATTCAGAGTGCATTCAAGCACGTGACCCATCCAGACGAGCTGTTGCCAAGGGTCGTCGGGGAATACAGAAGAGAGTTCGTCCAAGCAGGCCATTCTCGACTCCACTGGCCAGCCATCCAAGGCCAGCACCGCGGAGTTGTCCTTCACCAGATTACAGAAATCGATGATAATCGAGTGAATGTTTTCTGCTTGGAGGCGGATATCTTCCGGGTCAATCGAAGCCATGATTTGCTGGTGAAGAAGGTCTGCGGAGAACCGTTCACCATCCTTCAGGCTCCTAGATGCCTCTTCGATGAACACCGATTTGTCGACCAAACTTCGCAGTACCTTCGCTGCCGTCCACCTGCCGGAGTAGTGGCTTGCTATTCGATCCCGGGCGGCTAGGATGTCTGGTGCCATCCCGGAAGGCAGGCCCGCATCCACCGCCTCTCCAATCCGCGAGTGAGAGCTTGGTAGCCGCCATAGGCTGTTGAGAGCTGATTCTACGAGCAATGCTCGACCCGCCTCCGAGACGTTCTCGCGGCTGAGAGCATCGCCAAGTAAGCCTCGATATGGCGAGACGAGGCGATTCAAGAACGAGTCTATTGTACCGATAGGAGCATCCTCCAACAAAGTCAAGAGTTGCTCTCCAAAACCTGGATTCCTGATTCTAGGGTCGCTCCTTCCAGTCTCGTCAGAGCCGGCTGGACCGGGTCTCAGTCCAGCGATATCGCTCCTCAGGCGATCACGCATCTCGTCAGCGGCTCGGTTAGTGAAAGTCAGCAGTACGACCTCACCGGGAAGAAGTCCGCCCCATTCCCTGAGGTCAATCCTCTCGGAGGAAGGAGCTGTGACCATCCCGCCGGATAGTCTGGCGGGTCGCTCGGGGGTAGGAAGTATCCTAGTAGCTCTCTGATCCTCCGTCAGATAGTGCTCAATCACCCTGTGCACGATAGTACTGGTCTTGCCGGTTCCAGCCCCAGCGTCGATGACGATGTGCGAGTCTATATTCAGAGCCAAGCGCTGAGCCGTGTTGAGTCGCATCAGAATCTACCCTCCATTCTGACATCACAGGCATCACTGACTGAACAGTAGGCGCAGACTCCCTCTGAGGGGGTGGGATGGACTCTGCCTTCCGCCGCCCCAAGGGCCGTGCGCAAGGCGACTGTCAGACGATGAGTTAGCCATGCTCTGAAGTGGTCACTGTTAGGAGATGGTGGTTCATCGATGAAGCGAAACAGAGGGGCGGTGATGGCAGTACGTGTGCCTATGTTGGCTTGGTCATCAAGATGGGTGGACGAGGTCTCTGCCATATGCTCGGTCTCATGACTGAACAGGGAGATTCCCGCCGCAACGACTAGGTCCCCTGGATGAGCAATCTCCCAGGCTCTCGCGTACAGGGCCAACTGTAGTTCCTGTAGCAGGCCATCCGAATGACGTTCTTCGGGCGTCTTGCTCTCAGAGGTCTTCAGGTCCCTGATTGCGATTAGTCTTCGTGGCGTCCAACCGGTACCTTGCAACCTCAGGGGCGCAACGCTTTGGTCGCCATCCTGATTGACCCAATTGCCGGTTTCATCCATTGGCAGGGCATCGACGCGATCAATCAGGCCCCTCATTCGAATAGGAGGAAGATTCTCGCCTGAGAGCTCTGATGGGACTGAGATGGAGATGCCTTTCTCATCATAGTCAGACATGTTCCATTCGAGGCACAGCGGAGCGGCGTCAGAGAGTTCGGCCTCTGCTCGCACTATGGTGCCGATTCTGCCTGAGGCTCGAGAATCTGCAGGATTGGCGAGCCAGTCATTCCACTCCGACCTTTCTAGACCGGTGAGTATCCTGAGTCTGTGATTCGAAACAGCATCAGTGCGATCAAGCCAGGGTGCCCTCGAATCTAGAGATTCAAGTGCAACCCTCATCATCTGGTCCTCGCTGAGTCCGGAGGAGGATACTGACAGAGGGGTCTTGGCATCGTCCAGTTTTCTCTCAACGCCGATCTCCATGCCGAGAGCGTTGCAGATTATGTCATGATGCACCAAATGCAGCAACTCTCCGTGAGTGCGGGGGTCGAGGTCCTCTGCCTGTCGCTCGTCCTGATTGGCCCTCAGGCTATTCGACAACCAACCCATTCTCGGACAGCGCAGCCAATCGTGCAATCTGCTCGGAGACCATACCTCTACTGTCTGCGCTGCTCCCGGCAGATGCCCGTGCCTAGCGTCGCTGATTCGGGTCCCGGTCTCAACGGGAGTAAGCGGCCTGTAATCGATTGAAGGTGTCCTCTTTCCCCCTTCTGTGAAGCCGCCTATCACCGGCCACCTCTGGTTGGAACGAGGGTTTTCCACGCCGGCCGGGGTTGTGCGGGAAAAATCGGAAATCTCAGCAGAGAGAAGGTGGGATCTCGCCGCATTTGGCAGGTAGCCGTCTTCATCGGTATGCTTGGGCTGCCTGCGCTCCCGGTCCCTCTGTAGTGAGGCATCCAATGGGATGGTGACGGAGTCTGGGTTAAGTGGTGCTCTGGGCGCGGCAATCATCCGATTCATCATCGCGCCTTCCAATCTCCTCTCTCCCCTCGGCTCAAGCGGCGAGTCCGCAGCGAAGGTGAACTGCGCGGCCTCGTTCTTCGCATCGTTAGCAGTAGCCCATTCTCGCAAAGGCGCTGCTGGAGGAGAGGTGTCATCGGGAGATGGGTCAAGCAGTATCACCTCGTTGGCCGATGCGAGTATGCTCTCAAGGTAGTGTCTGGCGTCCCTGATTGGCCCGTCGGGGCGCAGCAGTCCCTCGGAATGTCTCTCCTCTTCGCCGAGGAATGCCATCCTCGGCACGCTGAGATCCCATGAGGCGCTGGATAGATTCGCCATGATGATACAGTCCGCCGTACACCCCAGAGCCTCGGCTGGGGTCAGCAGGGAGACTCTCTCGGTAGAAGATGCGGTACCTGGCTCGACTCCACAGCGACTAAGCAGATAGTCGAACTCCTCCACCCAGTCTGGACCTGTTTCAGGAGTGCTCAGTCCGAGGCTGGACTGATAGGAGCGTAGAGCACGATGATCCCTGATGATGGCCTGGGCTACCGCCGCTGGGGTGGTGCCCTCGCCGTCACTCGGTTCCATTAGTGACTGCAAATCTATCGAGCGCAGCAGCAGATTAAGCCAACCGTCACCGTTTGCTGCTGGTTCGGGAAGCTGCAGAATCTCTCCTGTCTCGCAACCAATCAGAATGGTCTCATCTGAGAGCGCTTTGAGATCCTCCTTGTTCAACAAGGGGCGTAGAGACTGTGCTAGGCAGAGCAGCCACCACTGAGTGGATTCCTTGGTGATGTGATCGTACTTCGAGGTCACCGGACGCGAGAGGGTGCGCAACCACCTCTCGAGAGTACCCGGCCCTCCCAATACATGGTCATCCCTAGCCAGTCGTGTCAGCACATCTGGGTCGGCTACCGGACAAATCCTAGCATTTGACGAGTGCTCAGAGGATACTTCGAAGAGATTGATTGTGGATTGGATGGCGAGGGATCTCAATGCTTGCAGGCAGAAGGCATCGGGGCCGTGAGGCAGGTTAGCCAAGGCGCCAATCCAATGTCCGAGAGGATGTGATTCAGAAGGAGCTTTGGAGCGCGGTACTTCTATTCCTATTGACTTCAGCCGCTGGCTCCACCGAGGGAGATTGGAGTCCAAAGCAGGATCGATGATGGTTATCTTCGAATCTGGACTCGCCTCCAAGCGCTCGCTAGCGAGTACAACTGCAGCATCGAAAGAGTGCTCCTCCCTCTGCAAAAACAGTCTGGTGACAGATAAATCGGCGGGAGAGTGGTCGGGTTGGTGGGGCGGTATCCAATCAGGTAGCTGTGATGCTTCTGTAATCGGATGTTCGTCGACCAACATGAGACCGTGATGACCCAGTCTGAAGTTGCCCGGATGGGTAAGTTGGTGGATAGGGCGGTGACAGGATAACGCCAGCAGCATGTCTATGTCGCTTATCTGCAATCCGGGAGGGTGGTCTAGCATCACTATGCCATCGACATCGAGAAGTGTGAATGGAGTGTCCGAATTCTCCAGACCTCGAATAACCCGCTGAGTAGCCAAGTCAGGATGGGTTCCCCCCAGTCTCTTCTCCAGATCGGTGATGACGCGCCTGAAAGAAGCGATACCTGGCCCACTCCATGTGTTGGTGGCTGATTGTTCACACAGATAGGAGTGGAGTTCCGACAGCGCAGCAGTCTTGCCTCTGCCCCATCTCATCTCTGGTAACGGATTAATCAGAGGAAATGCCAGTTCGGAAGCTGCCCTCGCGCATTCCTCGTGCAGGATTACCTCAAAGGGTGCCTCGGTGCTCAGCAGTCTCGGCACCCTGAGATCTGCCAACAGAGATGAACGCAGTGATGCGATGGTGTGATGCAGAGTCTTATCCACAGCATGGCCGCTCTGAATCTCTGAGAGTGCTTGGCGTCTAGATGTCTCAGTAGGATAGAGTACGAGTAATCTGCTATGGTGGCCTGACTCGTCCCCCAGACCGAGAGATTGGGCGGTCAGATGTGAGATTAGCCATTCGGGCATCCTTCCTCTGGCAACCTCTTCACAGGTCACCTGAACGTTGGATTCGTGACTCATGGGCATCACCGAGCATACGCGATGGAGGGGCGGGGTTATTCAACCCAACTGAGGCTTTTCTCGCAACCCGATAATCATCGCTGTCTGCGGGCAGAAGCGGCTGCAAGCATGCACATCAGAGCTGCCAGCATTCCAGGAGCAGGCAGAGGCGATTCGGGTTCCTTCGGATAGGACCAATCAATCAGGAGCACTACTGAGAGGTCGTCCCCGTCCCAGACTGTTGGTATATCCAATGTCGATGTGCCGGTCAGTCCATCGAATTCGTGGGCCTCATGGAGAACATGAAGGTAGTAATCCAAGCCGTTTATTCCCTCCGGATAGTGGATGCTGTCCTCGATGAACATCACCCAAGGGGAGAGGGCGATGGTCGGGCAACTGCCGCCCCCATCAATGCATTGGTATTCCAATCCACTAAGATTCCATGAGACCTGTAGGGAACCCTGCTCGGTCTGCGTAGCAGAGAAACTAGCTGGCCCGGAAAAATGCGAGGTAGGTCCGGTCGCAAGCGAGGTGGCAAAGTCATTCACAAGACTGCTTGAACTGGCCCGCATACCGACGTGAAGCATCTCTCCAAAGAAGACCTTGGAGGGAGGGCTGCGAGTGTCCTTGGGGACGGATACCGCGTAAGACGCATCCCCATATGTAGACTCCCAGCGATGGTCAGTAGAGTTGCTACCGAACGGATCTATGAGCTCGAACTTGTGTCTATGATAGTGAATCAAGAACACCTCGGTGTCTCCAATAGCCTCGTTGAGTGAGTTTTCTGTATATACGCAATTGGTGCACCATGTGGCGGTGTAAACTTCGATGACTGGAACGAAGTTATCTTCGATCACGGTCGTTTCTGAGATGTTGGAACCATTACCCAGAGAGATTGCGACTGCTCCCACAGTTCCTCCATTCACCCCCAATCTGGCATCGTCCCACATCGAGCTGCCCTCACTGCTCGAAACCGAGGTCGTGAGGGATGAAAGTAACAGGGCCGCGACGAAGAGTGAGGCAATGCGCATAGCCTTCGCTAGCCTAAGGGATATTGAATGCTTACGGGTCATTGAGCGGTTTCGAATGCTGCAATTGCCCGGTCAATGTCCTCGTCGGTGATGTGTAGATGCACAACCGCTCTGATTGTCGAGTCCTCAAGGTCAAGGACGTCTACACCTCTGGATGCTAGGTCTTCGACTAGCGCCTTCGCGCCACCCTCGCTGCAATCGACGTACACCATGTTCGACTGGACTGCGTCGAGGTCCACAGTGTAGGCATCCATAGCATCCACAGCCTCGGCCAGCCGGCGGGCTCTGGAATGATCCTCGGCTATCCTGTCGATATTGTTCTCAAGCGCGTACAGACCAGCGGCGGCTAGTACCCCGGCCTGCCTCATTCCGCCGCCGAACATCTTGCGCCATCTATGGGCCTCGTCAATAGTCGCAGCGTCGCCGACCAAGAGCGAGCCTACGGGTGCGCCCAGACCCTTGGATAGGCATATCGAGATGGTGTCGAAGTCCCGGACCATCCTAGCTGGGTCAGTCCCGCTTGCGACCACCGCGTTGAACATTCTCGCACCATCCAAGTGGGCGCGGCACTCGTTTGAGTGAGCGACTTCGCAAATTGCATCCAGAGTGGCCTGATTGTAAATCGATCCTCCGCCCACATTGGCTGTGTTCTCGACACATATCAGGGTACATTCTGGATAGTGAGAGTCACTGCCCTCGACCTTTCGAATCGCTTTCTGAACATCTTCTGGGGACATCTGTCCCATCTCCCCTTCCACTAGTGAGACAGAGCATCCTGCAAGTACTGCATAGCCCCCAGCCTCGTACATGTAGATGTGACTCTTGCGATGGGTGACAATCTCGTCGCCCGGTCTAGTCTGGGCTTTGATAGCGACAGCGTTGGACATGGTCCCGGAGGGAACAAACAAAGCAGCCTCCTTGCCGAGCATCTCAGCAACACGGTTCTGCAACTCGATAACAGTGGGGTCGTCACCCAGCACATCATCCCCAACCTCTGCGGTAGCCATGGCTTCGCGCATGGCCTCAGTGGGTTGTGTTACCGTATCACTGCGGAGGTCAACTCGGTCGCCGGGGTAGTCTCGCATGGGTTCTCTCGGAGAACCCTGTTGCATATCAACTGCGCTAGAAGTCACTCCTCTTCTTGAGAGAGTTCTCTACTCAGATTTTGAGGAGGTCTGCGTACCTTTCGCTTGCCCTTTGGAGGTCTTCTCTTACCTCGTCTAGGGGGTGACTTGGAATTGTTCATGAACTGTATGAAGACTGCTGCAATGGCCAACACCACCACTGCTCCAATAATAGCGAACGTAGGCAACCCGCTATCGTCATCTTCGCAACTGGTCATTCCTCTATCTGCCTGCGATTGGCCCTCGGGGCATTTGGTCTGACTGGTGGCACCCGACTCTGAAACAAAATGGCCAGAGTCGGCCAAGTTGCATGCCATCATTCCCGCTGATGGTTGATACGAGCCTGGTTTACAGGGAGTCTGTGATGTTGCTCCCTTGGCTGGAACATAGTGTCCGGGATCTGCAGTAATGCATTCTGTCTGGGCTGAGAGATCTTGGTAGGTACCTCTGTCACAAGGAATCTGTGCCTCCATCCCCTCGTTGGGGGCAATGTTACCGGGTTGAGCAACTAGACACTCGGCTTGGCCCTCCTCCGGTTGATATGTTCCTCTCACACAAATCATAGATTCGGTTGCAGCTGTACCGGGGACATAGCGGCCCTTCTCCGCATCAATGCACCCTGATTGCCCGGTGGAAGGCTGGTAGGTACCCGCAAGGCAGGCCATCTGTTCAGAAGAGGCGGATTCGGGCACATAGTATCCGTAATCGGCTTCTATGCATGAAGTAGCAGATGCAGAGTCCTGATAAGTCCCTGGATCACAAGCTATCTGCTCCTTGGATCCTTCCCCTACTGTGTAATGACCGGGGTCGTTCTCAGTGCAGGCCGATTGGCCGGCAGATGGTTGGTGGGTTCCTACAGGACACTCCTCCTGATTAGACGATCCAGAATCACGAACATAGTGTCCAGCCTCGGCTAGAGTACATTGCCCCATTCCCATCATTGGAGCATAGCTCCCGGCTCCGCACTCAGTCTGGCTAGAATTACCCGGACCCGGTGCGAAAAATCCGGTATCGGTTTCGATGCATTCGTCGGCTTGTGAATCTGGTTGGTAGGTTCCGGCAGGACATGGTATCGCATGGGAGGATCCAGACTCATCTGTGTAGAAGCCGGGATTGTTTGCTATACAACTTGTCATACCCCTCGAATCCTGATAGAAACCCGGTTCGCAGGGAACTTGTTCGTTTGCTCCAACTGTAGAGACATAGTGACCCCTGTCTGCAGTCAGGCAATGGGAGTTGCCAGCAGAAGGAGAGTATGTTCCAACTCCACATTGTGTCTGATCAGTGGATCCGAATTCGGCAGTATAGTGTCCCTCAGAAGCACTGAAGCAGTACGGCTGACCGGGGATTGGCTGGTATGTTCCTGGAGGGCATTCCTCCTGCTGTGTCTGCATACTCAGTTGAACGAAGTGCCCTGGATTAGCCGGGATGCAGGTTCCCTGTCCTGCCAGGGGTTGGTAGGTTCCCGCAGAACATGGCATAGGCTGAGTAGAGCCAGCTGCGCTGTAGTTTCCGGGCTCCACCTCTATGCAAACCTCTCCATACTGTCCACTGTTTGGATTGTAAGTGCCTGCTGGGCAAGGTAGTTGGTAGACCGCAGAGGAATTGACATCGGCATAATATCCTGGGTCCACAACTAAACAACTAGACTGGCCTGAGTTGGGCTGGTATGTACCTGCAGGACATGGAATCTGATACCCTAGATCGCTGGCAGAGTAGTACCCAGGATTTGCAGCAATACAACCAGATGTGTTACTAATCGAATAGTATCCTGGAGCGCAATTTGGAATAAACGGGGAGGGGTCGAAGATGGATAGGATATCATCGTCGTCGGGATCCCTCTCTCCCAATTGAGCATCTTGGTCAACTAAGCCTGTGCAGTCATGAAATGCATCTTCATCACAAGTAGGACCTAGATTAATCTCGGAGGGAGAAAAACTGTCCACCCAGGTGCCATCTCCCAATTCACCATGGGTATTATCTCCCCAGCAATATGCAGAAGCATCTGATGAAATTGCGCATGTGTGGTCAAAGCCGGTGGAAATCGTG